>JGI24022J15233_10005898_pt1 | contig 13139 bp, 7 predicted proteins | sample Ectturendosymbi2_FD_15233 | JGI IMG/M metagenome (IMG submission 15233) | reverse complement strand
CTTGGTTCTAAAGTAACGGTGCTTTCTAGGTCGCGTCCGTTGGATGCTCTCAAAGTCCATTGATTGTTTTCACAATGTGTGTGTGATTGCCAATATGNAAATATGGAATTTTTCGGTCGTNGGGACGGTGGCATGAAGTAATGTTTATTATAAGTTATGATAGTCTTTNCTCTGTCGAGTATCCACCAAACAGTAGTTTCTNGTTGTCTTAATTGATCATGTCAAATGTGTATCACTATCCAATTATGTGGTCTGCCTGGTGAANTCCAATACCATTGAAAATACAAGCNATCATGATGATGATTTTCGTTTTGTATGTCGGGTCTAATATCTCGAATTCGTCCCGCTGGGATCCGAATTTGAACTTCTGCATTGGATAAAGTGAGGATTTGTACTTTCTTTCGAAAGTTGCATTCTTCTAAAGCAGATGCATTTACATCACCACCAATGTTATGATTTACTTCTATGGATCGAATGGTTGGCATATCCTTTAGTAGTGTTGCGATCGGAAATCTCGAGTGGCATGTGCGCAGAGCTTCGCACTGTGGCAGCAAGCAACAATAGAGATCACCCGAGGAGATCACTCTATTATTGCTTGTTCGCGCCACATACATATATTTTTGTTCTTCACACACATCCCGTTCGTGGTGAATCACACAATCAACGCAACACCACCGGAGAGGTTGCAACAGTAGTATATAGCAGGGATCAGTCTCTTGTCCAGGATAGGATCGATCATCATAGAAAATTTTCCATGAGATCCATCGGTATGTCTCAAAGAAGGAGGTTAATACATTAGGAAATAACATGAGTATGTCTATAAAGTAGTAAGGATCCACGACTTGAATTTTATGTCTAGATGGGTCTACATGTGAAATATAATATGATTTACGTGGTCAAAATAGGTATATCATTTCGTAGTCTTGAATACGCCGTTGTTGTTTTTGTTCAACTAGCATTGACCGATTGTCAGGATGCCATTCTTGTGTTCTGACAAAGTTACAGCCACATGCTGGATCGATTTGGAAGGGTGTTATTTGCAAATGTTTTTCAGATACTCTTCCATGATGATGGTTTTGTTCATCTAAGTTTTTTCTGTATTGATGTAAATCACATGGTTCTACATCAAAGTGAGGGGTTATATGTTCGACGGATATCTGATCTTCTTCTGATATTCACACAACTTTCTTTCCTTGATCAGAAACAAGATTAAGCAAAGGTTCCAATTCATTACTACAGTTTCTTTGTTGATATAAGCTGTCAGATTTTATCAGTTGTATGTGTAAGATAAAATACACATATAACAATTTGTTCATTTCTAAATAATTTTAGCATAGATGTTTACACTAGTATCACTGAAAATGCAACATTCAAACTTCGTTTTACTCCTTATATTTCTAAAAATTTTTGATTCACTCAAATATCATTATTGTCTTGAAAAGATATGAAACTGATGTTGCTAAACGAAAAGATACCATTCTAGTTCTTACAATTCCGAAACCATAAACTTGAACAAAGAGAAATTGTCAACATGTAGAGGGATGAATTTCATTAAGTTCTTACACCGAGTAATTTTATACTTCTAACCTAAATCTTCTGGGACCAGCGTTTTTATTAAAAGGCATCTTTGGTTGTCGTAATGTCACTTGACTAGGTGAGAAGAGTTTAATCTAGGCACTAAACACAGTCGCTAATGACACAGTCGCTAATAGCTTCTTACATCAACACTAAACACAGTCGTTAATAGCTTCTTACATCAACAATTAATCACTTACAATCTTTCTCGTATTCTTCCCAATTAAATTGCAATCCCTTTTAATCATGTCCATTCTATACCTTAATTTTAAGGGTTTGCACCAACAGTGTGTGGTTTATTTAGCAGAAAGGAGCTTGTCAGTTGCTAATTACTAATAACCGTATTGAAGCATAGCTCAAGTCTCCGATAATTTGAGATTTGGTCGAATAAGATCATATTTTCAATTTCAAAAGTTTTGCTAATGCTTGACTTTGACACATGCTTACATAAGGTATTGGTGTTAGTTAAAGGTTAAGGGTTTCAATGAAACATCAAAAACTTGAAAAAACTTCCTCACAGGGTGTGTGTGTGTATTAACATATACTTTCAGTACTTTTGAAGATTGTTATCAAACGTGAGTTTCGCAAGTAGTATCTCAAACGAAATAGAGAATAGAGGTACGTTTTGCGTCCTTTGGCCTGATCTTAACCTAATACGTTTGTGTCCATTAGAATTCTAGAATTCGAAAATCTGAAATGATCTACACCCATTTTTGTATTCTAAATTCTTTTACAAGGTTCTTGCGTCAGAATTGCATCATCCGGGGAATTCCACTTCGTATCGACTATATAAGCAAGACATTTTGAGCCTACATCAGCATTCGAATTTTTTGTCATGGACTACGGCAATTAATGGTGAAACGTACTATTGCTATCGACCATGATTGACGAAAAAATCTTTCAAGGTGAAACGATCTTAGCTCTTCAGGGTCGTTACCTGGATCCCATTTCTGCCTTGAAACAGGCTAAAGATATTTTCAAATACAGCGGGGCAATACCTCCATCGGACCTCGCTTTGCTTTATTTAGTATGGTTCACGGGAAGAAGACATAAATCCACAATTGAACCTACATCCGCTTCGGTTTTCCAGTTCCCGAACAACTTCGTACCCATAGCTCTTGGGATCTACCTCGGTTTATAAAGGACCTTGAAACTTCGGGGAGGCAGTTTATTGAAATAGAGCCTACTGCCATCAGACTTCGGAGTAGATGAAGTCTTCTGCCGTTTATGTTCATTTTCTTATTTTACTTAATTTTCTCTGCCTTTAGTTCGTTGTATTGGTTCTTCTCCTAACTTCGCCTTTGTTAAACTATTTTTTTTGACATTCATGTCGTTTTGAAACTTGAAGTGATAGTATTGTGGTCTTGAGTTTACGGATTTTACTACAGAACTGACAGGTGTCAATTCTCCCGCATCGGTGATGTCTTAATGAAATAAAATTCAACCTGAGAAGGGACTAAGGTTACTTAGGACAAGTAAAGGCTTATGTTCCTTTCTAGATTTTCCACAATTAAAAATAGCTTCAAAAGGATCTAATTTCAAAATCAATTTCGTGGTACAAAGCTGGTTATTTCTTGGTGCAAGCCTAGATCGTTTTGTTATCTTATATGTTGTATCTAAATGTCAAGCAATGAAGCAACAAACCTAGCGATAGGAAACCTTAAGGCAAATTGAGTGTTCGAGGGCGATTTGTTAACTCATAGNGTTCAATCAGTAGTATTGTCTAGACTTCAGGTTTCATGCTAGACTTTGGTCAGCTACCTTGCNTTAACCAAAATATCTACGGTTTTAGGGTTTCAAAACAAAAGCAAATTTTCTTCGATAATCTTATTAGTAAAGGTTCTACTATTAGTACTTCANGNATACCCTTTTGTTATCTTATTGCTATTCAGCTTACAGCTGGCTGTCCAAATAGACAGAGTCAAAACCACAAGGTTTCGTAGTATGTTGGTACACAAGGATAATTTCAAGTCGCATTGCATCAACAAATGCATAATTACGTCACGAAAACGATAAAGAATCAAAAACTCACAATGATCAGTGCTGCATCATCTATCGGCACAATATATATCTATGCACTCGATTTCAAAATCACATGCATATTTGCCAAAATGATGTGCGATTTCCAATACTTCTTACCATGGTACTCAAATAAAAAACGTTTTTCTAGGTCAAGTATGGCGATTGATTTCAATCATTAGTTGCTTTATAAGAATATGTAAGTAGGGCTGAGTTGAACAACCTCATCGCCACGAGAGGTATTATTCTTTATTGATTCCTGTGTTTCTATACGAAAAATGTGCGCTCTTCCCATAGAGAGGGTGATGTTTTTCTGGAGCGCAGGGGTTACGATAGTGAAGTAATTCACAGCTGGAAGGACCATTCCACTTGACTGGCAGCCACCTTGAAATATCCCATGAACTGGGTATTTCGATAGTCGGGGGCAGCCTTCCAGTTTCACAGCCGTGGTTCCTTTTTCCACTGTGCGTTTTCAAGCATCCTATATTTTTAAAGGTAATTTAATTTCACCAAAACACACTTGCATTCCCTATATCTTGTTTTCCTGAAAAGAAAAAGTGAAAGGTTAAATTGTACAACAAAGATCTTAATTCTACAATGTAAATACTCGAGAGATCTTAAGTTATTTCGCTAGAAGAGCTCTAACTAAGTTAGACATCTCATACAATTTCATTTTTCACCATAGTGTGACATATTAACGACTCAATATGACATTTAGTATAGGCGGAGTTGACCATTCTCCAACTCGTAGGAATTATCTTCGAATTACATTTCTCGACTGTAGTTTATTGGTCAATTCTTCAATACACTAAAAATTAGATTTCCCATATATTTTTTCTACGTCTAAAGTAGTTCTTCTCTGCCACCTCTTCTTATTGTACTATCTACACTAGTCATGGACAGCAGAGGGCACCATCCATTAGGTTTGGAGAAGTCATAAGTACCACACATGGAATCAGCTGATGATTTTAATGTTCCTGAAAAAGTAGAAATAAAAGACCGAGTTAAACAGTGAAACACAATCTTTTCATACTTTGAATTACAAATGATCGTAGATACGTTCAAAGTCGGTTGATCTTTTCCTGAAATACCAACTTAACTACGCTTCGATGATTAGTTAAATTGATCCATCCATTCTAGTTGGCTATGACAATATTTTAAATCTTGAAAAAAGAATTGTCGCTCCAAAGAACCAATTACGTGGAGGTAAGATGGCATTTCTATATAATAAGCTATATAAGTTTTAAAATAAGTATCTATCTCAGAATTAAACCAGATCATGGTACAAGCAGTGTTAATCTCCATACACGGAATATCAGATTCTTCAAAAATATCTAGGAATTGATTTTTGGCTTCTACAACACTTAAACGCTCTTTGCTGGTTCCCCAAATCAAGGTAGCGTTCCGGTTGTGGAACACAGAAAACTGAGATATAGGTAATACTGTCATAACATTAGCAACGTTTCGCTAACTCTCTCTTTTAAGAAGTTTTCTCACAGAAGTCTGTTTCTATTGTGAGACAATTTAAAGGTAACGCTTTGGACTTCTGAACGAAACGAACTTTAGGTACGTGAATAATTCGAAATTTAATACTTTCCCAAGTTATATCATGAAATTGGTTGTCCACCTGTGGGAACAGTAGGTATATTATCTTCACGAGTTCAATACTTCAGTTCTTCCTTTGGGCTTTTTTAATCATCCACTTTCTACCGAAAGTACCAACACTACTATCTATCACTTGTAAATAAGTTAATAGGTTTTTTCCTTAAAATGAAAAACGATTTCACAATTAATTTTCGTTCACACTATTTTCTCTACGTCACCAAGATCAACAAAAATGTGTAGCCCATTCAAATCAACACGTAACAATTGCCAATTCTATCTGATGACTTTATAAGTTACTTTTCCATCAGACAGTTCAACTAAACAATATAACACGAGCAGAAGGGAAAAATCTCCCTTCAAGTAGTGTAAGAAGCATTTAGTATATTCTAGGTTAGTAGGATTTCCACTCATAGTATGTTTTCGTCAATCCCTTGTTTACCTCAAAGTTGTTTACAAATCAATTCGAATTTCTATTAGCGCATAACTGTCTTCTTGGAGTGGTCTATTGAAAAGTATTTCCCAGATCATTTCTACTTGCCATTGCCAGTGTGTTCGATTTATTAAAAACAATAATGGTTTATATTTTCGGAAATGCTTTCGAAACTTCCCAAATAGTCTACGTTTAAGGGTGCAAAACAATATCGGGTCTTCTTCGAAGACCGTCAAGGTTAACCCCAAAGCTTGTAGCTTGTCCTGTAAGATTTTTACTGGACTTGGAGACCAATTGAAGAGGGTTGATTTAATAATAAAGAATGCCTGATATACTCGAACGTCTCTTTTTCTAACTTCCTCCATATCAATGAAAGGTGGTGGTATCACATCTAGCTGTTCTTCAGCAGCTTGCTCTAAGCCTCTTGGGTTCATAGTGAGTTACGCTGTTACGGATCGGAATCAAAACTGCTAATTTTTGTAACACTTTTTCAGTTAAATAAATTCCTAAAACACAAATACGATATTAAATTTCATCTTTCTATCTTCAGAAGTCGAATATACATATATGCCAATAATATAGGAGAAGCCACAATGAATTAAGTTGTATGTAACAAATCGCTCCCCTATTTCTACTACAATAGCAGAAACTAGAGAACCTTGTTATCTTCCTCTTTTGTTCAATCAATAGTCAAGCTCATCAAAAGGTAAAAACGTAATTGGACATATTCAATCTGGATTGGACTATTTTACAAAGTATTCCTAGTCGTTTAAAAAAAATATATCTAAATTTCTAAAATGCAAGTACAATACTGGACAAGTGTCATACTGACTATTAAGTGTTTACCTCCCTAAATCTCACATAGCTCTTCAGAAATATTCATACAGTGATACAAAGAAAACAAGACCTTCATATATTGAAATTAAACTAAAAAACGCACACAAAGGGATTTTACAAGAGTGGTCATCACAAGTAACTCGAGCGAAGACGATTTTTTTGTTTACAATAGTTAGCTTGATATAATGCTAAATTGTTCTATACTATGTACAATTTTCAATTACTGTTTTAAAAGTAGACTGGGACTCCACTATTAGATATCAATTTCAATCAAGAATTCATATTAATAATCAGCTTATAAAGCAAGAATGTCATCGTGAGTTACTGAACGCGTTGCTTTTAGAACTCAGCGCAACTGCTTCCAGCTTCATCTTTCCACAGTCAAGGTTTTTCTCAATCCACCTTTTCAAACATTAGGCAATTAAAACGACTTTATTGCTTTGACTAGTTGGGTTCACTTTGTTCTTGTATCTCTTCTCTGTTACTTGTCAATTAGTATTTTCAGTCATTCATAAGTGTTCTCGTCAGTCTGTGTGTTCACCAGAAATTCACACAAATACGGTACTTGCCAAGGAAAATTGTGCATGTCTACATACTGAAGAAGTGAACTATACTCTGGAAAGGAGCACCTAAATTCTTTATGCAATTTCTGCTTAGAAAAATATGGGATTAGCTTCCAAAACTTCTAGCTTTAAACCCTTGCCTTGTAAATGATTCTGTAGTCTCTGTACAGGACATTGAGGCCAATCGTAGCGCACAGACTTAATTGCTTCTACTACAATGTTTATCTGATCAAACAATAGATCGTCATCCTCTCACTCAGTCAAGGTTGTATCGGTTTCAACTTCCGTCATATCAATACACTCTATAAATTTCTCAAACCAATCTTCCGAATATGGCTTCCGTATGTCAACTTGACAAGCACAATCTACGAACAGCATTCAAAACAACAGTTGGAGTCTGTACAACAATGTTGGAGGCATCAATGCCTTTAGCGACCAAGCTTTCTGTACAATTTTTAACAGCTTTTATTTACATTTAAATCATGACTGGCCCGTATTACTCTAAATATAACTATTTATTATTCATCAGAAAGTCTTCAGCTGGTTTTAGCCTCATTTTATAGTCTTGCTGACATAATCAACTGACTCTTTGGGCCTAAGGGTTTAAATAGGACTTACCGACACCAACGTTTTCATAACATGCTTCTATCTGTTCTGGTGTTGGATGAAACTCAGATTGAATAAGTTCATGTTCTAACATGCGCAGTGTATCTGGGCCTGCTTTACAGTGGCCAATTGTCTTCGGTCCCTCCATAGCAGTTTTGTAATCATATTCGTCATTAGGTTGGGGGGTTAATATTGCTTTCCGCACCTGTTCATAAGTTTGACCATCAGTTGGTCTCTGCTTTATCATGATCCACATTGTATTGACTTGCCACGTGAAATGGGACGGAACGAGAAGTGCTAACAGAGGGTGATATTTTTTTGTCAAATGTCGGTATAACCGTCTGCGATAAATTTCAAATAATTCAGGATTGGTCGTCAAGTAATCGGAGTCTAAACCAATAGTTTTTAATGCTTCACTCAATATTACTACTGGGTCTTGCATCCAATTAAAACGTGCAGATCACGAAGGACTTGAAGGCATTTTTCCTGTACATTGGTCATTTTTATTGTCTATCTACAGCGTTATTTCTCAATTCTAATGTTACTGGAAAGAACATTGGCAAGCTTACGAACGTAGAATAACAATGATAAAAAGAAGAAGATGGAAAGAACATTTGATATACATTCCTTACATGAACGAACAATTTCAGGTCGTAACTTAACTCGTAATCCAAACAGAAAGTCATAAATACCTAGTTAAACCCTAAAAATATTTTGAGAAACACCTTATATGATATCAATCTTTGTAACTGCTTTACTCTCTAACATAGTTTCTATCAATGTATAACCTTCCATTCTTAGTCTTTTATTAACTAATACTTCCCAGATAATATCATTGAAAATCATCTTTATTCATCGTATCTATAAATCTACAATATTTATGAAATTCAGTTATTCGAAATTTTTGCTTTTTAAGTTTATTAAACAATATAGGTTCTCTTTTAAAAACGTCTAACTGCAATTCTACCATCTCCAACTTTTCAATGTGCCAAAAATGCTGTTTCCTGATAGTACCGACACATCTTCAACTTCTCAGGACAGCTATTGCACTGTCGAAACTAAAGAAAAATCGCTGCTTAAGGTAAACAGCTAGTGCGCTGCTGAAGTAAAAGAAATTTCCGATGTAAATGTGAGTAGATACACTTTACGTGAAACAGACAAATCTTTGCAGCCTTGCTTTTCTCAGGCAGCTTAAAGTCGATAGATATCCTAATAACGGTTGTTCTTGTTCAGATCCAATAATTCCATGGTTCGTCGTCCAGCAATGTAGCCTACATGCTGTTGTGTGTAAACAGCAGAATGTATTAAATCAAAAATTTTTTGATTGAAACTAACCTCCCTACCTGGACATATCTACAAAAACGCATTAAAAATTTCATATCGTCAATAGAGTAACTACAGTTTAAAGTTCCTTTACGCCATGTCTTTTCACCAGGACTCTTGGTAGAGACTTACTGTCCATTGTTATGTTTGCACTATGAATCGTCTCAAAATGGCCACCAGAACCTTAATGGTTTGTGGGTCATATTGCTTGGGCTCAATTTTATCACAGACGTGGGCAAACGGGAGCTCACTGGCCACTTTAGGCATGCTTAAGCTGACTAACAGAATACAACTTTGCCAGCAAAGAGTTGTGGAAACCTTGATCTTCGTAGCGTTGTTTATTGCTTATGTACGCTATTTCATGAAGAAACGTATTTATTTACATTGAAATCTTTTCAATATGTGTGTCTTTCAGTGAGATTATTTTTTTCTTTTTGGGGAAAGGATCATTGGAAACAAATTTCCACGCCAATAGCAGAGTTTGTTCGGTAGAGGCCAGCCAGTGACGTCGTCAGTTGCTGACGTCGTCTTGAGTCCGACTGTTCCTTCTGTTTATCTTCTGTTTATTTTTCAACAGTTAAAATTTATATAAAGCACCAGGGAAAATCTTAGCAAGTGTGTTCCCATTCCTGATGTCAAACAAATTTTACAAAAATCGTTGCATATTTGCGATCAACCCTGTGAAGCGTGTGTGACCCGGTTGTGTTCACACACCTTCAGTGTGGGCTTGAACCTAGACACTTGGTTGGCACTAACTCAGGCAGATGTTGGTGCCTTCAGCGCGCCATACGAATCGGCTAAAGAGTGCTCTTACTTCCATGTGCATGGAAGTCACTTTTAAGTGTCGCTTTCTTGGTCTTTCCCTTCTCCTTGCTTTGGCCGACTTTGCTTACATGCAGCGGTCGCACTAGCGTGACTGCTACATCACTTTCCTTCGTCGAAGTCTTTGGATTGCCCACTCTCTTCTCTTTGAACTACCTTGCCAATTGATATCAAGAGTCCAGTTAGGTCCGCTGACGTGCGTGTCATGCTTGATTTGTCCTCGGTCCATTCAGCCTTGTCTTCTTTATCTCTTCTTTTCTTCTCCTTGTGACTTTTTCCATGCNATGCACGTTATCCATCACAGCTCCTCAAGGAGGTGTCCACTATCGGGAGCCATTGAAGCGTGTGCGACCNGGTTGTGTTCACACACCTTCAGTGTGGGCTTGAACCCAGACACCTCGATGGCACTAACTTAGGCAGATGTTGGTGCATTCAGCGTGCCATACGAATCGGCCAAAGAGAGCTCTTACTTCCATGTGCATGGAAGTCACTTTTAAGTGTCGCTTGCTTGGTCTTTCCTTTCTCCTTGCTTTGGCCGACATTTGCTTACATGTAGCGGTCGCGTTACGCATAACTGCTACACCTGCATAAGTGAGTCATAACAAGACTTCAAAAAATGTCTTTGACTGGACTGACTTTCATCTTTTCAAAAATGTATTGCCGAAAACCTGCTCAAAGATTATTATTGTGGATAGCAGACACACAAGCGATTCTGTTAATGTTACTTTGCTGTATTGTGTCAAGTCAAGCAATTTTAAGCTTCTATTAAGCATGTTCTACTCATCAAAACGGAACATTGTTCTACCTTGTCCAGTTCCAAAATGTGGGTCCTGAAACATCCCAGGGACGCCAGAGAGCGTGGGCATGACTAGGGCAGTTCCCCGTCCTTTGATAAAAGGGGTCGGAAAGCGAAGGTACCTTTCATTTTATCAATAGCGATTTCATAGTTTATCAAGATCAACTTGAAACAAATTCATTGCATCTCTTTGCGCATTCATAAATTGCAGAATGGTTTTCTTTTATTTTTTTTATTGTTTTTTATGTCAACTTTGCTGTTGAACAGAAACAAGCATAATTGGTAACATTTTTTTGTTTTTTGTAAGTTTTCCTTACAATCAACTCATTTACAGCCGCACTCTGCAAAACCACTGCTCCGGTGTCCCTGAAACATCTTCTTCATACATATTGATGTGAACAATAATTTTTTGAAGTACCGTGAACAATAATGTTTTGAAGCACAAAATGAATTTCTGGCTGTACGTTGCAATTGTTAAAACCCTAACTTAAAACTGCTCTGCAGTTTGTTGCAACTTAGCATCATGGGTGCAGTGCTAAAATAAGAATGGTGCCAATGACTTTTAAACCAGTGCCTTGCAAAGATACCTTGGGGATTTTTTTGCACAAAGTGGGCTGCTGCGTCGCTGACCAATTCTGTCGTGATTTAACTGAGGTAAGACTAAGACACTGTTTGTCTGCATTTCATCTGCCCTAAGTCAACAAAAACAAGCTTTTTTAGTACTTTTTTCGGGAAAGCAGACAAGTCATCAGACATGAAAGGCATATTATTACTATTTGCTTTTATATTTGTGCTTAAATCCCACAGACAAACTGTGTAACCAGGAAACAAGGATAAAAACCATTCTAATGAGTTAAAAACTAGAGCATAGGCTTGATTAGCCATTGCAGGCAGAGGCCTGTGTAGCAGTCACGCTAGTGCGACTGCTACATGTAAGCAAAGTCGGCCAAAGCAAGGAGAAGGGAAAGACCAAGAAAGCAACACTTGAAAGCGACTTCCATGCACGTGGAAGTAAGAGCATTCTTTGGCCGATTCTTGTAGCGCGCTGAAGGCACCAACATCTGCCTAATGTTATGTGTATGTTACGTAATTTAGGACAATTCCTCGAGAGCACTGGATGATTTGGTAGGAATATGTCCAAGGCACGCCCAAGGTAACAATTAAGAAACTTAAAACCCGCCCTTTATTGTTCGACTTTACGCTCAGTTTAACATCAAACGGATTTATATTCACTCATGGTTTTATTGATATAACTTTAAACACTGAGCTGTTAATCTCAAACGCATCAGAACAGTACTCGATAACAACAGGGGTTTATACCAGTAACATAGGTTAAAGCATGTAACAAAAGTTATTGCAAACAACAAGGGTTAATACGAGTTCAATTATTTCATGAAGGAAGAGAGTAAACCGTATTGGCCATGAGTTCAACGTACTAGTTTATCAGACTACCTGTAGACTAGTACTACTCAAGCAGAGGCTCAAGACAGAACTTTTGCTGCTACTCCGACAGTGCCCAGAGGAAGACTGACCGAATGGGCAATTCAGCCACCGCCCGTCGGTCTGACGACCTATTTTTTTCTCGTCTCCTATTGGTTGAGTCTATCACGTGACTGAGCGTCGCGTAAGACGACGCTGTGTCTTGCGCAATTCAATCGCGACACTCGTGGTCACGCTTTCGACGCGTGATTGCGTCGAATCCGAAATTGAGGTTACGCATAAGTGCGTATCGTTTTCATCCGTTTAAATCGGGAATATTATTGAGAATTTCATATGGGATGTTACCACAAATGATTTCTATAATGTTGTGGGTTACTCTCTTCCTAGGTGTGACTTGCGATTACATGTGGAGTATAAGTATACAATAAATACACAATACAATGTCTTTATAAGCTGAATGTTTTTAGTTATTGCTTTATTCCAACTTCATTCTCCTGGAATTCAGTCCATTCAGTGATGCGACGTTTAGTTTTCCAATACTTCTTCTTTGGCTTTGCTATTCGATGATACTATCGACAAACTCCCAAGTTGCTTTCTGAACTTGCTTTTGAAGTCTTCCTTTGTTTGTATTTCAGGATCACGAGACGTTTCATGCTGAGGATGCAACGCGAACTCAACACTAAGTTAGTGCCATCGAGCCCAAACTGAAGGTGTGTGAACACAACCAGGTCGCACACGCTTCACCTATAACAACACCCATAAAACAGATTTGTAGCACATCTAAAAACTTAACCAAATGAAAGAAGTATTCTCATAGACTAAAGACCTATCAGCAACTGGCGCAAAGTAGCATATTTTGCAGAAGTTCTACAGAACTGCGCAAAAATGCCTGTCATCCACCGTCGTATGCACAGTTGCCCACAAGCCAAACCTTTTGCCTGCTATAAATTTAAATATAAATTCAAATTTTTTGCAGTACCAAATTGACACACATTACTGATCGTGTTAACAGTATTCTGAGTCTCGGCTGCATTTCTCTTATAAACAAGCCCACTAGATTTTCTTCTACCCATCAACCCTCCCTACTTGATCATATACACACAAATATAATTGATAACAACAC
>JGI24022J15233_10005892_pt1 | contig 13142 bp, 5 predicted proteins | sample Ectturendosymbi2_FD_15233 | JGI IMG/M metagenome (IMG submission 15233) | reverse complement strand
AACAATTAATTCCTCTGCTCTATCTGGACTCCTCCATTTAATCAAGCACCTTTAAATCTTTAATAAACTTTTCCGCGTTCTCTCAATGGGGAGTCGGATCGCGCTTCGAACCTCGTGTGTAAATTCGATAAACAAATTGCGAGGTGCAACATTTCTCAGATCCCTAATTTGTTTGAATTCCCATACGTACTAGCTGCTTAGACATCAAAAGCGAAACTGCAAATGATGAATTAGATGCACAAAACGCTTCTCAGGCATAGAAACAGGTGACGAATTAAGCAAATTGACGAATTAGACAATGGCGGATTAGACGAACAGAAATGTGCACAAAAGATAGGGATTCTGCCGGGACTGACGAAAAAGTGACGAATTAAGCGAATTGGCGATATAGACGATGACGAATTAGACGAGTTCTACTTTATGTGACTTTCTTTCAGCGGAAAAAGCTTCTGTACAGCATCTGCAAAACATACGGGGAAATATGAAAAAGTTACAAACGAGACATTTCAAAGGTAGTCTGATACTCAAAATGTATTTGCCAGAGAAATGATATCACAGTAGAAATGGTATGCTTTATTGCTTTCCGGTATAGTGATTTCAAGTCTGTCACTTAACATTGCAACGGTCTTGACCTCAATACTGCTTCGGTCTCAAACAGTTTAATCGCTTCATGGTGTATGACATGCATAACTATATAATTTGCATCATGTCTTGGATTGTCAGATGCAGTTGACATAAAATAATTCTCAAGCAAAGCTGCAATTATCCAAGTTTTGAACGTTGCCAAACAAGTCAGTAAGTGCGGCTTCACCTACCGTTTTAGAGTGGTTACGCGCATCGGATCTTTTCGGGTCATGAGCCCACTTTGTTTTATTTTTAATCGTGAGATGTAACGATGTGCCCAAATTTGCACTGTGAGCCAGCCTACTGAAACTTACAGCCCGCTGAACCAAGTTAATTTTTGCACAAACGTACGCCCAACTACTTTGCAAAACACTGATAGAATAAGCTTCAAATTATGCATGCAAATAGCAAGCTGACCTACTGCTATATTCATTCTTTGAAAAACACAGTACAGAAAAAAACATGGACAAGCATATTGCACAGGGCTGCTACACTACGTTTCAAAATTTCGGCACAAAAATTCAAATACGTCGAAGCAAGATATTTTTTCCAAAATATTTCCACATTTTGTGCAAGCATTTCGGAGCGTTTTACAATAGACGGTTCACTAAACCTGTAAAAATCGGAATACGCCTTTATCCTTCAAAGATTCTTCCCAAAGCTCTGTGCCTGTTTGCAACTAGTATTGGTGCTTTCTGATTGAAACGCAAACACTTGAAACCCTTTCAGTTTTTAATGAAATTTTTAAGCTTTTTTGCAAGAATTTGAGGCGATAGTTGATTGCTTCCCTAATTCCTGTGAGGAAATTTGAGGAAATTTTGTTTCATACGTTCTCCTTATGCAAGGTCAGTCTTTTATAACTTGGTTCACATTTCACAGAATTTACTGTACTTTCAAATAATCAGAACTGTACTGCTTAACTATTTCAGTTTGATCGAAACAAATGTTTGACGAGACTGTTATAAAAAATCCATTTGAAAAAGTAAAACGTAAAAATCCATTGAACAGTAAAACGGCTTCGAGTTTTTTTTGTATGTGCAATCAAGTTGAAAGCACCAAAATTATTTGCAAATTATGACAATTCAAAGAAGTACTGGACGCGAGCCACTCGTGCAAAACCTAGCGAGGGTTTACATTTTACATACGACGATTTGAGTTTGATAAGCTGGGACTAGTTTAAGTGTTTATTGTGGTTATGAGGTCATTAGCTTGCTTTTCAATTAATTAGAAACATAATAAGTTAATTTGGTGTCACAAGATGTTACCTCAAATTGATATGTCATCAGGCTTTGACGAGTTAGCAATGACACCTTGGTGAACCTTGTTTCGGATAGCCGTAGAAAATTGCTATCAAACAAAATGGCTGCCGTAGGTTCTGACGTCACCACTCAAAATGTTGATTCAACGTTACATGTATAACTACTGATTGACTTACCACTGAAAGCAGTGTCATTTTAAATATCAATGCTATAATTTCACGCTGAGCAGCTTTTTTTCAAAATTATAACTTTCTGCACTTCATTCACCAATCGCTCTCATATCAATTGAATGTATAAACTGATACCACGAGGGGGTGGGGTATTCAGGCGCTGTGGGAGCCCAAATAATTTTGTTTCCCGCAAATTTTGTTGTGCCCAGATATTTTTTTACAGAGTTTGTTTTAAACATATAATAAAAACAATAATCTTTCCCCCTAAAAAGCATTCCCCTCTCAAACCCCAAACCTGTCTACGGGCTTTAAAGGTTAGAAAATTCAGTGATATCTTTAACTATACTGCTGATTAAAGAAGGGTTGCTGATACACTAGTTTAGTTTGACAATGCATATGTCCTGTTTATAGACTTTAGTTTGGTACAAACAGGAGCAGCGGTGGGGCAGGTGGGAAGTAAGAGAGTTGAGGGCAATGGAAACTTATAAAGAAAAAATATCGTTACAAGTTATGCTTGTCTCTGTTCAGGAACAATGTTGACCTTAAAAATAATTCCAGAAATTACGGAAAACCATTCTGAATTTTCTGGGTGTGCGAATAGCTGCAATAAATTTGTTTCAAGTCGATCTTGATAAACCATGAAATTCCTACAACACTGTTATTAAAAGGCACGTATGCTCCTGTTGACCCCTTTTTGAAAGGGCAGGGGGCTTTGCCCCCGCCATGACTGCATTCTCCGGCTTCCTTTGGTACAAGTGTTGTTTCAGTCATGCGTGAGTTGTAAGCATTGTGCAAGATTTTGAAAATACTATTTAGTATTCGGTCGTTTTTTCTTCGTGGAATGATGAAGTCGTTGATGGAATGAAGGAAGTTTGGTAATAACATTTTGTTTATATTTTTTAGAATTATGTAAGCCAAAACAAAACATTTTAATGATTAATTAATGAAAATTCACTAATTTACATTCGAAACATTCATTTAATCTTACTTTGCACACAGCTCAAAATAGCAAACAAACAATTTTCTAATTAAGCTGATTAAATTGATTCATAAAACATGCTACACCACTCCTCCACAGTCAATTAACATACAATAAATTATAACATACAAAGTCTCGCACAACCACAAACATTCTCAGTGCTGTTGTACAGCTTTGTGACATTATGTGTTCTCACGTATAAACAGATAAGCAGACAAGTGACGTCATTTGTATGATTTATAAATATTGTTTTTGATTAAATCTCCTGCAAACTGTAAAAGCAACGAAATTGTTCGATGAATACTCAAACAGGGCATTTGCAAAAGCTCTTTGAAGAACAAAATTTTCAATTCAGTAATCTGGCAAAAGACGTTTTTAAAATATGAAATAATGAAAATGAAAACGGGTTGGCTCCTCGTGACTAGGGCCATTTAAAGTCATAACAGTCTTCTTTTTTCTGTGCTTCAGGAAGCTATGAAACGAATTTTGAAACAAGAATCGCACCCTTACAAAATCTATAACAAAAATGATAAAGTCGTAAAAAGTCATATTTTCCATGTTTGGCCACAAAGTCATATTTTGCAAATTTTTAGCCTATTTCATAAAGGAAATCATCAAAACAATTTCCAAATATAAGGTGAAACTACTATATTGCTAGGTCTTAGCTGCATCCTACAAATTGAACCCACTTGGCATCCTTCGAATGTTGGCAAAGACCTAGGTAGACTAAGTTATTTGGATGAAATGTAATGCACTGCCCAAAAATGCATATTCATGTTGCCCCAAACAAACAAACCAATGGCTATGCATGTTTCAAATTTCCTTCAAACCAACCTATATTTTTGAGCTATTTTAATGGGGGTTCAACAAACCATGGGACTGCCATCTTTTATGCTTATTTTTGCTGGTAATGCTTCTTTGCATAGTAGTTGTATGTTCTAGGTCTGTAATGTTTGTTTGGTGATATAAAGGCATATATTCTGAAAAACAAAGTCATATTTTCAAGTGCTTTAGGTCACAAAATGGCCCTACTCAGGAGTTTTCTTTTTTTCAAACCGAACGACACATAATATAATCTACTTTTGGTTCATGGTTCGGAAACGACCACCGGTGATGCTTGTGCCATATTGCAACTTATTAAACTTCGATAGATACATGCAATAACGTGAGTTTGAGCAAATGCAGCAAATATTGTTTCGCAACTGTAACATGTTTCAGGACTTATGCGTACTTTTGTTTGTCAACAAAATTAGCAGTAAATGCATATGCAAAAAAAGTAAAAGTGCTGAAGTTTATAACGTATTTGAATAAAACGGTTGAAAAATGAAAATTTTGTAGATAATTTTTGCATTGATTGACAATGTAAGTCAATGTTATGGGATTTGTGGCAAGACGTTTGTTATATAGAATGAGATAAGTCTTTTTGTGATGTAATGCCAGAAATATTTAACTGAAAGTGAAAGCAACAACGAAAAGTGTTTGGAGTAAACGAAGCACTGTTTTATGTTTGCAACAGGAAATATTAGCACCATCGCAGCTACGATGAATGAGACCACTAGAGCAGTCGCAACCACGTCTCCAGCTGCTCCGTCATCAACACCCTCAGGCAAGTTGTTGGCAGAGGCCTTAAATAGAGATGTTTAACATTGTTTAAAAATTTTTGCAAATGACCACGTTTTGTTGTTTCTGACAATTTGCATCAGCAAAATAAAACACCATTTTTAAACACAATTTTTAGAAGCGATTTATCTGGAGATATTTTCTTGCGAAGCAAACAAGAATAGAAATGACAGAAGATCGTACAAATGGTATTTTTCATCAATATTTCCTCAAATAACTCCAAAGTACTCAGTTTACAATTTCTTAAACAATTAGTAAGCTAAAACCTCTGCGTTCGCCAAACATTTCTTATGCTTGAACTGTAAATTTAAGGCCAAGCATGGCACAAGTATGATGTATGTAAAAAATCGGCGTTCTGGTTTACTCCAGTTGGGAAGTTCAAAATGGTCTTTCTTGGTCTGACTTTTTTCGCTTGGGCGCAGATTCTGCAAAGTACGTGCGTGAGTGCAACAAAGGGAAAAATAACCTAATTTACGAGCGCTTTGGTTAGCTTCAGACTTCTTGAAATATGCTCTAAAAAGTTCCGATCAAGATATTTTGTTCGGGTCCTCTAGTTTACGGTAGAGAAGAACGAACTTTTGTTTATCAAATCCAAATCTGACCCTGAAATTATATTTCAAAATCCAATCCAAATCCAAAAACTGACAGTTTCCAAATCCACATCCTCAAATCCAAAATCCTATCACTGCTGTTACGCTGTATGGAATGCAACTAAAGTTCAAAACCCAAGAAGCGTACTGGAAAGTAATTCAAGTTAACTTCTGCTCTCCTTTTGCTTCACAAAGCTATATTAGTTGACACTTCAAAACTTTCAAGGTAATCACTATACTGTATTAGCAGCAATTAGAAGCTCTGTTAAAGAGTGTGAGATGTCAAACCAGAAGGATTAACAACCACACAGTAAAGCGACTCATTAGCACTGAGCTCCACCAAAAATTATGACGAACTGTTCTGAACGTTACTAGGTAGCAGATATAACTGCACGTGTGTACGTGTTACAATCATGAGCCAAGAAAAGAGACTAGATTAATGAAAGTCACACTGATTCCTAACTTTGATGATGTGATGACAAAGAGAATAGACTTGCATCACTGCTTTTAGTCAAGGATAAAAATTTATACAAACATGATGTACAATCTCGATGGACGTGAGAAACTACACTGAACCGGACTTGTATTAGATTAAATACAGGAATCTGCAGCCCCGAATCTGATCTGAACGTTGCGATGAAGTTCCAAACAAAATCCAAGTCCAATACAACACCGGTTAATCACAAATCATAAAATCCAAGTCCAATACAACACCGGTTAAACACAAATCATAAAAGCGAAATCATGATTGTAACTTGTTGTACCTAACAAGTAAACATGTTTTTGAAAATTTCGGGAGAGGCAATTTCCTCCCCAGTATTTAAAATGTTGCGTTTGGTTCAGTGGAGTTTCTCAAATCCGTCTGCATTGCACACTGTCTTTTTTTTAATCTTGAACCTCGACTATGACGTTGACCAATGATACAAGCATGCTTCCTTTTGTATCGTGTTGTCAAAGTTACAGATTTGATGTGACTTTTCTTGAGTCCCTTTCCTTGATTCATGATTGTTGTACGTACAGTAATACCTATACCTTGTAACATTTAGCATAGTTCATCATTATTTATATGTGTAGGGATTAGCCTCGTGCTAATGGTTCACTTGTGTTGTATGCCTGTTAATCTTTCTGGGTTGATATCTTACACGTCTTTACTGAGCTTCTCATTGCTGCTAATAGTGATTACCTTGAAGTTTACCCTTTGATTACCGCGCTCGCCAAAATTTTGGCTCAAGGATTTTCCCCCAACACTTCCAAACCTAACTCGCCAGCCGATTGATCTAGAGAGCTGTGAAAAGCCTCACCAAGATCCGATTAGACTAGTAATCTCGATTTTGAAACAAGTTTGCAAGTTTTGGATTTGAGGTTGTTTGGGGGTGACATAATAAGTGGGGTATAGGTTAAGGTTAAGGGTTATTTCAAATTTCCTTCACACCAAACTATGCTTTTGAGCTGTTTTGTTTTTTGAGCCGTAACGAGGGGGGCACAGTTCGCCGTACGCCGAAATGAAACTATGTTTTTTGAGCCGTAACGAGGGGAAGAAAGGGGGGGCACAGTTCCCCGGGCGCCGAATCACTGTGGGGAGCGCCGAATGACTGGGTGGAGCGCCGGAAAGTCCCAACAATGTCACAAGTACTTACAGTATATTTGCTTCCGAAAGACCTCAGGTTCGAACATGGGGACGCCAAACCTGCTTCTTGACCCAGGCGCCATCTAACCTCGTTACGCACCTAGGTACAGCGCATTTGTATCCCACCAGACTCGGGCATTTGACATGGGTCTGACTTGCATCTCGTCGCGTTTGAACTATATCAAACGATTTTTATATTTGAAAGAATAACTACAAGATTTTTTGCACAAAGAAATTTGTTCTTGAAAAATAAATAAATAATAAAAACATTTTTTTTAAACAACAGTTCTAATTCACACATTCTTTGGAACTTAGAAAAAAGTTTTTTCTCAAAAGAGATTACTTTTCCAATTAAAATTTTTATTATGAATTTATTTCTTTGCTGCGATCAATTGCACAAACGAAGTGTCTCCCACTGAAATTTGCGAATGAAACATGTAAATTTAGACATTGCATGTTCGTTTCTACGGCAAATTTTATCTACACAATGAATCATCGTTGTCCTTGTGTTTTCTGGTGAATGTTACTTTGTATTTTGTCAACGAATCTCATAGCTTTATAACTTTTGTTGAAGTTCAAATTATGGCTGTTTGTATAGTAAGCACAAATTACAAATTGCATGCCAGGAATCGAAATTTTTTCCAAGGTGAGTTTGCATTTCACACCTGGCAATTAGGTTAGTCTTAGTAAAGTGGATCTGTCGTAGGTCTACCGTGGAAAACTAGACCAGAGGAGGAGAAACATATTTGAACTGATGCGCAATTCGAAATTTGTTCGAAAACTTGTACACTCTTGCCGTGCACTAAATGCTAGTGCTGTGAAAGTTTAAAATTCAAGCGATGTATTTGCTGCTAATGTCGCTTGGTCGATTTTAAATGGTAAACCTTGCAAAATTTGAACCATATGTTTGTGTCTGCAATGTCTAAACAGCAATACGCAAAGTTTTTATTAATTTACTGAATTGTTAACAGCGACTTTTTTCAAGCCGAAGCCTAAAGTGGTAAGTTGCTGTGCAAATGCAAAGGCCAAAGTAACACAACCACGGAATTTACATTACAGCAGCTGCAATAGCAAAAAAGGAGCATTAGTCACAGAAGTGACAGTAAGACTGATGACATGCAAGCAAAAAATTTTATCCCTTTTAAAAAAAAAAAAAATTTATGACAGCGGGAGTAACAACGCGAGAAACAGGGCAAGAGACTTAAAATGCAACAAACATAAATGCAGAGCGACACCAGCAGCAGATATGAATGGATTATGTCTCTCAAATACAAATCCGATCCAAAAATTGCATTTCAGAATTCAATCCATATCCCAATCCAAAAAGTGACAGTTTTAAAAACCAATTTCTGTTTAAATAAAAAATTATATCACTGTTATTAGGCTGAAAGGCAGTGTCTATTTTGCCTCATGAGGCAAGAGCATTGCTGCAGCTATTTTGCCTTTAGCCAAACATGGGTGTTTGAAGTGTTCACATGACAAGAACGGAATGCATGACCTGCTTAATTAACTTTGACGTGTGGCTCAGTCTGACATGCATGGATGAGTGTTGTCATAGTTTCAGCACTGGCAAGCAGTTAGCGGCTTCTTGTCTGTGTTGTATGAAGTGTAGACTAAACCCTAAATCCAAACCTTAACCCTCAATCGTCACGCTAAATACTAAGCCTAAACCCTAAATTTAAACCATGACCAGTTGTCTCTTTGCATATGATACTTTTCACGTGACCACTTCAACCAAATTTGTTTGACTAAAGGCAAAATATTCCGAACACAGTGTTTGCCTCACGAGATGAGACAAAATAGACACTACAAAAATACATTGGAAACACACTGAAGTTAACTTATGCTCTGTCTTTGGCTTGCAGCACTATAACAGTTGACACTTCAAAGACTTCAAAGGTAAACACTATCAGTAGCAAATGCAATGAATTGCTCAGTTATAAAGTGTAAGATTAAAAAAACATAAAAATTACAAGTACATTAAAGCACAAGCGAATCATTAGCACCATGCTACACATAGAAATAATGATGAACTGTGCTATAATTCTTACTACTTGTAGCTATCATTGTTGGCCTACTATAACGATTATGGGTCAAAAAAAGGGACTGGGTCAACGAAAGTCACACCAATTCCGCAACTTTGATGACATTGATACATAAGAAAGCAAGTTTGTTCCTTGTATATATGGATATGTTAAAGCTTCAAATTAAAAAAAACAAGATGTACAATTTCGACGGATGTGAGAAACTCCACTGAACCAAAATTACAAATGCAGTAGGCCTAAACTGCATTCACGAAACAGAACTGAAAGCTGCTAAGAAGTTCAAAAGAAGATTTTCGAATCCAAATCCACTTAAGAATATTTTATTAAATCTAAACTCAATCTAAATCCATCAAAATGCTGAAAATCCTCAGGATTTTAATCCAAATCCATCTCCATCTCTGTCCAGCAGACACGTCTGCAAGGTCCATCAGCAGCAGTGCAGACAGCGACAGTAAAAGCAGCTGCAGAAAGAAAAGTGGCAGTAAAATAATGGTAGTAAAGACAGCAAAGACTGCAACAATTCAGTACATAAAACGCCGATAGAGTAAGGGCAGTAAGGCCAATAATAGTGTTCACCTCTGTGCAGCAGACACGTCTGCAAGGTCCAACAGCAGCAGTGTAGCCTACTGCAGACAGCGACAATAAAAGCAGCTGCAGCAAGAAAAGTTGCAGTAAAATAATGGCAGTAAAGACAACAAAGACAGCGGCAGCTCAGTACATAAAACGCCGACGGAGCAAGGGCAGTAAGGCCAATAATAGGCTACGCATGTAGCAACAACAACGCAGAAAACGACAGGACACGGCACGTAGCACAAAATTCAGTGAAAGTCATTCGTCATTGCCGGACATTTGTAAAATACATGGTGGGAATATAAAATAAAACATATCTAATGTGATGGGTGCTGCTGAGTTTCAAACGTCAGTTGTGAAAAACGAGGATTTCACCTCGTTTCAAGTTCCCCTCTCATAAGATCTACATCCTTGATTGAGTTTCTCTTTTTTTATTTAGTTTTGACAAGAGCAGAAACTCTTTCCTCCGAAGGGTATCCTGCTGTCATGAGAACAAGAACAAGTGATAACTAAGCCGCACTCCATACCCCCAATTGGAGGGCGCCCACGCTGTGACGGGGGGGCCAAAATTCAGTCCCGTTACCACTTAGCACCCCAGACAAAGCTTCGATCTCCCAAATTGAAATATGAAGCACGAGAAATCCGTGAAGTTAGGGGACCCTTTTAACGAAAAGTGCTTATGCTTTACAGTTACTTTGGGCCCCTTTGAAAGCAAGGTGTTGACATATTACAACTGCTGTTGGAATCACCTTTGAAAGCAAAGTAGCCTACTCATCAGACCCGTAACCAGGTAGGGAGCAGGGGAGCGAAACCCTCCAGAAAAATGGGTTGGACGAAGTTTAAAACTATGGACATAGTTCAAAATATTTGGGCACCTCTGAGAAAACTCTCCGCCCCCCTGGTGGCCCAGTCTGGTTGCTGGCCTGCAACTTATACACTACAGTTGCTGTTTGGCTGGTTTGAAAGCATGGTACTGTTTCAACGTGTTCGTTGACGTTGCGTTGATTGTGTAACTCACCACGAACCAGGCCCGTAGCCAGGTTTTAAGGTTTGGGGGGGCACAATACATTTTTAGGGGGGCAATATTTTTGTTTGATTTTATGTTTAAAACAAATTATTCCATTTTCAGCAATTAACTGGGCAGCATATTACCAGTTTTCAGTCTGATCATATAAGATTTTTGACTGTACCGGTATGCTACGTGCCTTGGGTAGCCAAGCAGGGGAGGAAGACTCCAGCGCCTTTCACAAATTTTCAAAAAAGATTGCTTTTTCCAGAAAAAATATCCACACAAAACTAAGAGCATTTGTTTGGTTATGCGCTTTTCTCCGGAAACAACAAAGAAAAACACTATGAAAAAAATTCGCCTATGCTTCAAGCAGGCCCGTACTTGGGAGGTCCAAGCCCCCTTAAAATTTCTTTCACCCCCCTGGAAAATGTGTTGGACATAGTTTAAAAAATTTGGGCCTCTCTCAAAAATTCTTCGCCCACCCTGGTGTCCTAAGCTGGTTACGGGCCTGGCTTCAAGATATTTTTCTGACTACGCGCCAGTGCTTGATGCCTGTTCGTCGCATTTGATTCAGTTAAAACTTTGTTCGATGTTTGCCTTATGCACTGTTAACTTTTTTGAATAACATAACAATATTTTGTCATAAACAACAAAACTAAACTGATTTTATTCGTATCAGCATTAACAGTGAAGACGCAGTTGCGAAAGAAACTCCCTGTAATTTCTCAAAAGAGTCGCAACAATGCACGAGATTATGTATAATAACTACACACATTCTATTGGTCACTGAAACAATCAATCAATCCTTCTCATTAAGCCCGCGCTCAGTAGCAAGTATATGGTGGGAAAAGCTGCTTTATAATTCCACAGCGATTTCAAAAACTGGTCGAAATTCATACGGGTGTTTTCATTTGAAAACACATCAGGAAGCTTTGATGAGACAATGCTTTTCACAGTGGTAGTTTCAGCATTGAGAAGATCTTCACTGATATTTTTGGTAGTTTGATTGACTAAGGTTAAAGAGGGTGTAACTCTACCTTGTCGAGAAATCAATTCGATGCTGGTGAAAGAACACGCGAAGATTTGATGAGAGACATATCAAACTCCGAAAACCTGTGGCTGAATTCGCTCCGAATAGTATCAATGATTTCAAAGTAAGATGCTTTCAAATTGAAACTCTCACTTTCATTGTGAATTCCGATGTGTTTTGTTATGAATGACGTTCTCTCTGAATCGAGATGAAACGGACGTTTTTCGCTTGTTCAGAGGGTGGGATGTAGTTTCGCTTGTTTAGAGGGCGGGATAACTGTAGCTTGCTTGCGCCTCACACTAAGTACGGAATACGCGCTAGCTGCATTGTATGCTGACTTGTGCTAGTCAGTGCCGCAGTAATCTTTACACATGCTGAAGCATTTCTACGTCAAACACATAATTCCCTAGCCGTTTTTGATCAACTTCCAATTCGCGTACATTATCCTACTGGGTTTGGTCTGGCTATTGCAAGAAGTTCTGTTTGACTACAAGCAAGTCTAAGACAAGTCCAATGTTCCCTCTAAGATGCGCAGTACCACCAAATCATTTGAACAGTGAAATCTGATTCTCGTACACTTGTAACATTCCAAAAAGTTGGAAAAGCAAGAAATCAAGGATAAACTATTTTAGAAATAAATGTGTAGGCCATACTTTGTCCGTATTTTCATAAGACTTTATGCTTAACCTAAATTCTAATAATTCACGAAATTTTTAATCCATTTAGAATTCTGGCAACTCAGCTTTAAGATTTGCTGAATCCGTAGAGGGTTTGAACAGCTCTCTAGCCCAATCGCGTGGCGAGTTATTGAGTTGCAAACTTTTCAAACATTGCAAAAAGAGTGGTGCACGCGGGACTTCGGTGATAATGTTTTCATAACTGAACGATAGGATTGATTCTGAGTTCCTGCAAAGTTTTTCACATTTGCATTTCATTACGACATCTCTAAATAATCGCTGTCAGTTAAATAACAATGATTTACGTCGCAATTCCTTTTGTTGAGCTTTTGCAAAAATTTTGGTTGGAAAAAACGAGCCTATAATGGGTATTTGCGGGAAAATATTTAGAATTAATTTGCACAATCTGCAAAGGCTGTTCATGCTTTGAATTAAAAATAAATCTTCAGACTGTCTAGCTCCCTGCACAAACGTAAAGGCCCCCAATGGAAGACTTTCTGGCGACGGTTCTGCCCAGGTCAGCAGACACGGGGAGGCATTCGGTGGCAGTAACCCTCAAATCTTTTTTGTGTACCCCCAAATTTTGTTGAGCTCAGAAGAATTTGTTTCAAACATACGATAAAAACAAAAATTGTTCGCTCCTAAAAATGTATTTTTCCCCCCAAACCTCAAAACTTGGCTACGGGTCTGGTTCTGCCAAATTTGCCCGTCTGCAATTAGGATATTTTGTTTTGAAGGCCATTCGGCCCCGAGATGTAGTATAATATAACTTTCTTTGATAAATCACCATTAGAGAGGGCCCCTGCAAGCATTTTTGGTGGCAGAGTTGGGCTGATACGACACTGTTTATAAAAGTTCTAAACACGCCTGGATTTAACTGATGCGAGGCCCTAGGCTAATCCGCTTGTGAGGCCACCCCTCCCACTGTTGCGAGGATAAAAT
>JGI24022J15233_10005889_pt1 | contig 13142 bp, 5 predicted proteins | sample Ectturendosymbi2_FD_15233 | JGI IMG/M metagenome (IMG submission 15233) | reverse complement strand
ATTTTTGGGTAACTGTGTTGCACAGCTTTGCTACATCCAATTCTCCTTACTCTTGTTGCTTTGCTTGCGCAATGATTTGATTGCGTCATACCTTTTACCATTTCTTGTAGTTACAGCCTTGGCGTGCATAATATTCCTACCATACCGTGGTGCTTCGTGATTATTTTATAACCTTTTTTGTCTTTACCTAAGGTTCTTATTATTATATCTTCTATCCCATAATGCGCAATATCAACATGAAAGTTCACAACAAATACAAAACATTACAAAACCCAATTTAACATGAAATGGTTATTGTCACTCTTTGTCATTCTGATGGAAAATTCGAGCAAGTATTTCTCTGCTTGTACAAGTGTCAGGGGAGTATTTTTCCTTCCAAACATTATTGTCTTTCATGTGTTAACATGTTGGGGTTATTTTTAACCACAACAGATTCCAGCGGAATTTTGCAATGTTTCTAGCTTGAAAGGTCTGTTTGGACTTGGCAATCCTGGTCATGACAGTCCGCGCCGCCGAGGAAAACGTGATGCTGTTTAGTCTGTTTAAAACCTTTGTTAGGGGTTGCAGCACCCCACGAAACACAGTCACGAGCCGCTGCTTGATATGCTAAATGCGTAACAAAAATAACTTGAGAGGAATCTCAAAATTGTTCCAGGAAAAGGCATTTTTTCCCAACAAAACATTTCTTAACAATAGCATCTTTTGCTCAGAGTTACGTTTTACCGGAATGTTGTCACACAAAGTTTCTCAGAAAGTTTTGACATTGAGTTGAGGCTAGCAATCAGTGCTTTTGCTCATGTTTTAATCTATGCACTTCACTCATACTTTTATTTTGACCATCAAAATAATAAACAATCTAGTCGTGTTTTTTATTTGAATATAATAATTTTGATCAAGCGCTTTATGATACTTTGACGCAACAAAACGTTGTTTTCAAAATTTCTGGGGTGGGCGAGCAGTTGAATCAATGCTCCCATGTGCTACGGCTATGGCAAATAAGAAAACAACGATTTAAATGCTGTACATACATTACACAACTAATCAAGAAGCAGCATCCTTAACTTTTACAGATCAGTAACAGATTCTACAGCGTTTTACAATTGCATTACGAACGCATTTAACTAGCTATCAATGTCAACAGCGTCCGAGTGGGATCCGCTTACTAGCCTTGATATCTTCAATGCTTTTTATAGCCTGGATCGACTTAACAGAAAACTGTTGTTTGTTTCTAGTTTTTGTAAACATAGATCTTAGCTACCGGCTCAACACTGCCATATATTACGAGTATGATATTATCTATGTTGACAGAAATCCGAAAACAAGAAAATGGGATACTCGAATAATTTGGAAAACTTAACTGAAAATTATAACCTACCGGATTATTTCAAAGGACAAGCAAGCTTACAGGATATAAGCTCGACACCAAGTATGTTTTATGGATTTATGCAAAAGTTAATTTTTAAGTCAACAAACACGTAATGCGGCGGGTTCAAAACAACCACAAGTGTTTACATAGCCCATGAGCGCAATTCAAAGTGTTAAGAGATATGCTTACGTAGAAAAGGCTTAATTGCCGAAATACCTCAAAAATTTTGCGTTGATTTTTACTTTCCAATTGGATTAAACCAAACAAATTACAGTACATTTTCAACATGAGTTTATGTGACTCGTAGTGATTGATAGATTTATTGTTTCATATGTATCAGCTTATACGCCGAAAATGGTACATCCAGGGCAGAATTGTAAAAGAAATGCATCCTATTCAGGTATTCAACATTAACAATCGTTTATTTTCATATCCGCGTTTCTTTTGAGGAGGATCGCGGTGGCAGTAGTCCGAGAACTCGAATTACCCGATAGTTTTCAGCTATCTCAGATAGTTCTGCTGGCTGTACACCAATGGGACCAAGCATGGTTGGAGATGTAGTCAAACCACATGGTTCTCGGTGGACCCCTGGGCCGCTTTCCCGTGAATGTACCCAACAGGACTTGTCTCGCCAATCTTTCCTGGGTTATTCTGGTCACATGGCCGAACCAATGTAGCTGAGATCTCTCAGTTTGGAGAAGAAGGGTTTTATGAATTTCACAGCTGCGCAGTTTGTCGAAAAGTGTCAAGCCCTGAACTCTTCGCAAAAATCCTCTCTCTGCCGCTCGCAGTTAAGACAGCACTCTTTCAACCATTTCCCAAGACTGATGACGATAGGTGAGCATTGGAACCAAGACCGGGAAATTACCCCCCGTGGAAAATTTCAAAAACTTGTTTAGTTGTTAGGTACAACAACACAAGTTACGTTACAATCATTTTAGCCCCCCCAAAAAAAATAGTACAATTGAATAGATGCTATAAGCATGTGTGTTGTTGCGTTAAATGCGGAAAATGGTAACAGACTTTTTTTATGATCTGGCTACATAGTGAAGTCATTGGTGGAGGAAATGCAAGGCTCCTTGTGTATGTGAGGAAGTTACTCTAGGTGATTTCGTAGGGGAAACCTATCACTCCACGATACTGTACCAGACGCGGAAACCAAATTCAAAGTACTTAGACCCAGCTCTGTTGCAACATCAAAAGCAACCCCGACGAAGCAAGAGGTAAAGTGGATGAGTGCAGCCATTGTATCTGCAACAGATAACATCCGTAACATAGGAGAAACACCTTGGACGCTTATATCAATTTAAACAACCGTTCACCATGGTGGTCGTGAGGAAATTATCGCAAGAAATGCACATTCAATCCTCATATATAAGACAGTTAGTCGGGTTGTACTTCCATAAGCCCTTTCAGAATTATCATTTTTGGAAAAGGTGTGAGAGTAAGCGGAAACCATTTTCTTTTATTTGATTAGACTAACATACACAAACTTATCTTTCAAATGCCCCATAGCTAAAAGCATTGGCATCCTTTTTAACAGGCCTCTTGCACCATATAACCTCAGACACGTTACTTCAGGGGTAACGGAATTACTCTGCACTTAAAAAACAGTTGCTGGCTTCACCAGGCAGAAAGATTCGTTGTCATAATTACTTATATTATAACATATTCACTTTTGTGTGACGCTTATATTAAGGCTTCTAAATATGGGTTTGTAGCAAGATATGTAGCCTAAGTCTCTAAAATCCTTTCTCACACATCCGAAAATAAAATAAACTTATTTTGCAAACGTATTGGCTAGCTTCAACACGTATTAAAGAGTATAAATAGTATGATCTCTAAAAAACGGTTTCTAACCACTGTGTGTGAAACAAAGTAGGCCTATATTCCCCACTACTTGTATCAGAAGTTGGGAAAAGGAATATTCATCCCTCCATAGCTCCGCCACATATCGCAACGCGGTAACGGCCAAGATCACACAACATGGCACGATCCTTTTCTCATTACAAACACTCTCCAAGCGTCCATATTTACACAATTTACCGTAGGTGAAACCACACAACTGTCTGGCAGTTGTTAAAGGCAGCGGAGAGCGAATGCGGTATTGGTACGCCTGCATGTACCCTGTTCTTCTGTATGATGAGCTTGCCTTCTGTGCACGGAACCAAACTCATGAACGCCTTTAACAGTAAGTTTGGTTTTCTGGTGTTTGTTCTACTGCAGCTGATTGCTGGTAGATATTACATGAACAGGCAGGAGCAGTGGTGTAGGAGCTGTTGGTACAGCGGGAGCAAGCTCACCCCCAAAGCTTTTATTTGTCAAAAATTTGGGCAAAATCTCAAAAAATTTAGCAAAGAAGCTTCGACATTTAACTATAATAATGAAATTATACTTCCTTGTTGTTGAGTGTATAAACAAACGTTTATTGTATCATAGAAAACATATTTTCAATATTTTCTTCTTCCTGTCCCATAACCCTTATTAAAAGTTAGTGTCGCAGCGGCGCTGCGGATTGCTGCAGCAAGTCCATAGTTGCTAGATTGTGTGCGACTGCCCGGGTTTCTGCAAAGATCTTCTATGTCCGTTCCGTGATGTTATCAGTCCATATTTTCTTTTGTTTGCCGCGTTTCCTTTTCCCTGCACCGTTCCTTCGAGAATCGCCTCAGAGAGCCTGTTGGGTCGTATAACTTGTCCGTACCATCTTAGTTTTTTTATTTACTGTGGTCAATAGGTTTTCGTCGTGACTCACTGTAGAGTGATGATGTGCCGCACTTCCTCGTTGGTGGTATGAGCATTGTATGGGATGCCGAGCACTCGTCTAAGGCATTTCAATTTCATTGTCTGAATCCTTCTTGGGAATTCTGCTGTTAATGTCCAGGATTGGCATGCATATAGAAAGATGGATTATATCAAAGCATACAGGAGTTTCACTTTAGTTTGGAGAGTTATGTTTTCGTCTCTCCGGATCGGTTTAAGTTTTCTCAATGCTGCTGAGGCCTGTGCGGCTGTTGCAAGACGTTCAGCTTTTGATCCTTCCTCATTGATAAGGGCAGCAAGGTATTTGAATTCTTGTACTGTCTCATGTTTTTTCCCACCCTCTGCTCTTCTTGGTGTAATGAATTTGGCACTGTTTGTCATCAGCTTAGTCTTTTCGTTACTGATCTCCATGCCATATCTGGAGGCTGATTGATCCAGGTTGGTTACCAGGCGAACAAATTCTTCTTCACTCCCTGCCAAGCCATCGACATCATCGGCAAACCATAGGTTGGCGATACTGTTTCCTCCAATGCTGATTGTGCTAGAGTTTTCACTGACATCGAAAATATATAAAACCAATAAACTGTTTCCAGTACCTTCGTGTTTTAGTTTGTGAGAGTTGGTGAGCAACTGACTCACTTAAAAGTTTTGGCAAAAGAAGGCATATGCACTTTATTAATTGTACACTGAGGAAATCGAATATAGGCTGTGGAGCACCTACGTCATTTTAGTAGAGCCCATGCCAGGCAAACACAGAAAAGCTATTGTTTTTATTTTAAATGCAGTGTTTGGATGAGCGCAATTTGCCATGCGGTTTGTTGCATGTTGCATATATGTACAGATGAACAGATAATGTTGTGAGACTCACGGCATAGTCATACTATAAATTAGAGCTCGACCGATGCATTGGCATGCCAATATCTATCGACCGATATGGCGCTGTTGCCGATGTATCACATTGGCAAAATGAATGCCTGCGTGAACAAATCAGGGTACGCAAGGCCGGTGCTAGCAATTGCGGGGCCCGATTAGAATACTGATGGCGGGGCCCCCACCACATCCAGAATATCGATGTGGCTTCCACATGATTCTTTGAATAATCATGCTCACATTACATTGTATGAAGTAATCTTCGTACAATCTTCATAATCTTCAAACAAGTGCCAAATCTTCATACAGGCAAAATCTTCATAATCTTCAGACAAAATCTTCATAATCTTCAGACAAGTTGTTGAATCCAGTTGTTGATAATGCACCAGTGTGTTCTTACTAAAGTTTGCAGTAAAAGTAAAACTTCAATCGGCAGGCTGTAAGTACTGTACATAAGTCAAGGTCATTTCGCACTCTCCCCATTTGGAAGCAGGAACGCCGGAGAGCGGTGGAATGAAGGGGCATTGACCCCTGCCCTTTCATAAAGAGGGGCGGAGGTGCCTTTTCATAACAGAATCATAGGTAATTTCATGGTTTATCAAAATCGACCTGAAGCAAATTTATTGCAGCTATTCGCGCACCCAGAAAATTCAGGATGGTTTTCTCTATATTCTGCTATTATTTTTGAGGTCAGCATTGTTGCTGCACAGAAACAAAGATAATTGGTAACAATTGTTTTGTTTTTTACAAGTTTCCATTGGCCTCAACGCTTTTACTGCCCCCTGCCCTAACGCTGTTCTGGCGTTCTTGTTTTTAAATGACACTTTGAAAAATACAATTATTTTTAATTTCTTGGAAAGCTGTCACTGGAATCTTTGAAAGAACTTTTATTGTTAAATAATCTCTTGCATTATTATTTATGTGCTAGCCAACTGGTTGCGTCGTCTGTATTCACGAATGATCCTTCATTGCGTGATGTTTGATATTGTTTATATCAGTCATAATTAAGTTTTCTGGTTTGTTACTGTCTTCCGATGCATTGTGATTATCTTCAATTTGATTCTTAGTTGCGTCATAGGCAAGTAAACTGTAAACCAAGATAAAAGTGGAAGCTTGAGCCAAACGACGTACAAAAGATTTGGCATTTTGGAATATATGGCTTAAAGCAGTGTTGCATAAACTTTTCGCTAAAGCCGGCCGCATTGTTCATGATGTCGCCATTCACATTGTTTAACATTGTGTCACATAATACAGTTGCCAAATATTTCAGTCCTTCTAACCCGCTGTATGTTGCCTACAGCCGTTGACAACCGCTTTTGCATTACGGACCAGCTGAATGGTGGCAACTTTTGCGGTCCGTCCCTCAAGATGTGGCGGATAAATAACACGAAGTAAAATAACACAAGCAGCTTTTGGTTGCGGACTCATGCCATAGCGGCCTGCATGAGCTTCGGATAAAGGAAAGGGGGATATTTTCCCCTGGATTTTGAAATTTGATATTTTGCTATTAACGTTTCAGCAGAAAAATGTTTTTCTCTTAGTTTTGGATTTGTTAAAATGAAATTTCACCACTGTTAGACTCCGCCCTGGAAAATTTCACTATTGCACCCCCGCAAAAAATCCTTCCGACGCCCATCGCGGCCCGGTAACAAATGCCTCCCGGATCTGTGCCGAGTCGCGGCCCGATGATTTACGACCCCTGAGTTGTATAATACTGTATAAAAAATCCATGTTCAGTTCTTCTAGACCAATTGCAGAAGCGAAATATCCGCATACAATAACCAAAGAACTTTTGCGAATATACGGTCGCCGAAGCCATGTTTTAATATAGAAGTGCACGGTTACAAATCCGCAGGTTGTGTACCCCTGACCTACAAATTTCCTTTTTTTCAAAATTTCCCGATCAAGTGATGACCTGTTTGCTTTATACTGACGGCTAAACAATCTTAAAACTTCTCAGTTTTGGCGCCTTTATTGGCTTGACCTTCATAAACTCAATATCCGGAGATAACGATTTTCTGCTACCACAGTATACCGATGTTGTTGCTAGTACTGCACAACTCGTGTTTGACATGAACTACAGTAAGCTTCCACCAGAATAGAAATACAGCAACGCAACGGTAGAAACAAAGCAACGCACGTTTTAAGTTGTGGCCTAGTATATTTCTCTTAGAAATGTAGTATATTTCTCTTAGAATGCAGAAAAGATTATAAACCGTTACTATGTCGCTGCTACTGCGGGGCCCAATTTGATGAAGTCGGTCAAATAGGCTTAAAACCGGCCCTGAGGGTACGTGCTTTGGTTGTTGACCGATTTTGTTACCCAGGTTTGCGCAGACTTCGATGTGGTACGGTTCTTCATCGCAGTGAAGTGATGTGCTCATCAATGTTTGCAATGAGTTGCGCATTGTTGTTTACCCACTCTTGATATCTGAGCGCAGGCTCAGAGTGCTTTTACGAAACATATGTTTGCCTATTAGTGGATTCGCTTAACACGCTTGATTTAGAGTGAGACTGTTGCTATCCTATTCCTAGAAATTGTTAAGAACTGCAGTAGCCAGGACGGACAAAAACATCCCGTCACAATACATGAAAACACTTTGTGAGCTGGTTTAATGTGCATTGTAATGTAGCATTATGTGTGATTGTCACTACGATATTGCTGAGGCAGTGTTTAAAAAAAATTTTTTTTTTTGGTTGCTCATAATAATACCTCTATTAATAACTACAGCGTTCTCTTTTTCTGTTTCGAGTACCTATGGCCGTTTGTTACTCAAATATTGTTAACTGACATGCTGAAACTCTGTTTTATATTCAGCCTGTTGGACTACATTTTTCGATGGATTCCATAACTGTTGTTTGTATAATAAGTCATCTTCATTTTATGTCACATACATTAATGACACTTACATAATGCCATACACATAAATGCTTTTTGCTCTCCTGCTTATGTCATTTGTATATTTTATTGCATATTTTTAATATATTCCTACCTTACCACAATCGGCTCTTTCATTTATAATCCGAGTAATTATTCCATTTGTAAATGTCGCCTACATACTGAAGGTAAAATGTCTTTCAGCTGTGGCTTGAGTAATGCAGAAATATCGGCTATTGGCAATGAAAAACATCGGTATCGGCCCACAAAAAGCCTTATCGGTCGAGCTCTACTATAAATAATATGATACATGCCACATATATCACATATGTCTTCAGCGAAAGAAGCAGCTGTAGGCCTATCTCAACGGCCTCAAGTTCCTTGCTGGCAGAAACAGCTGAAATATTAATGAAAACCTCAAAACTGCGAGGCAGATGCTCAAGAATACTGAGCCAGCTAGCTTCTGACAATGGTCTTGCACAGCCTAGCGTACTTTTTTCAGTTGGTTATTAAGAACCAAATTTCAAGTGCCAAATTTTCTATATTCATGTCTATGGCAATCTTGGTAGAGTAAAACATAATGCACCAACAGATACTGAAATTTGTAGGAATAACGTTTGTCGCGTAAACGTTTTTCGGGCAGATTTACGGAAATTCCTTTGCACCCCTCAAATAATGCCTGCTCCTACACTTATGGGCAGCAGCATCATTTGGCGAAAAAGAATTTGTTACGTTTTCTGCCTCACTTTCACTGCTCAACTCGTTTTGTAAAACACTCAGACGAACCCTTTTGATCTTCCGCTCCGCTATCTTTTGAATCTTTCGCTTCAAGCAAAGCCATCATACCTAGCGGTTTCTGTGTGCTGAATCTTTTCAATGAAACGAGCTATGAGTTTGTGTGCATGGGATCCTGCGAAAATGTCCGAAAAAGGTTTTCTTGGTCAAAGAAATTCAATGAACAAAACTAAAACCAGTAAACCACGAAACGTTCATGCTGCTCGATACACACACACACACACACACAATTGGTGACTTTATATCAAATGTTTATACAGGGGCTACTCCAGATCAACAGCGTCACTCGGGCTCATCACGCAATGTATACTGACTGAATGCAGCCGTTAGAGCAGGGGTGGGGAACCTACGTGAACATTTGATATGGCCCGCATCAGAATTTTCGTTACCCAAGTCGGAGTACAGCATCGTGTCAAAACGAAGTTTCAAGATAAGCTCTTGACTTAGATAGTAAGTCAAGAGAAGTCACTCTTCCTCATAGTTACAGCATATAAATGTAGAGTTTTAGTTTAAAAGTAATTGCTTTTGCGGCCCGCCAGCGATGGTGCACAACTCATGTGGGCCGTGATAGTAAATAGGTTCCCCACACCTGCGTTAGAGGTTTGAGTCACTGAAATTTCCATTTTCTCTAATTCTGGCTGGGCATACCGTTGCTCTATGACTTGTGTTACGAAACAATGAATAAGAAGTTCTCATGAGAACTCATCCATTGTGGCGTAACGTACGTCACAGAGCAATGATAACGCCGGTTATTCCTCTGCGCACTAGGCTCATTCATGTTAGCCCGACTTCTCGATAATTTATCGTTCGTTTCAAATTATTCGCGAATGGAAACTGTCCATTGGATTGGAATTCAAATCCAATGTTATATGCAAATTCATTGCTTCAAAATCATTCAATCTGATATAAATTAATACTGAATTGCAGAGGGCAGCTCGGGCTCATAAGGGATGGGCCCGAGTAAAGCGCGAGCGAAGTCGAGAGAATGCCTACTACGAACGATATTTTTTGATTCGGGTTACCGGCAACATGAACTCGAAAGGCTAGACATGGAACGAAAATATATAAACAGTGACAAGGTCCCATGAAAAAGCCCGAGTTAACAACCTTAATTAGTGAAGTGTTTGGTGGTACAACTATACAAGCTAGCTAGCGTTGTACAGTGTAAAATGTAAACCGTAATCGAAGACTCGGGCTCAGTCGGAGTGCCGGAGTCGCAACTGGTTTTATATATGTAAAATTTTAGTGGAAGCATTTTTTTGGCACTAAATTGTCACTAAAACTAATGTTGTTTCGTCCAGTACTTTGACTTGACACATCGAGGAGCTATTCTACTGTGTTGTGATTCTCTGGCGCACCGAGATCGCTTGCTATCATGAAAGTGTTCCGGACACTTCAACTAAAAAGGTTTTGATTGTAGGTACTGTAAAATGCTTGATTGTCGTTTGTACAGCAAGGTAATCACTCCCGTGCCGTAGCCACGGGGTGACATTCGGGGGCAGTGCCTCCCCAAATTTTTTGTACCAATCCCAAATTTTGTTGTGCCAAGAAAAATGTGTTTTAAACACAAAATAATGACAAACGTCTTGCTCCCCTACAAATATATTTTTCCCCTCCAAACCTTAAAACTTGACTACGGGCCTGAAGGTAATACGAGACATGCAGTATATGTTTTGTTTGTGGCAAGACGAGCTTGCATAACCTAAACTGAATAAACGCCCGTCGTTTTGTTTATATACAAAGCTTCCCTGTGGAATCAAAAGAACGTTTCAAAATATAAGGTGTATCTGACCTGTTGAAACAGTTAATTAGGAGATTTTGAAAAGCAAACATAGCCTTTAGCAAAAACAAAGTTTTTTTTGTACAGACTGTATTCAGAGCAAAATGTTGCGGACCAAAGCGTATGAACAAAGGATTTGATATCTCGTTCGTTGAAGGTTTCAGTGTCGGTGCGCGAGATAGCGAACAACCAACCACGAGCACTGCATAATTTCCCACGTTTTTAAATCTGCCAAGTGTGTGTTCACATGCCCTGTTAACTCCCTTCTCCGATACCTCTTGTTACCAAGAATTCTGAACGTGCCTCCAGCAATATCGTCCGCAAGTAGTTTTTCCTTGTTTTGATAAACATGAAATCACTTCATGAAAGGATTACAACGGAGAAATGTTTTTACTCGGAAGCTCCAGACACATTTTAATCAGAGTATAAAACATTAGGGGATTTAGGGCTGCATAATTGTTGATTTCACCTCCCCATTATCATATTTGTCCCCGGCTCCCTCAAATAAAAACATTTGGCTCCGTCCCTGGTCTAGAATGTGCATTGCCAAATCGGCAAAACTTTAAAAAAGCAACTTAAACCGTGTACATGCGAAGGTGTCGGTAAAACGTTATTGGGCAGATTAATGAGTGGGTACGAGCAGCAACAAGACTGCTTCACAGATATTGGTTCTTGCGGTTAGTTCTAACATTACTGATGAGCAAGCAGCACAGCTTCCTGTGCATGCACACACAAAAAATGATTTTTCGCAAATAAAGCCGAACGAACGTAAGTGAAGGCCTCAATCTTTCACGCACCTGCACGTGCATTGCCAGTCAAAATCAAAACGACACATCAAGAAATTCCAATATCTCACAAAAATTATAGTATGTTAGGTACTGCCTCAAACAGTGTTTCGAAAAGATTGCGAAGACACTAAGAATGATTAATCTATAATATTTGTTTTATCACAGAAAAAGCATAACGAGCAACAGATTTTCGTTGTGCTTTAAACCTCAACACTAGCAAGTGGAGTTTGTTACCGTGTAAATCTAACGACAGTGGAACCGAGTAACGATGTTTAGCTGAAAGACTAATTAAATTAAAATTTTAAAGTAAACAAATTAAAATTCGTTTACTTCAAAATAGTTCTTAAATCTCAACATATTTGTACCTGAGAACAAACCAAGTTTGAAATACCCAGTGAAGCCTATATTGTCTTTCGGTAACGCAGGGCCGGCCTTCAGCCGATTGGACCGATTGCTTCCAATCGGGTCCCGCACCAAAGGGGGCCCCGTGTCACGCTTACTAACCTACGCTAACTTACACGTTCTATCGAAGTGGCTTGTATAGTGCTGGCGTGACGTCCACAGTACTTTACGCTAGAACACTAAATCGGATTTTTTATGTCCTGGAACCTAAAAGGTGGTGGTAATAATCCATTTTGAAAACTAAAAAAACAATACTTTTTTCAATTTAGGTTGATGACAAAAAGTACACTGAAAATGTAACTCATATTACGTTGCTTGCGCACTAAAAAGTTACTTTGTACTTTAATTTTATGCTGTTATTGACTAAAAGGAAAATACAAAAAATAACGAAAATTATATAAATGATTAAACTAAATATTTTTTCAAAAAGCTATGCTGGACTTGAAGAACTTCTCCTGTCGCATGCTGGTACAGAGGCATCTGAAGCAAGCCCTGAGCGAATTACAGCTCTTTAAGGCCATTGGAAACTATATGGGAGGCATGCAAAAAATGGTCAAATTTTTATCTGAATGAATGCATGTGTATTCTTTCATATGACCCAGCTGATATTCAGAAGCAAGACAAAAACAACAGTTGGACATCAAATAAACACAGTTAGTAAAACAAACAAGCACAGAACACGGTGAAGTAAATTTACAAATGAAAACGCATGCCTATGTACACAGAAGAGTGAATCGAACTGAATTGAAGGAACATTGTGGTAAAATTTGGTGCGGTCTGTTTATTTATTATTCATCTATTTCTCCAAATTTTTCCAAAGTTGGTCGTCGTTTATTGTGCACACATACTAAGTTATGCACCAGCAACACAACACAAACACATTTTGCCCCCGCAGCATAACACATGTCACAAGCAGTCACGGCAGATTCATCCGTTTAATTTTTATTCAAGATCATCTACAGGTGGCTAGTGCACTTCGGCTTGCCACACTTGTTGCAGCGGCACCGGCTTTCTGTCAGCATTAATTGTACACTCACAGTAGCGCAGTGACCTCATAGTGGACCCATTAGTACTTTAATGTTTTGTGCATCTTTACTGCGTAATTCCCAGTAATATTCCATTCGTGATTCAACGCGATGTACTTGTTTGCGAACAGTCCGATCGTCGGCATGATAGCCAGCAAACCTACATAGCCGCACTCGGTCGCTGTTTCCCGTGGCGCATTCGAATGCCCAACGCTTTTGTTCGTCGTCATTCTAATTCTGATTCTACATCGAACCGTTACGTTTTCTGACTTTACGCTCAAGTGTATTGGAGTTTTTTTTGTTGCATATCTGAATATAATCGAAAGAAGCAGTCAACTTGGAGTACTACTGGAGAGTTATTAACGGACAAAGTGGTGAGAGCCTTTTATTTCGCCTTGCTTCGGCTTGGCAACTTCAAGACGTCAGGTTGCTTAGTTGGGAGACCGACCTGTGCTCCTGCAACAACTAGGTTGACCCC
>JGI24022J15233_10005884_pt1 | contig 13149 bp, 7 predicted proteins | sample Ectturendosymbi2_FD_15233 | JGI IMG/M metagenome (IMG submission 15233) | reverse complement strand
TTCAGCGAAATACTACCACCTAATGGTTGGCGCCCAGGGCCAGGCAAAGTGGGCCAAGGTGGCCAAAAAGTCCTCCACTTATGACGTCACTCAAAAAAAAACGCACCCCCAAGCAAAAAAATTTTTGAGTGCAATCTGCTAAACTGGCCGATCCGTTTGAGCCGCTGAACAGTTCTCTAGCGCAATGGGTGGAGAAGCTAGGACGTTGGTAAGGCAACCGAAAACTTCGTGTTTTTTTTGCGAAAACTGCCGAAACCAGGCAGCTCTCAAAGTGTTAAGGACCGCAAAACTACTATAGTGACCCAAACTTTGGCTAGTCATAACTTGCCGACGAATAGAGCTAGAGAGTTGATCAAACCCTCTACGGATTCGGCAAGTCTTCGACTTAGATCAAAACAAAAAAATTTTCGGCTTGGATTTTGGGCTCTTTGTGTGTTACGTCACAATGAGAGCATGTATGAGCATTTTTGGCGCGTTTTTTTTGGATTTGTGTCTCGAAAACCAGTCTTTAGAGCCCTTGATTAACATGCTAGCACATCGGGAGACAAAATTATGGCTCAAAAACCCAGTTTTTGCAAAACTTTGACATTTTCAAAAGAGGTGACATTGGCCACTTCTGTTCAACTTTGGCCACTCATGGTTGGCAGCCAGATTGAGCTATTCAAAACTTTTAAAGACTCGTGAAGTCTTCTATATTAGATTAACAAAAACTTTCAGAAATTTTTTTGGCCTTTTTGGTCCATGGCCCCATGATTGGAGGATGTTTTGCGAATATTCTTATGATTATATCCGTGGATCCAACACGCGGATATTGTTGCTCAGGGTTTTACTGGATCCCGGTGTCGAATATGAGTTTTTTAGCCCTTGATCGACTTTCTAACATTTCTGTTCGAAAGTTAGGCCAGAAAGAGCCAAATACTTTACCGATCTGCTAGGCCATTTCAAGGGATTTCCCTCATTAACTTACCATTCATTGGCCGTAATCCAGGAATGCTAACAAATCAATAAACACCCCAAAAAACTCAAATTATGGTCTAAAATCGAAAAAAAATTTGTGTCAAAAAAATGGCTCTGTGGTCTTAAAGGGTGGCGTCATGACGTCATCAAAGAATATACAAATATGCACAAACATCCTCTCATTATGTATACATCAACAGAAAACCGGAAGTCCAAATAAAGAATTTTTTTTTTACTGCAAACTACATGACTTCACGAGTCTTTAGAGGGTTTGAACGGCTATCTTGCTCATTCTGACGGCAAGTTATGGCCAGCTATAGTCAGAGGTGGAATTCACCCCAGATTAGCGTTTTTGGGAGCAAAATTTTGACCATCTTTTGGTTTTTGAGCCATAATTTTACATCCAGATATGCTAGCAAGTCAGTCAAGGGCTCTAAAGACTCGATTTCAAGTCAGGAATCCAAAAAAACATTGAGCAAAAAAAATTTCGTATTGGCCTGGGGCCCAGGCAAAGTTGGCCCAAACATGCTCTCATTGTGACGTAACACACAAAGAACCCAAAATCCAAGCCAAAAAATTTTTTTTACGATCTCAAGTTGAAGACTTGCCGAATTCGTAGAGGGTTTGATCAACTCTCTAGCTCTATTGGTCGGCAAGTTATGATTGGCCAAAGTTTGTCCGTAAAGGGTTAAATTGCATTTTTTAACTTCTTTCATAAGGTGGTATAAAACAGAGAAAGTATAAACCCAACTAAAATCTGCTGATTATATGCTGTTGTTTGATATCATGTTCTGAAGTAAACAATATTCTTTAGTGATAGATGATGGATTTAGCAAATGTTCACATTACCTCTTTTTGCTTTGTCACTCATGTATGGAAAAGCTCCAGTGATAATGCTTCTAAGTCTAGCATCCTCATTGTTGTCTTGCTCCCACCATGCAATGCAAGGAATACCACTTACTGGACCTCCTCCTGGTTCATTATAAAAATCAGTCATTTCATCATCACCATCCTGCCAAAACCAACAGACCATAAACACAATTGGTGCTTTGGTTACAGGTAGTGTTCAACCAAACATCAATTTTTTGTCAGTCAATCATGAAATACAGTATAACAAATTTGTTTTTTTTCAAGTGCTTAGAGTTTTGTTTTCATAGTTCTACAATAAATGTTTGTTCTTTTTTACTATTCTTTCTCAGAAGTTTGCATCATGGTCTAAGAAAACAGCTTGCTTATTGCCTGAAATAGTTTTCAACAAACAATGACTGGTTTGTTGCAAGGTAGTTTGGTCTGGTTTTTGCATTTCAAGAAGTTGATAAGTCTGCTGCAACTAAAAAATATCTAGAAAATGACAAAAAATACATTTTTGCTCCTGAAACATGCCTGACAATTTAAACATCCCTTTATATCTTGTTATTACTGCATTTTTCATTTAAGGTATACTTAAAATCCTTAAATTTTCTCAAAATTGGCAGTGGACTTTACAATCTGGTGAGTTTTTTGTATTGACAAAGTCGCAAATCTGCCAATGGATCATAAATGCCTAGGCCAAGGCATGCATCTCAAGTGTTGTCAGAGGTTTCATGAAGGCCGCAATCATCACCGAACAGCTAAGTAACAGCAATGAGACTGACTTTTGATAATGATGAGAAGAATGTACACATGCTTGTGAAAATTGTGCAACTATTAAACTCAGACACTGAAGATAAAAAAATTGTGGATTATGGAAGATTAATATACCTTACATACAGTATGAACAAACTATCNAATGATCATTCATTGATATTGCACCTGATAATCCAGTGNATCTCATAGGCCACAAAATATGGTACTAAATTTTTTCAACCATAAAGACGCACTGAAAATCCTTCAATTTCCTCAAAAATCAAAAGTGCACCTCATAATGCGGTGCGCTTAATCCATGAATCTAGTTGTGCTTTCACACCTAGGCTAGGACCAATTTTATGTGGTAAATGATGATGTTTATTAAATTGGTAGTTAAAATTTTCTTGTAAACACACCATCATGTTACGTAATAAACCAACAACAATTGTAATGAGCAGCGCATGTGGTTCCGTGAGTGGCTAAGACCCCTCAATCTTGAAGCACAGATCGTATTACTCCACAACGCTCCTGCCTACAATGGCACACACTGAACCAAACACATGCACAGCTTTTAGTTATTCTATTAGTGTCTAGTGGATTAGGCAGGTGTGACAGATTCAATCCCCTCACATGTAATCTGTCATTTTGTGCCTTATAATTCGGTGTGCCTTATGTATGAAAAAAGAACAGCTGGCATTCAAAAACCAAAAGTGCACCTCATAATACGATGCACTTTTTCGCCTGCAAAATGCGGGCAACTTATTTTTCTGAAATTTTTGATTCTTCATATCCAGAAATTTTTGGCAATCCACAACCACTCATTACTCTGTCTACGTGCCACACACATGCTATTTTGTGGTGAGAAGTGATTGTACTTAACACCTTGGCTGCCAGTGTACAAATATATCATACCTGGAAATCGGGGAAAAACAAGAGATATTTCGGTTGTCTTACCAACCGCATAGCTTGTTAGTGGATTGCACTAGAGAGCTGTTCAAACCCTGAAAAGACTTGGAAATTCTTCGAGTCTGGAATGAAAAAAAAAATGTTTGGTTTTTATATTTTTGTGAGTGACGTCATAAATGAGGTTGGCAATTTTGGCTCATGTTACCTGGCCTCTGGCTCAACTGCAAGGCCAAAATATTTCGCTAAGGTTTTCATTAGAAACTAGGCTCGAGTCCTAGTCTTTTGAGCCCTTGATAACTTTCTAGTGTTTCTGATTCAAAAGTTATGATTAAAAATACGCAAAATAACTAAATATCTAATTAGCAAATGCATTTTTAAAGTTTGTTTTTAGATCATAACTTTGAAGCCTTTGATTGACTTTTTAGCGTTTCTGGTTCAGAAGTTATGATCTAAAATAAACAAAATAATTATCTAAATTAAAGGATTAATCAAATGGGCCATTCCGTGTCAATTTTTAGAAAGTGATCAGGTCACCCTCTCCAATTTTGTTGAAATTTTACTCAAATTGTCATTGCCCCATTTGATGAACATCTGCAAAATTTGAATGAAATCTGTCAAGAAATGACATGATTATAAAGCTTTTCAGTTGGGGGTGTTTAGTCGGGGGGTGTAAATTATTCATATTTGGCCATGTTTAAAGCCTTATTACTGCCTAACTACAATAGTGAACAACCCCAATTTTTCAGGGATGCTAATAACTTTGCCAAATATTGAAAAAATGACATTATCTACATTGTGACTTTCAAAGGTCAAAGTTCACGGACACCCAAGGTTGACTGTTTCAAGCTCTTGCTACAAATTTTCGAAAATTTTCAAACCTTGCCACGGTTTTATTTCTTGATATTTTTTGCTCATATTTGAAGAATTGTCACAGATAAGAAATCTTTGACCTTAGAAAATTTTATTGGAAAATATCAAAAGGTTTGTGAAACATCTTGGGCCAAATTTGGCACAAAATGAAAAAACTACAAAAGTGGGGTACCTTTCTCGCCTCGGTTACCCATCACTGCAATAAAAATTTGCGTTGAAAAAATTTTCACATATTCATTATGATATGGCAAGTTTACCATACAAAATTCATGAATGGTTCTCAATGTTTTCATAGAGAAAAAACTTGACAAAATCTTGCAAAAACTACAAATTTTGTGTATTACATAGATCTTAATATTCACTATTTTTCATTATACCATTGTTATTCAAGCTAGCATTGTTACTTCACTAATTCATTATTAAATTCTGGAATTCTATTGTGTCTTGTGCAAAGTCAATTGCTTAATACTTTGGCATCCAGGTAGTTTCAAGGATTTTCGGAAAAAAACATCTAAACGCATATCGCTTTGCACGGGAATATATCCGCTCCTGTACAGGTTATGGACCTGGCCTAGGGCCCAACCGCTAGGCCAAAGTGTTTCGCTGAAGTGTTCATTGTAAACTAGGCTTAAGTCCGAGTCTTTTGAGCCTTTGATTGACTTTTTAGCGTTTCTGGTTCAAAAGTTATGATCTAAAATGAACAAATTAATTAATTATCTAATTAGTTAATTAGTCAAATATTTTTACTAACTTACATCACAACTTTTAAACTCGAAACCCTAGCAGGTCATCCAAAATATCAAAAGACTCGGATTGTAGCCTAGTTTCCAGTAAAATATTTAGCGAAATACTATCACTTAACGGTTGGAGCCCAGGACCAGGCAAAGTGGGCCAAGGTGGCCTGAAAGTCCTCCACTTAAGACATTACTCACAAAAAAAAACGCACTCAAGCAAAAAAATTTTTTCGAGTGCAGACTAAAAGACTTGCCGTGTCTTTAATGACTTTTACCAGGTCTGTAGAGCATGCCGGACCAGAGAAATTCTCGAGTAAAGCCACGTGTGTTAAGGCGTTTTTTTTTCCTGAAAATCCCTGAAAGCAGGCTGACGCCAAAGAGTTAAGACCTCTGTGTTACACAAAATTTGAAGTTTTTGCACAAACTTCGTCAAATTTTTTCTCTCTGAAAACAGTGAGAACTATTCATTAATTTTGTATGGTAAACTTGCCATATCATAATGAATACGTGAAAATTTTTTCAACGCATATTTTTTTTACTGCGGTCATGGGTAACAGAGGTGGCAAAGATGCTCCACTTTTCTAGTTTTTTCATTTCGTGCCAAGTTTGGCCCTAGATATCTCACAAACCTTTTGATATTTTGCAAAAAAATTTTCTAAGGTCAAAGATAATTTTATCAGCAACAATTCTTCCGAATATAAGCGAAAAATATCAAGAAATAAAACCATGGCGAGGTTTGAAAATTTTCTAAAATTTGTAGCGAGAGCTAGAAACAATCAACTATGACCTTTGAAAGTCACAATGTAGATAATGTTATTTTTTCAATATTTGGCAAAGTTAGTAGCATCCCTGAAAAATTGGGTTGTTCACTAATGTAGTTAGGCAGTAATAAGGTTTTTAACATGGTCACATATGAACAATTTGTGCCCCCCGGTTAAACACCCCCAACTAAAAAGCTTTTTAAATTATAATCATGCCATTTCTTGACAGATTTCATCATATGGGACAATGACAATTTCAGGTAAATTGGAGAGGGTGACATGACCACTTCCTGAGAATTGACACGGAATGGCCCAAATATTTTGTTTACTTTAGATCATAACTTTCGAACGCAAAACCCTTGCAGGTCATCCAAAGTATCAAAACACTCAGATTTTACCCTAGTTTCCAATAAAAACAAACGAAATACTACCATCCAACGGTTTGTGCCAAGGTTCAGGTGATGTGGGCCAAGGTGGACTGAAAGCCCACCACTTATGACGTCACTCACAAAAAATCTACAACCCCAAACCAAAATTTCTTTTTCATTGCGAACTACAAGACTTGCCATGTTTTTGAGCATTTAAACAGCTTTCTAGTGCTTACAGTACCAGAGTTATGCCTGTGCAAGTTACATGCAATTCAGCTGTTTTCACGTAAAACGCTGGATTTAGACTGGCTATGAAGGTGTTAAGAGTGAGAACAACCTTGGCACACATCCCTTACAGCAAACACTTTGGTCAAAAAACTCTCATATGTATGCTTGCTGCGGATTTCAGTTTAGGCAGGTTTTTTTAAGGCGTTTTGGAGAAAATTAACATCGGGTCCCTAAAATCAGAGAAATCAGGTCCCTACAGATCGATATCGGGTATCTAACATTTTCCTTAAAAAAATCCTGGTTTAGGTTTGAATTTTATTTTCTTAACACAACCCCAAATAATTATACCACATTTTTTTGGTGATAAATTAATGAATAAGCTAATTTCTGTAAAATTTCTCATTTATCACGTTGACAACAACTGGATTCTTGATTTACTGCATAGGTTATGAGTCTTTTTAGTAAGTACATGAGCATGATCCCAAATAATTATTCTGTTCGAATAAGATGTAAGGTTCTGAAATTACTTGAATACAGATACGCGCAAGTTTGAATCATCGCAGAAAGATGAAAGCATAACCCAGTTGGCTGATTCCCTGAAAGCCTACAAAAAACCTAGAGCTTTTACTTGTACATGAGCATGCTAAATTTAATTTTTATTCACTAGGCTATTACATCAAGACATTTAAGAACTTCTCAATCTTCACTACAGTACAATGTAAAAAATGGATGTTCATCAGTGTGGGTATAGTTAACGGATATGTGATGACGTAACAGAAGTGGAAAAATACCTCGTTACACAATGAAAAAAGGTAAAGATATAACAAAAAAAATAATTTGTCATTGCCATTTAATACAACCTTCTCCCAAACGCGTAATGCTAAAAAGTTGTGATGTTTTTATTTTCATATTATCACAACTGTACAAACCATAACCTGGGTACCACTGGAGCTTGTTATCTAGGATGAAATACCTAATTTCAACCAGCATTGTTCTCACACCAAGAATGTTGGTTGAAATTAGGCCTAGGCTACCACAAATATATTATTTTTATTACCATTGTGGTGTCATTGCTCACCATAAAATATCGATTTTTGCTACTCTAGTTACATAATACATCATTTTATATCTGCAACCAAGATAAAATATTGGCATCTATCAATCTTTTACAGTGCACCTCCAATGCTTTTAACCTGCATTGATTTGACTGAATGAATACTGAGAAGTCATGATTGATAGCTTCTTCCAAGAGCAGGTCATGTTTTATTTTTAAAAATTTACCTGTCCATCAGGATCATCATTAGATTCATCACTGGTGGAAATACTACTTTCTTCTCCATTCTTTTCTTTACGTTGTTTATCACAGTTGTCATCAGTCATGAAATTGATATTGGACCTTCTGTTTTTTTCAGATTTTTTGGCAATTCGATCTTTACTGCCATCAATTTCCATATGCCGTATTTTTTTTCTGCGATGTCGTCTTACAGAAGGTAACACAAATCCACTTTCAGTATCAGATCCACTAAAATTTTTAACAGAATTTCTATAGCCATCTGTATCACTAAGTGATGTCACTAGCATTTGATTTGCATGTAGGAAGTTGTCAGAATTACCAGATGCAGAAACTGTTTGACATCCTTTTCTTAACCTTCTTCTATGAAAACGTTTTCCACGAGATGCCCTCTGTTGCACTTCAACAATTAAGTCTGATTCTTCAAGTGCAAATGCAAGATCTTCCACAAGTTCATCCATTGACATTGCTCATAATCATTTCAAGATTTCATTCATGTTTAAGCCCAACTGAAATTACCTGAAAATCATTTCATATTTCAACATTAACAGCTACAGTACACACTGCTGTTTAGCTTAGTGGTTAAAACTAAAAAAGGGTAATGTTGTATTGATATCGCTCGGTGAAAAAGGTTAATCAATTGCTTAAAACACAAACAATCTATTCAGCGCAACTTTTTACATGCAGGGATTTTAAACATCCAGCTGTGATTCTATATGGAACAGGAACACCATTCAGTAATTTTTAAAAAAACTAGATTGCAAATGAAAAAACATTTATCTACCAAAAAAAAACAAACATTAACATTTGGATGACTTATCTGTTGCTCAAGACATTTTATATAGGCCTAACACTGGTGACATACTCCACTGCAATCTCTCACTAATTCAGGCTTAGGTTTCTATGCAGCCTATAGCTTACATAGCCGTTTTGCTGACTTCTTGACAATGCAGTACTTGTTTGACCAAGAACTTTTCCTTAACAGCATTATTTTTATCAAGTTTGATTTAGTTTCAATATGATTAAAAAGTAAAAATAGTTTTTCTAATGATACTGTACTGCGGCAAAACCATAACCCTGGTCATTAAATCATGAAGTATTCCTAAATCCGATATATTTGAGCCTTTTTGATATTACACAAATGATACCAGAAATATTGATTAGACAAGGACACATTGTTAAAACTATCAATATAGCCTGGTCAGTTGATCTTTAGTCACAAGATGGGGAAAATGTAGGGCCACATTTGCTATTGAACTTGGATTTATTGTAAGATTTTCAGCTGCAACAGAATTCAAAATCCCCAAGCTAGTAATAAACCTTTCATTCAATGGAAATCATTTTCACGCATAGGGCAACCAAGAAATGTAAACATTCAGTCCCAAACATTGTTTCATCAATTCTTCAGCTGGTTTCTGAGACAATTGACCTTATATATTGTTCACCCAAAAATCTTTCACTTGTTTATGTAACTGCTTATTATTTCATGTTACTTTGTTGTACATGCAACCACATGGCTGACTGTACCGGATCATAAGCGGCCACCAGTATTTGCTGTTGATCTATTGTGAGAAGATGAAACCGTCAGAACATGTTTTTTTTCATCGACACAGTACTTTTTTTACCTGACGATTGCTATTGAACACCACAGTGATGCCACTGGGCTTAAATGTTTCAACATCAAATTTTTCAGGTTTTAACATCAAATTTCAGGTATCAACATCAAACAAAAGAATGCTGCTAGGATAGCTTACAGTACCATCAGAAGCTTTCTTCTGTAGCACAGCACGTCTCTGTGCAATCTCGCAAACACGTGCAGCTGTTAGAACCAGTCACATAGGAGCTGTTTAGGCAAATTCTTTAAAAATTTGGGTAAAGAAACTTCTGACTTTTTTAAACAATATTAATGAAAATAAACTTCCTTGTAATTGAGTATATAAATAAAAGTTAATTCTGACTGTCATAGAAAAACACATTGGATGTATATAGCAGTGGTGGCCAAACCTGCTCTAAATATGAGCCGCATATTGTAAAACCCAAGTTACAAAGAGACGCAACACAAAAACCTAAAAACACGAATTTATTGGCAATTTATGCTTCTGTGACATTATAATTCTTTTTGTAACTACTTGCACAAGTAATACTGTATGGCACACTAGCAAGAGTAACATTTCATAATATTTATACACTTTGCAACCGAAATAAAAACATGAAAACACATTAAATATTTCGGAAGCTCAAAGAGACGCATGCAAATGTTTGAAGAGCCGCAGTTTGGCCACCCCTGGTATATAGAATCGAAAACCTGTTTCTAGAAATTGTGTTTCAGGTTGTGAGAGCTGATGAGAAATTGATTCACTTGAAAGTGTGGCAAAAGAACGCATTTGATTTATATATTTTATCGATTGTACACTGATGGAATTGAGTGTAGTGCACCTTTTAGTAGAGTTCTGGCGATGCAAGCACCATGATCCCGAGTAAAGTTTTTGTTTAACTTCAACTACAGTGTTTGGATAAACACTTTTTGCTAGGATGCAGTTTGTGGCATGTTGCACATATGTGGAATTGAATAGATAATGTTGTGAGGCTGAAGGAACAGCCATGAAATATGAAACATGGCACCTTTATCAAATATGCACAGTATTCAGAAAAGGAAGTAGCTTTAGGCCTTTGAGCTAGGTTTGAGGTTCTTTGCTGACAGCAACAGCTGGAATGTGAATGGAAAACTTCAAAACTGTGAGGCCAACGCTCCAAAATACTGAGCAGATGGCTTGTGACNATGTTCTTGCATAGCCTGGTGAACTTTTCTCAGCTGGGTTGATAGNAAACAAATTTCAAGAANCACATTTTCTCAAGTGTATGGTAACATAAGAAACATTTTGTAGAGAGAAGTTTGTCACAAAAAGTGTTTCAGGAAAATTTGGAAGACAATCCTTTTCACCTACCAAAAATGTCTGCCCCTACAACATAGGTTCAGTCAGGGGAGCCACGCCCCCAAGTTTTTAGCATATCCAAACATTTTGCGCTTTGAGAAGCAGCGTCCCAAACAAAAATATTGTTGCTCACCTAAAGTCAAACATTTTGTCCAAAAATTTGTCCCCAAATATTTTTTTACACTGTACTACACACATGTTTAAAACCATCATTGTTTTAACACAATACTATTTTTTACTATTTAACACAGACAAAGCACTAGCATTAAGCCTATCCTACAAAGCAGAAACCGCAATCAAATGACGATCTGAACTTCAAGCGATCAGTAAATTTGCAAACAACTATCTTGCAAAAAACAGTAAAGAAAATTAACNCTTACAATAAGCAAATCACTTTCAACATCAAATTTGGTACCAGAAGTGATTGAAGTCACTTTTTTTGACTCTTGTTCCTCTTCCAAAAAAATGCCTCCAGCTCCAGATTTCATTGAAAATTATACACTCCAACTCTTGTTTGCATTCTGAAAACTTAAGAGCAATGTATATTTTACCTCATCCATTAGGCAACATATATTGCTGAAGCTATTTTGCCGTTACCCATTTGAAGAAGTTATCTCATGGTTTTAATGCTGGCAAGCAGTTAGTGGCTTCTTGTCTACTTTGTATTGCTATAGGCAAACTCTAACCCTAACCCATTTTCTCTTTGTGTGTCATAATCATATTGTATTTTCATATGACCACTTGAACCAAACATATTCAACACAAGGCAAAATAATCCCATCACAGCTTTTGCCCCATAAGGCAAAATAGACAATACAATACCAAGCTTGAAACTAAGAAATGGAATCATATGTTCATTGTCATCTGAACCAAAACACGATCAACTTTTTCAGTTTTAACCTGAATCAAATCTTGTTTAACTTTNTATGTACTTCTGCGTTTTAGGTGGAATCGCAATGAAACAAGAACTACTATTATCTTTTGGTACAATGGAAAGACAAATGTCCATCAGCGCNGATATCATTGACAGATGTGTGATGATGCAACCGGAATGGAAAAATACCTTGTTACACAATGAATTAAGGTAGAAATAAAATAAAAAAAACTATTCATTTNTTGTTGCAATTTTTAATACAAGTTTCCCCCAAAGATGCAATGCTAAAAAGTTACAATGTTTTTACAACTGCTGAAGCCTAAATTTTATTCCCACTGGAGCTTGTTATGAAAAATGGATGAATCTTGTTGCAAGAGGCATGGTGGCTGAAAGCAAGCATAGGTTAGCAACAAACAATTATTTGTATATTATAATATTTGGAAGTGGCTACGGATCCGCCTCACATGATGCGGATCGAATAAAATGTTGAGTTTCAGTTTGTCAAAGCGGCAGCATCATGTTAGCATGGTGGTGGTGTTTACGTCTGCTGTGCTCATGGTTTTTGATTCAGCTCCCACCTTGGCGACATTTGTTTTGGTAGTAGTGTTACAGTTTAAGTTTACATTTGGACTTCAGGTTTAGAGATTAGGTTTAAGTTTGGCAGTGGCTACAGAACCATCAATGCAACTTTAAATTGGAAACCTTATTTGACTATCTGTTGTAACACGATAGTAATGCATGAAGGGAATGCAGTAGGCTTGGCAAAAACATACTAAACATAAAACCTAACCCTAACCTTAACCGTAGCCCCAACGCTACTGTAAACCTAACCGAATGTAAACCTAATACAGGGTGACACAAAAAAAAAACAGTCATCACCTAAACTTGAAAAACTTTTGAAATACTTAATCAATTCTTTATATTTTTCAGATTTACCAAGTGCAGTTAATGTTCTGAGAGTCTACCAAATTTGACCTGCGAGATGCTATGGACTACTGACCAAAAGATATTTACAGTTGAGACACATTTTCAGCAGAAGTCTATCCACGCAGCTCAATTGTAATTCAAAGAACGGTTCAGATGTCGTAAATTTCCTGTCCACTCAATGATCTACAGATGGGTCAACAAGTTCAGAACCCATGGGACTGTGCATAACCTTGTCAAGACACTGACAACCACATTCTGGACGACTGAAATCATCAAGGGCACCACACAACGTTGCTGCTGTCACAGACTCTGTTGTCCACAGCCCAAACAAGACTGTGCGTCAGCAAAGTAAGGAGCTTGGAATCAACCGGGACTTTGTGCAGAGAATTTTGATTGCAGATCTCGACATGTATCCTGGTAGGATACAGATTAAACAAAAGCTTACACCTGACGACATGGAAGCGAGTGATCATGTGCCAGTGGTTTTGTGACAAGATTGACGCTGTGCCAGACTTTCTTGATGTCTGGTTTTCGGACGAGGCACATTTTCTGTTGTCAGGTCATGTGAACTCTAAGAACAACATCTTCTGGGGTAGCAAATCCCTTCAAAACTGTCTCCAAAGGCCATTACACTCTGTGAAGTGCACTGCCTGGGTTGCCATCTCCAAACATGGCATCATTGGACCATTCTGGTT
>JGI24022J15233_10005883_pt1 | contig 13150 bp, 5 predicted proteins | sample Ectturendosymbi2_FD_15233 | JGI IMG/M metagenome (IMG submission 15233) | reverse complement strand
AACTGAGCGGTGCTGGCGGGCCGGATGAAATGACTTGGCGGGCCGGATTTGGCCCGCGGGCCGTAGTTTGCCCACCACTGATCTAACCCTTCATATGAACAGTCCGGCAGCACTAACGCATCTTTCAGATTTTGCCCGAGAAGGTGGAAGGAACACAATCAAGGTTTTTCTTTTCCAAAAGCAAATAACTTGAAATATTAACTAATGCCAAAATTACTTCATCAAGTAACCAGTAAAGGTCTTCAAGTAAGCAATTAAGTAATTACTTACTTGAACCCAGCCCTAATTTTAAGTGAAAGAACGCGAAGCCTGGCGAAATGACTGTAAACTCAACAAGTCAGTCGAACCTTAAAAAATGAAAACGAATGAAGAAAAAACAAAAAGCAGCCAACGGAGCTACAGATAATGTTACTGGACAGTTACCAAGCGTCGAAAAATTGTCAGAAAAGGCAACGTCTGCTTGAATATGGCGAAGCAATGAAAATTGTTCATGAATGAGCAGCTGCTTATAAAATTTAAAAGATGTGCGATATAAGATGTAATAGATAAATCTTTTCAGAATGCATTCCACGCCTTAGATCTTCCGTAGATAGATTGGCGATGTTGCTTTACAGATTTTAAGAAAGCAGTGCTTAATGTCTTTTTATGTGGTTGTCGTGTGCAAAAACTGTGATAATTTCATAAATATTTATACTCCTCTGTGATTTCTTACGGCAGCATTTGATTGTATGCCATACGCACATGTATTTCGCTAGTTCGTAATTACAAATGTTTTCTATATCAAGAGGTTTAGTGGAAAAGTAGCATTCCTTTACAAGGGCGTGCGCAAGGGTTGGGGGGGTTGAGGTTAAACCCCCCCTTGAACTTGATATTTTACGAAAACTTTATTTCCTGGGCGAAGGAGATTAACTGTTCTCGCATACTTTTTGCTTGTTAATTGAGGACAGAATGCAAATACCACGGAATAAATTTGCATGCAAAGTTCAAGGAACATTGTGAATGGGCTAAAAAGTAATAATTAGGTTTTGGTGGGAATCTCGGTTATTATCTGCGTCCAGAAACCATGTCACCACTTTTTGCAGACCCTCCGTCCACTACGCATGTTTAAGATTGTGTTACGCGATTAGTTCACTTGATCCGTAACAATTGTCTTCATTTTGTCTGCTAAGGTTGATCAGCGCAAGCGCTGACTACATTTCCAATTTCTGTAGCACGATAGAACTGCTGCACGAGCTCAGAAACAGTTCTTTTTAACATAGAAGCATTCAGGCATTTGATAATGTCTCACCAGGGAAAAAGGAAAACCACAACTTTGCTTTTTGCAGTTGTAAATTGCTCTGACGATTTTGCAGTTGTATATTGCTCTGACGCAGTGATGAGTGTGTTTTACTCCTCTGTTTTAACTCGCACCCTGATATTTTTGCAGTTATGATCTGCTGTGTCGTAACGTTAATGAGTTTATATTCCTCCGATATCCTAACTTGGAGCGCTGATAGTTTATATTCAGTACACTGACACATAAAACAAGGGGAATGCGTGTAGAAGAATATGCATATTATGTCAACAAACTTCGCCAAAACGTTGGTTTGGAAACGTGAATATGACGTCAAATTGTGATGTCACAAACAGCGCACACCAAATACAAATGACAGTAATATGCCACTGAAGGAAAACCCTATGAAATTTTCTGCGTACGCCACTGTTCCTTTAAGAGTATTTGTTCGTTGATGTGAATCTTACAAACGTTAGATCGAAAAAGTGTATTGGCGGTGTCCCAGGTAAGCATTGCACAGCGCAATTGACAGTAAACAAAACATAAATAGACTTTTCGAAGCAGATCCATATGTACACAAGCTGTAACGCATGCAGTGCAACGCTACCGGGGGCAACTTTACTACCCCAAATGTGCAACAAAAATGTTTATTGTCTTTGTAACGTTAAGCAATTTAAACAAGATATCAATCGCTCTCTAACCAACACTTCCTATCAAATGCATGAAAATTGATGTGTTCTACTAGAAGACGAGCGATATGCACGAGCGAGCAGTGCGATTCAGCGTTTGGTGCAATGCAATTGAAAGCTCTGATAAAGCCAACTTTGAGAGTATGTGGAGGAGCATGCAAAAGCATTAGCAGTCGTGAGAGTAACAAAAGAACGGAACTGTTTTTGTCATACATACGCAAAGCGATTCATATCATCCAGCCAAAACTTTGCACTAATCGCAGTATCCTGTCGAACAGGCTGCGAATTGAAAGACACCTTACTGCCACGTGTCTGTTTGGTAAAAGACAAACGAAAATTAAATCAGTTGTTAGATTGAACCCTTACCTCAGTCTGACATATTCCGTGGGAATGGGAAATCTTGTCATTTTTTCCTTTTTAATCGCTCCCTGCGGTGGCTCAGCTTGGACTTAGGAAGGGATTTGCGCAATAAGTTTATATTTGGACGTTGTCGTTTTGATGCTAATAGTGAAAATGTAAGCGGGCCAGTGCCACAGCGTAAAATCTGTAAGTTAATCACAGACATTTATTTGCAAAAAAAGCCTATAGTGCTCCAACGCCAGTGAAGCAGAACCTGACAGATAGTATATCAGTCAAAGCAAAGCCTCATTACAAAAAATATGCAAGTTACCGCTCCAGCCAATTTAAAAAGTTTTATCAGGAACAAGAATCCACGGCAGCAGACCCATAGTTATGGGAGGGCATTCGGAGGCAAGGCTCCCCCAAATTTTTATGTGCCCCCTAAATTTTGTTGTGCCCAGAAAAAAAATTTAGGCACATAATAAAAACAAAAATATCCCCCCCAATAAAAACGTATTTTTCCCCTCACATCTTAAAACCTGGCTACGGACCTATGCACGGCAGCAGTCTGTGATGATAATGATCCAACAATATCGAACTAGGAGATTGCTTCCCGAAGCAGACAAACTCCTGAGGTTATCGGTAATATGACACCAAGCTGCTCATGCACTGGCGACCGGTCATTCAGTGCTCTCCGGAGGCTGAAGACATGATGTGGTGAACGATGTCACAGTGTGAAGACATGATGTGGTGAACGATGTCACAGTGTGTAGAATAAACCATGTAGCGGCGTGCCACACGCAGAGGATGGCCAAAATTGTTAACATCAGAACAAAGCTTTGAAAAATTTGTAGCAGTAAATGAGCACAAAAGTGTTTGGTTGCTTCTAAATTGTGTAAGTTCATTTGGTGTGATTCCCCATTGCATGCATGTAGCGGCATGGCCTCCGATTCATATAATTATTATTTCATACGTATACAAACAAGCTGTTCTTTTGATTAACAGAAGTGCTGATCAGCAGCCTGTTAATATTAAATAGTACTGCTTGAGTGTGGACATCACGTATTACCAAGTTCGTGACTTTACCTTGTGTGTAACAGCAGATGCCATTATACGTGGTCATGTTGTACGGTTGTCATTGTACTGTGTGCGGTAACAAATTTGAGTAATGGGATTACTGTAAATCATCTGAATGGATAAAGCGAAGAGTGATCAGTGTTGTTTTTAAAAAAACTCAGAAAACAAGATTGCAAAGCATCGCAGCAGCATCGATCCGAAGATTATAGTAACTAATGGTTTCGCAACAAGTTGTCTCACGCTTTACAACAAAATTGCGCCCATGCTGACGTGGTGATACTCATGAGACACAGTATGACAAAATTTTTTTTAAAGCAAAAAAAAATAATTTTTTAAAATCACAAAACAAACTTTTTAGCAAAAATATATGGTTTTCAACAGAACAAATATTGGTGGTGATTCTGATGAGCCAACATACGCTACTACGCGACTGTAATGCCTAGTGTGGTCAACCTCGTGGTGAGTAACAACCGTTTGGAAGGGAACAACTGCTACTAGTGGGTACTCATTGTTGCCACTCATAGTGAAAAGAGAAGTAATCTTTTTNAATTTTCAGTTTTAAGTATGTTAAGAAACTTCTAAAAAGATGTAGGATCATATCTGTTTCCTCAACAAAATCAATCACCATGTTTAATACCTACATAAAACCGTCGAATGATTGTGGTAAAAATTATCAATTTTTGAAGATGAAAAATACAGTACATAAATTTATGTGGTTCTTGACTAGTGGTAGTGTGTTGCTCTGCTTGTGGTACTCAATGCTTGTTGAAACCTTTTAAATAACATTAAAAACTGCTGCGTTATAGACAAAGCTATACCTTTGTTAGGGTGGCAAAATAACTTGGAGTGATTTTTACATGTAAAAGAGTCAATGTAGAGTCAGAGTCGTGACACCAAAAAAATAGGAGTCGGAGTTAGAGTCGAAAGTTTTTACCGTCCTGATTACAAGCCGCGAAAGCTGGTTTCTTTCAAGATAAAGCAAGAGCTACGCGCTTAGAAAAGGCGAAAAACGCTTTCGATATCATAGCCATGCCACATGAAAGTCTTGTTTCGTCTGTGCAAGATGGTCAGGATTACAGATGTTGATGCTTTGAGGCTGGTTGATAAAGTAGTTCTTATGGCGAGGCTCTCTTTGTCGCTATATATTGAATTTTTCTGGCTGTCATTTCAATCGACGCGGCGAGCAAAAATGTTGTTTGTTTTAGTTCTTTTCAAGTGACCCGCACGAACAATCGGAAGCTCCTTGTAGTAGTAATGTCCCAAAAGCTCATTTCTTTCTTGCAAAACCCTTTTTGGAAACTTCCGGTATGCTGCCATTCGCAGTAATTGACCGCATCGGGTTACTGCAAACCGCGGACTGAACCTCACAGAACTTCTTCGCTGCTCTGGGCTGCACGCAACTGATCGACTTTGCTGACATTTCAACTAACAGACCATATCGTTATGACGCCTTTTGTGAACCAGACGAGTTAAGCTTTCACATTAGATACGTGCAAACTTGGACAACAGTCCAAGGAAACGACTATTGCGGATTTGCTGGCCTGAAAATGAGTACTTGATTTGCAGAAATCGCTCAGCTATAGCAAGTAAAATTTCGAAGGATTTGTGCAAGGTTCCGAATGCGACATAATGAAACGGTTTTGTGTGTATTTAGTGTATCAAAAGGAAGGTTATGGAAAAGAGGTAACCAAACCTAATGGGGATTTCCAAATAAAACAAAAAATATTTCTAGTCAGGTTCTTAGTTTTGTGTTGCATCAGCTCTTAGTTGATGTAACTCACTGTACCTAGCAGCTATCTACTACACAACAACTGCTGCATAAACATTTTACTACTACTGTTGGTTTAAAATGTCACTGTAACAGTTGATTTACGGTAGACGCGAAATTTGCACTGTTGTTAATTTAAGTGAACGTAACTAACGATGATTGAGCAAGTGAAAACAAGATAGTAATAAAACATTTACTTTTGGAAATACAAATGAAAAGACGTGTCAATTTAAATAATAAAGGGGTCTATATCAGTTTATAGACCTAAAACAAAGGAAGCCGTTACAATAAAGTGTAGCAGATGCGGATGAGTTTCGACTTTCAGGCCTTCCCCTGATCGATCGATCTTTCTGTAGGTTAAGTTGGCAGTCCAATTAGGTGAATAGGACCGCAAGTCGCTTTGAAGAACAAAGAGAAAAGATGTAAGGTTTTCAACAACGTAAAACAAGTTCTTGTTCTACATGTGGCTAAGCTTTCCAGGTTTCGCAATAACTAGTTGAGGAAAACGCGTTATTTAAGAACTTTTTTCACTCAAATAGTATTCCTGTGGTGATGCCAGATTTTCTGGAGTGTTGACTCACGCAACTCCCTGAAATGGATTATAGAAACTATTCTCCAAATGGACGTGATTTTGTGCAGAGTCCTTCGCATTATGACACTTATGTGGAAAACCCGTTGAAAGATGACAGCAACTACAATCCTTTCGATCCTTCTCTGTTCAACAACTTATCACAAGAAAGCGGGTTCGCTGACCCGTTGCCATGGAACTGTAGTGAGCATCTCAAATTTTTAGACGACATGAAGGATTACTCTGCACCAAGCCAAGTAGTAGTTCCGATAGTCTACTGCATTATCTGCGTCGTGGGGCTGATTGGAAACGGTTTGGTGAGACACTAGGACTTCATGCTGTGTTGTTAAATTGTTTTTGCTGTATTTGCGTTTTCAAAAATTCCAAGTGTTTCTGCCAGTGCTATTACATCTATCCCTTCAAGCAAAGCCAGACAAATGAGTTTAATTATCATTTAATGTCCAGAGACACACACCTTTCAGTTTTTGCAAGCTTCATAACAAAAAAGAATAAATATCTCCAGTTTTAAACTTTTAATTTTTATTAACTAATGTACCCTCTGTTAAGAACACTGATTTTAGAACAAAAAGAAAGAGAGATAACAGACAGTAAGGGTTGTGCGAGGAGAAACGTGGAAGGGACAAAAAATGTAACATGCAGATGGGGCAGCTAAATCAGTTATATCCAAGGCTAGAAAAAAATTGATTTCTAAACTATACAATATTGCAGCTTTTTGGCCGTTTTGATAGGTTTGGGCCAGAAGACAAATGTTTGTACGCTAATTAAACAGAACGAGCCTCAAACTATCGAGGGCTAAGGCCCGTATTTGCTGATTGAGCAGTAACTCGAGCAGATGTCTACTGTGGAAGTGGAAACCGTTGAAGTTTGTTTATTATCTCTATCCTAGTAATTCCAACTAGGGTGCTGCGTAACCAAACTTTTCAGCAAGACAAACACCATAAAAGAATGTAAAAATCACATCAGGGTGTCGTATTTCACCAATTTACTTATCAGAAATGCTTTACCACAAGTTTCAAATAGCTCAACAAGGATGAGGCAAGTATAAAACGAAAGTTGAGAATGAGCCCTTTGCTACAATTGTGAACCTGGTAGATGTGTGCTCTTAGACTTAAATGAAAGAAGCTTAAGCCCAATTTTATACAACCGCATTCAAGATCATTATCTGCATGAAGACCCTAAGCGTTAATAATCTCTGGTCTTATCCTTTAGTCCTCCACCCATCTCGTAAACCACCCTGGAAAAAATGAAATTGGCCATGTAGATCTGTTGTCAATCATAGCTATGCAACATTATCTTATTTACGAGTCAACCATGGAAATGTACTAGTATCCCTGCTTTCCCTACAGTTAAAATTGGGATTCCATGAAAACTATAAACAGGAGCAAACGAATGCCTAACAATAGAGTAGTGAAAATAATAGTAATTATTGTGTAGTTTATAATGTAGCCTATTGTTTCAGAAGAATTATCATACTACAGAATACCACCGAAGTGATGAACACAATCAGCTCAGAAAGTAACAAAGTTCGTTTTTTTATTTCAGGTGATGTTTGTCATATTTGGAAGCAAAGAAATGACCAAAACTGTTGCAAATATTTATATTTGGAATCTTGCCGTGGCTGACACTCTGTTCTTGGTCACTCTTCCGTTCAGCTCAACTCAGAGAGTTCTTCAGTCATGGCCGTTCGGAGCTGGCATGTGCAAGGTGCGAACAACTGTAAAACCCTTAGTTTGTGCGTTGTATCACGTTCCACCGTCTCACCATGATACATTTTTGCACTAAATGGGATACAATTGAAGTGTATAACTTTGCAACATCAGCGATCAAGGTTTTCTTTTACGAGTATTAGCTCCAGCAGCCAGTAAAAGTATGCATGCAAACGAGTTACGTTTGCTTTACAAAAGAACATCAAACCACTGTAAGTACTGTTAAAAAGGAAAAGGTTCTCTAAATCAGAACCCAGATAATTTCTGATTCGAGTAAACCACTTGCCACTAAAGCAATAAAAGGGTTTCTTGTACCGGTACAATGCTGTAAATATGTATTTTAGGCTACGTTTGTACAATTACAAGATGTATGCTGTAATATAAGAAAAATTAAAATGCCTAAAAACAAACTACCTGGGGTGATACAACAGTAAAATGTTAACTTTGAGCAAATAAAAAATCAGAGTTAGCGGGCTGGACAACCGGGCAATTGCCCCCTCGCCCCGAAATTTTCAAAAACATTTTGAAAGCGCCAAAACCTTTTTAGTTGTTAGGTAAAACAACAAGTTGCAATCATTTTGCACCACCGAAATTACCACCTGATTGCGGCCCTGGTAGGTAGGATGCTGTGATTGATGCATTAGTGAAAGCAGATGTTTTCTTACTTCTTCACCCATCGACATCTATTCCATAGCTACGATTCACAGTGACACAGTACGAACTATACTTCAATTGCTTTACTTTTTTGATAAAGTAGCTTTCGGTTGCACAAGTAAGTCAAAAATACTTCTGCTTCTCATATCTAAAAATTTCCTTTTTTGTAGAAAAGTGTGTTTGTGAAACATGGTCGTGTGGATAGCTTCGAGGGTTGTTTGCCGGGTGTTTTCAAGCATGTTGCACCGCACTTCTTGTTATAAAGATCTACAGCAAAACTTTAAATGGGCAAAAGCAAACAGCATTCCTATACGTCTTGACAAAAATCGCATTAATTCTGTTCAGAGAGTCAAGTTATAAGTTATAATTATAATCCACTTACGACAAAAATGCGAGACGAAATACCGCAAGTGTTTGATTGGCGCATAGTTCTGATGCTGCGCTTTGACGCAATTTATTCTTTCATGACTCATGGGCGTCAACGGCTTTCTCTGTTTTGCCTTCAGCAAAGTGTGTTGGTTGGTACAAAGTAAACTGACAACCTTAACACCGTTTGGTTTGATTTCAAACTGGGAGAGGTGTAATCAGAAAAAAAGTTTCGAATGGTTTCTGAGATGGCCATAGAAAAAAACTGTAACACAAATACCGTGTATTTTATGCCTTCGGCGACCAAATTAAGGTACAGTATACTTTCTGTTTGATCTTTTCTGCGAAAAACTCGTCGGAATTGTTGGCAAGCTACCCTTACGGGTAACATTTTAGAATGAAATGAACACCGGTGGCAGTAAATAAAAACCCGGAAATTTGCCATCCTTGTGAGATGGCAAATAACCGGGTTTTATGGTGTTAATAATACAAACGACTATTTTCATTATAGTCTGTCTTATGGTGTTAATAATACAAACCACTATTTTCATTATATTCTCAATAATTTGCAACTTATTTGCAAACCTGAATTGATGTTCAAGTGATTGATTAATCTATCATCTCCTTTATTTGCACCTTTTCACTTCGGTTTGCCGTGGCCTACCTAGTAAACTTCACTTTATGCAAAAACAATGCGAGACCTTGTATTGACATATCGTCCCGTATTTTGCGCTATTTTCACAAATGAAAACTTTCGCGGTGATCAAAAACAACCCTACTAAATGAATTCCTTCCGCGCGCTGCGAGACAGGCATACAGGTCAGCGTCAGTCAACCAGAACTCCACAAATTTCATTCAATTTCCCAAGCTCAAGCCACTTGCAGTGGTGTAGCCAGCCAAAAAAATTGGGGGAGACAAAAATTTTGATTTCAGGCTAGCTACAGTATTTTGTTTGGGATACCGCCTCTCAAAGCGCAAAATGACTAGATATTCTAAAAATGTGGGGGGCATGCCCTCCTGACCCCCTGGCTACGCCTATGTCCACTTGTACGGTTTTCACTCACGTTAATTATTTTTATCATTTCTTCGAATTTTTCAGACAGTGTTTGCTATTGGATATTAGTTTAAGTCAAGGCATCATCATCGAACGCCCACTGAACAACACTAGTCGAATTGCAGCTATTCGTCCAAGACGTAAAAAAACTTATGAATGATATTTTCTTATAAAATGTAACTGAAAAGTTTTTAAATATTTATTGTGTAAGAACATGAAGATATGAAGTCTGTTACCGGTTAACTCTTGAGCTGATACTCACAGTGCAAACAATGGAGATTCCTAGGTTCGTGCGTCTTCTTGAAATAGCTGCAGACAGCTGGGGAGTCACGGGTCATTCGACATGAAAGCTTGTGCTGCTCAGGTTTAAGTTTGTTTGCTATGAGACCGGTTTAGAAATATCTGTCAATTGCTCAAGATTTTTGTTGGAGAAATGCAGTTATCGACAGTGAAGGGTTTGATGGCAAAAAGGTGCATGGCATAACGTTTTCATTTCAATAGGTGTTCACTTCATGTATAATCAGATGTTCAACTTTTGAGAGACTAAATGTATTTTGAGAAGCTAAATGATTTTATGCAGCTCGTCTTGAGCAAAAAATCTTTCTTTGCGAAACAACTGGTAAGTTCAACATCTTTTTAAGTTTTATGAAAGATTTCTCGCAAGCGCACAAACTCTTCAATAATTTTTCTTACCAGGGAAAATGTCTCTCAAGCACGCTTCTAGCAGGTTTGTACCACCAACTTGTATGTTTTTAAGCTGCAATTGAACACATAAATTGAAGCTTGCTTTCGTAAGCAGGCCTATGCCTGTTATTATCCATTTGCTGCATCCTCTGGCGGGTATTCTTGAACTCTGTTAATTCGCTTTGGTCTGCGTATAGAGGCCTTACATAAAATGAAATTTGCGTGAGAGACTATTGCACCTTACCCTGAATTTCGTATCGCCATTCCGTGTGTATGAGTCGACGCCCAGCATTGTTGGTACAATGGAACTCAAGCTTCGCTTGCTTCTTACAAGTTGCAACGCTGTTTTTTTCAGATTGTGGAAGCTGTGAAATATCTCAATTATTTTGCAAGCATCTTCTTCCTCACTGCCATGTCGATCGACCGTTACATTGCCGTGGTTTACGTCGTTACCTCCAACAAGTGGCGCACGAGCAAGAATACATTTTTTGTATGTTGTTTGTTCAACATTTTTAATGCCCCTTAATGAATTTACGACGTTTGTGAAAATCACTGCACAATGCTGTCTCTTTGTAGATTAAACATTTCGGACATAATTCTGAAATTTAATCCTTGTATTTCTACAAGAGGCCCAGCCATGCAGGATTTTTGATTGGGTAAGAGCAAACGACGGGGACCAGTGGTAATTGCCGAAGCCCCAAAATGTCACAAAATTTTGTAAGTTTATTAAAAACGGTGAAGAGAAAACAAAGGACATCTATCAGAACCCAACTTCCACGCAAACACGCGAAACACGTCGATGTTTACAATAAACTTGCTTAGTCTTTTGGCAAATTGGTACATTTTTCCTTTGAAATAGGAGTCTTGGTAATCGTGGCCCTCCCCTGACTATGACTGTGATTACCACTAAAAAGCTAAGCTGCTTGTTGGACGTGTTTCTACATTTATCGGCATCCCGAGTAAAGGAAAAGTGGTGCTAACCACTTGAAATTTTGATGGCGTGATGAGACCTTTGGTGTAGTCTTTATAGGGAAACCCGGCCCCTGGAAACGTTCTTTACTCACCTTTTGTGAAATAGGGATTGCGTTGGCGTTTCCTCACTGTCTTTTACTGCGGCACTCATTTTTCTTTGACAATATGACAGTGGTTCTTAGCCTTTACAAACACGCCGAACCCTTACGTATAGTTTTCAAAGCTTTTGTCGAACCCCGTTTTTGCCCAATATAACAAAGTAAAAATGGGTTACTGAAATCAAATGACCTTCGTAGAACCCCTGAAACAGCTCTGTCGAACCCCAGGGGTTCGATCGAACCCAGGTTAAGAACCACTGCGTACGACATGCCTTTTTCCCCGGGGTGTTCCTATTTTTGTTTTTGACTCTCCACCACTGGATGGAACATTATTTTTTAATTGGGTAACTGAGGACCTCTTCGCCATGAGGTCCGAGGCATGTGAGCTATAATCGTATTAAATAGACGTGAACCTGAAAAGATCATGAGAACCACCTGTGAAGCTGACAGTCTAACACGTTCACAAAGTTGAAGTGGTTAGCGAAAAAGAGGCATTTAATTTGTAGTTTAGTCGCCAGCTACGACCGTGCAGACACGACATATAATACTTGGCAAACACAACCAGAGTTGTTACTGATTTTCCAAAGCACATGTTTGTAAACCTGAACGTTTTCCTTACGTTATGCACAGCTTTGATTCTTTGTGAAAAAACTTTAGATGGGGTGCGAAAATCTTTTCTTAACTTGAAGCAGTAGACCGCGTTATGTTTGGTGAAAATCTAGAAAAGAAATTGGTTGAAAATTTTGTGTTAAAAAGCATTCGCTCATGAAAAGAAACATGAAATGGGAAAAGATTTTTCGAGCTTTTTCTACAGATGTAGTTTAGATGAAACCGTTAGGCATTCACCAAGTATTACTAAAATGCGATGCCCCGTCACAATAAACCCATGCAATTAACAAGAATTTCAGCAAGGAAGTTTTTTTTAAGTGCTGCAGCTGTGTTTTACAAGCTTTATAATGAAGTTTTACCTGTAAGGAGGGAGAAACAGTTTGATCTGAAAAATTGTCACTGGCCCAATGTCTGTAGCTGGCTTAGTTCATGTAAAGTGGAACTCTATCGTTAGAAATTAGAAGAATTTTGGTTGGGCAAAAAAAGGTCAACCAGTTTTCAGGACCTCACGGTTTTCAAACGCCTGTTGCCCTGATTCGCCCGATTTTCACACATTTTTCAGCAATAGGGGCTGGCCACCCTCACAGAACCGTCGTCTTCTACGCCAATGTCAAATATTAATAATTTTTCGCGATTATAGTGGTTTCATACTCACAGACTACAGCTAGCTTGTAGTTGATCGCTTACTATGCATCTTAGGAGTTTTTAACTTCAAAAAAATAGCGAGAGCTTGTTGATATCAAGCAAGTTGCTGACTTTAATTTTGTCTTTTTTACTTCAATGCATACTTCAGCTTACATTTTCACGCAGATCTGTGCTTCCATTTGGATAGTATCGTTGGTGATGGTCGTTCCGTTACTAATATATACAACCCTAGACCAGGGTAAGCGACATTTTCTTTAGCCTTTTTTACTTTGGACGCAAATGTCCATCATATGCTTTCTGCGTTGGTATTGCTGACGAATTTGGCACCGAAGTTATAATGAAGTCTACTGAACGACGTAGCTCTGCAGAAGGTGCAAACTGGACAATTACGTCCAAATTGTAAAAAAATTATCAAATTTGAGCCAAGAACCTATTTTGTAATTTCTAGATTGTGCAGAATGTTTTGCCACCCATGGCATTTTAATTTGTTGCGGACCTGCTGTTGTTATCAAAGCGTACCGTAAACGGTCAAATACACCAAAATTTCTCCTAGACGAGAAGTCTTCTTCATCTTTTGAGCCAGTTATTCTAACCACTGCTTGGCCGCACTAGATCTCGGGGCAGATG
>JGI24022J15233_10005881_pt1 | contig 13154 bp, 6 predicted proteins | sample Ectturendosymbi2_FD_15233 | JGI IMG/M metagenome (IMG submission 15233) | reverse complement strand
GCGACACTGCCACTTAGGACAAGAGCCACCTAGGACAACTGCCACAGAATAACTGTAACCCGGACAACTGCCATCTGCGACAACTGCCACCCAGACAACTGCCACTTAGGACAACTGCCACCTGCACAACTACACCCATACAACTGCCACCTAGGACAACTGCTACCTACGACAACTGCAACGTAAGACAACTGCCACCCGGACAATTGGCACATAGGACAACTGCCACCCGGAAAACTGCCATTTAGGATAATGGGTGGTTTCGCACATCACACATAAGATATCAAATTCAGTTTGGAAGATGGCGTTGCGGCACATCTAGGACTTCTTGCGGGAGGGCGCTTGGGAACTACTGTAAAACAATAAAAAAAAACAATAAAAACACGGTAATTTGAATTTTTTGGACACATTATCAGGTCAAAACAAGTAAAACATTTGGCTATTTGTGGAAAAATTTGTGGCAAGAATGCACGAGGATGTCTCAGAAAAATGTACCTGGACCAATTCATGGCTTGGCTGAATTTAAATACTGCAGGAGACTTGCGGCTTCCCAGTGATAGAAAAAGTTGGAAGACTGCCTGCACATTACCCCTTATGCCTGGTATAGGTAATGGACCTTCATGATGATGAATCATGTGCACGGCCGCGGGCTGTCCACCCCTGATACAGAGCATATCAAATACAATCCTCTTAGCTGTTATTCAAATAGAATATTTTGGTAATTTTCTCACAATTGTCTTGTGGTCTTATTAGGTTTTCTATTCAATTTGCCAGTTGTTGCCTAGCAACTACTTTACGTTTTCCATTGAGGAATAAAAAATAAGTGGTGTATAGACAATAGAAAACAAAACATTGGTGTGTAATCTAAGTAGGCCAATGGCACTTCAGTACCAGTTGCAAGTAGAGACTTGGTTTTGTGCCAAGAATGTAACCTCGACAACTGGGAAAAGCCGGTGTCAAGCGAAATTTCTGACCTCTGCGAAATTTCTGACCTGATATTGTTTTTCAATTGTTTTTCTTCTCATAATAAAGAAATAAGGTCTGGCAATTACTTTTTTGATGTGTGTTGTGCAAATTATAACATTTTGGTTAGATGTCAGGTACCCACAACAAGCTATAGCACGGGAAAAACTTTAACCACTGAAAATTTTCGGACTTAGTCGTTGACCTCAATTATTTTTCTTTTTTCACCCTAACCCAAACCATAACCCGACACATTACCTAAACACGAATTCCCAAGCTCTAATAACCAGTTTTATCAGCGTATTGGTATGTAGAATATTGCTCTGTGCATGCGTACATGATGTGAAGTCAGAAATTTCGCAAGTCAGAAATTTTGCTTGAAACCGGACTAGCTTTTTGCTTCGATACCTGAAAGTGCAAAAACGGTTTGGGTGAAAACATTTAAATGTAGATATGTTTTCGGCAAAATTTAGGATTATTACCTCAAGTACTATCAGTGCGTTGCTTTAATGATTCAGGTGTTCAACCGCAAAGGCATGTTTATCTGGTTGTGGCGGAAACGTTTTCAGTTATTCATCCGTTGCCGTCTATTCTCGGAGTTTAACCTGACATCGCAACTGACATGCTATGATTTCCTGAAAGAGGACAGAGATACGATGAAACAAACAGGTAGGTAGAAACACATCATTTCTTGCTTGGGGGTTTACAGGCTTAACATATATATTTTTGTCTCATTACGTCCCTAAAATTAGCAATTGAAAGCCATGAAGAAAGCAAATGAAGAAGTTGTGTTGCACAAACTCATATGCCTTATACCACAATGAACTAGAAACACGGTATAAGGCATCGGTTCCCAACTGGGGGTTCCTGGACCTCTGGGGTCCGAAACAAGATATTTTGGGGTCCAAAATGCGATTTTAGAGGTTGAGAGTTTGTAAGTTCTTGAATGTACATTTTTTCAAAAGAAAGGAAGTCTGTGAAAGCTCGCAAAGTCCTATCACTCAAAAGAACCAGCCTAATCATTCCAGCTAACGTTACTAATTTAACAATTAAATTGCTAAATGCGTGTGATGCGTTTGTAAGCGCATTGTGACGCTTAAATTATTATAGCGCAACTTTGGCGCAAATGTTGTTTGATGCTACTGAACTCGGTTTTTGGTGTTCAACCATGCGAAGTTTCTATAAATTAAGTATAAAAGCCCTATCTATTCTAATGCCCTCTACAACAACATATTTGTGCGAATCTGGAGATTTCTCTCTACTTCATTTGAAAAGCAAATATCTGAAGCGGAAGTGTTTGAACACCTGGAACCACTTGCATGTGTCTCTCAGTAATTGTGGGCCAAGTAGAGATGGCATGGACCGGTAAAATGGCGGTTAACGGGATGTTTTCATGGGTCGGTTAACCACCCAAACACTTTTATTCTTTCTTGGGTACCGCTGGAAACTGTCGCCAGAAAGTCTTTAACAGAGGGCTTTACGTTTGTGCAGGGGGGCTTGACATTGTGAAAATTGACAAACTCCAATGATTCATAGTGTTTTATATTTCAATTTGGGGGGGCTTGGTGCATTGTTTGTGGGTCTTATCCCACCAAAGCCCCCCGTAGCGACGGGACTGGTACCGCTATGGTCCGCTCACTTTTTTGAAGCACTTACCGGGATGTTGAATTTTTTTTTCAATATTAACGTGAGTTGTCTTTACCATCATCACCCATTAATGGAATGTGTGTCAAACATTAAGAGTTTTTCTGAGCTTTGTGAGGTGTGATGCGAGCGAACAAGGCACAAAGTATTTTGTGTATTTGTTGGGCTGTGGACTTACGCTCTTTGGTAGTGTGGTTGTGGTAGTATTAGTTTGTAGTTTGCTCAGAAGCTTTAGGAAGCTAGGTTATCCGAAACTGAATCATTGAAAGTGCAATAGAGATTAGTTCGCATTTACAGTAGGCTACTGTATAATTGATTGGGAGGAGCCTACAAAACTGTTCTTCAACCAGTACAAGAGCTACAAAACCGAATTTTGAAACAAATGGCTTTTACCTATAGAAGATCAAGTTCAAAGAGTATTTTTTAAATAATTGAAATTTTCAAAGAATTTCGATTTATACACACTCAATTTGCCAAAGCTTTTCTAATGGAGGCCTGTACGAGTATAATGGCAAAATAGTGCTTTGCTTCATGAGGCAAATTAGACACAGCAGTGCTTTTGCCTCATGAGGCAAAATAGATACTGCCTTCTTTATGGGGCTGGCTGGGTACGGGCCAAAATTTAGGTGTTACAGGTATGGGTTGGGTTACGGGTTTGTTGTGATGGGTATGGGTCGGTCCGGGTCATAAAAATGTGAACTCTATGGATCGGTCCAGGTCATAAAAGTGTGGGGTTATAAAAATGTGAGCCCGTGACATCTCTAGTACCAAGGTATGAGCGGTTATTTTCAGAGAAGTAGCAACAAACAATCACTAGGTTCGTTTCTAATGAGCAGTAAGTTATAAAAGTTAAGCAGTACAACTGCGTGTTTTCTGTTGTGTTTGCACTGGGTTTTATGAGTAGTTATTTTGAAAACAAAGATGCTGCAAAATCGGACTGCATTTGTGATTTTTACGTTTTTTTTAACGAAGGTGCAAATGTCACTTTATTTTTACAAAGGGGCGGCAACTTTAAATAAGATTGGGAATCTATGGTATAAGGAGAAGGAGTCGAGAATATGGACAGATAAAGCAAAGTTTTTTTGTGCACACGTGGCCTGCTTCCAGTGGTACAGGAGGTGGGGGAGCAGGGGGTGCATCATTTTTTGGTTTGTTGAAAATTTGAGCAATATCTCAAAAAATTGTCAAAGAAGTTTGGACATTTTTTAACAACACTTAAAAAATTATATTTCTTTGTTAATGAGTGTATGGATAAAAGTTCACTGTGTCATAGAAACCACATTAAATATAAAACCAACAAACCGTTTCGAGTAATTTCATGTTCTAGTATGTGAGAATTTATGAGTAACTGATTCACTTAAAAGTTTGGGCAAAAAAAGCAATTCATTCACGTGCTTTTGTGTACTATGGGAGCCGAGTATGCTGCAGGGCACCTGGTTCATATTAGTAGAGTCCATGCCAGACAAGTACAGAAAAAGCTGTGTTTTTAATGTTAGTAGTGTTTGGATGACCACATCTTGCCATACAGTTTGTTGCATGTTGCATATACATCCTCAGCAACGAGTAAGGTTTCTTGTTGACAGCAACAGCTGGAATGTGAATGGACTGCCATACCTCAGAACAGTGAGGCAGATGCTCAAAATACTGAGGCAGCTTCTGGAAATGATCTTGCACAACTTAGCGTACTTCCTTCAGTTGGGTTACCAAATTTCAGGAACCAAATTGAACCAAATTTCAAGTATAAATTTTTTTATTTTCAAGTCTATAGCAAAATGATAGAGGAAAACATAATGTAGGCATGCTAACAGCTACAGAAAATTTGTAGGGAGAAAGTTTGTTTTTGAGATTTTTCGCGCGAATTTGGGGAAATTCGGGCAAAAAACTCATTGCATAACCCAAAATATTGTCTGCTCCTACACCTATGCCTGCTTCTATCAAAGATGATGTGCTACATTTTTCCAAACTTATTTAACTTTGATCAATCTAAATGGCTAAAAGTATCTTTCAAAGTATCTTAATATGAGGACACGTTACCGTGAAGTTTTAAAAATAAAAAAGTGGTGATGCTCAACGTATGTTCAAACTTATTCCTCTTCCCCGTATTTTACTCTTGCCATGTGGTTAGACTTGACAGCAAAGCTAAGCACACTTTCTGAACTAAACTTTTGCAAGCAGCTACACGTGTGAGAGAAGGTTTTTCCTCCACTTTTTGAAAACAGTTGTATTGAAAAAATATAAGACTGCTTCATTGCAAAATTGATAGTTTCTTCAAACGTAACTCAATCTTAAGCAGAAAAGAGCTCTAGAGATGACGCAGCAACAGTTGAGATGACGCAGCAACAGTTGAGATGACGCAGCAATAGCTGAGATGACGCAGCAATAGCTGAGATGACGCAGCAATAGCTGAGATGACGCAGCAATAGGAATAACACTCCTAATCAATTAAAAAAAACTGTATTTGTTGAACTACTAGTTAATTCAACAACCCTCTTGTAATTCAACAAATCATCACACTATACGCTTAGAACAACAAGACTTGATACATAGAAGGGCAATGGTTTTTCCAAAGGTATTCAGCGCGCAGTTCCCATGTCAAAATCTTTTCAAACACAAAAAATAACTGCAGGCTATATAATTTTTTGAACCTATTATTTACACAAATTCTGGTGCACCTTTTACTGTGATACCCCTAAAAGCAGTCATTTAACACTATTACAAAATAAAGGACTAATTTCTTTGTTTTGTTTCCTCACAAGAGAGTATTTTCAAATACAGTACAATAAAAGCAGGTGTCAAACGGGTACTTCAGTAAATACAACAAAGTAAATGATGAATATTTTTATATTATTTCAAATTTAAACTTTGCTATGTGGGAAGAAACTTTCAAAATTATGGGATTTTTGAGTGATTTTGCTGATTTTAGAACAAGCTCGTAGACACGTTACCCTTCACTTAACGCAACTTTCGAAGCAGGCAGATGGGCAGGAAAGCCGCTACTGTCCGTTCTATTCACATCATTGGTTTTTACGTTATTGTACCAAATATCAATTACAAAAGCAAGATCAGAATGAAGGACATAATCGCCTTTGTTAAAAGCATCAGTTAAAATATTATTTATTTATTGAGAAACCGATGCCATGATCTTTCCAATAACAACTACGGTTTTGTTATCAAGTTGTATCACCAATTGAAAATGTGAATCTTTGTGACTTTGGCATCTGTATTCATTCGTTTATACACACAGACGTTATTTCTAGACTTGGATAGGTTGCGTACGGCACTTCGCTGGTTACTGCGTAAATGCTTCGGCCGAGTATCGGCGATGAGAAGATTTCGTTTGTTTCTTGAAAAAACAAGGCACGGTATAAAACTGTATTACTTTTGGTTGGATGTGGAGCAATTGTAAGTATCCCGTCTCTTACTACTGCTTTTTTGTTATACAGGATTTGCAGTGTGAGAGTTTCTGTTACGTCGACTGTGTTCTCATGATCATTCTGAAGCCTGTTGTTTCAAGCGTGTTATTTCAGGCATTAGCAGGTCTACTGAGTTGCTCGAGCATTGGCGTCAGATAGTTTCCATGTTCCAATGAAAGACTTATTTTCCAGCTTTTATTTGTCGCAGCTTGAGTTCTGATTTATTCACATTATTCTTGAGTTTGTTTGCTTTCTTTGCTCTTACTTTATCCCAGTAGTTTTTAAACTGGGGTCGCGACCCCCTGAGAGGTCATGAACCATTTTTGGAGGGATCGCGAGTAGATATTTTATAGAAACAGCTGTATTACATTTGCTTTATTCGAGTTTTAGATGGAGGTCGTTGTGTTATGGCGCGTTGCTAAGTTGGTTGCGGTACAATAAAGGTTGAAAACCACTGCTTTAGCTTTTCAACTTTTTACCCTTAAGCATTGTTTGCAGCTTTTACAGTAGGACTGAGGATGCACAGTTTTATGTGAAATCGATTTCCTACTAGAAATTTGCTGATCGATTACTTGCTTACTCCCTTGTGGAGAGTACTCACTTGAACGCACTGTAGCCAAGGGGTCTCAAACTCTAAGTGCTCGGAGGGCAAATTAGGAGCTACAAAGTAACCCTGGGCCGTATTATGACGTTGAAGCAGCAATGGCGGTACCTCAAATCTTCAATCTTACAAGTAACTGCTTTTACATCATATTTCCGGCGAAACGTATCGTGAGTTATAGGCAAATCATTTCTAGCCGTCTCTACATTCGTTTTGAAAGGAACTTGTTCACTAGCTGACCGTGTCGCACTTTTAAAACACCTGTGAATCAACTAAATAACTTAAATGTTTATTATATAAAAATTCCCAAAAAACATCGCGGGTCTCACAAAATGTCCTCACCGGCCACATACTGCCCGCGGGCCATGTGTTTGCGGTCCTTGCTGTAGCCCAATTCATATATGGAAATAGGCAATAGCTGTGTCAACTCATTCAGTAAAAACTAAATTTTTATCCGTGGGTGTATGAGGTCAAGACATTTTTACAGTTCAAGTTGTTTATAACTTGTTTCAGAGTGAGTTGTGACAGCTCAAACTTACGATGCATCAAGATTCTAAACGTATGCTGAAGTTTCAGCTTCCAAGCTGTTTTGTATTTACTTTCAACTGAAAAGTTTAGTCGAATTTCATACCAAGACACTGAATAAGATTTCAAACAAGCAACTCCGCTGAAAGTTTTTTGCAGAAAATTAAGAGTGTACAGTTTTATTCATTATGTTCTCAAACATTTACCATTCATTAAATGCTCTTTCAATTTCTGGGTGAAACTTTCAGCTTTTATGATTGCGTTGCTAAAATTAGGATAAATGTAGGTTTATAAAACATCCGTAATTACAGTATTATTAAAAAAAGCACTTCTCGCAAAATACAGGGAGAATACATTGTTCTAGAAGGTTGTTCAATGCATATTTTCGTTTTAAATTAAAAGCCGTGCAAGGAAATATCACAAAGAGAGTTATATTTGATGGAATGGTTACCAAAAGTAAAAACATTAAAAATGTGTAGAGTTGTCAGCGTTTCATTTGTAATTTCTACTCACGCGAGATTGGAAAATTGCTTATGCCTTTAATTTTAAGTTGATGCCTTTAATTTTAAGTTGATGCCTTTAATTTTAAGTTGATGCCTTTAATTTACTCTCCTTGTAGTCGACAACAGTCAGCACCAATTCACCGCACGGGGAAGATGATTATTTTTTGATGTTGCTCCACTACATGCTCCACTATATCCACTTTATGCAATATGATCAATTTGATAATGTGACGTTAAATTATCATAACCTTAGCTTCTTTCTGAAGGTCTCTTTATTTAGTTTTCAGAATATTAAACGGCGATCTCACGTTTCCGTTGAATTGTTTGGTCGACTCAAAGAGAAATATTTTTCACCATCTGGGAATTTCAGTTTACCAGAGCACCTCCTCGATGCGGCGCAAAAATGCATTCCTCAAGGCATTGATGAAAGTTGTGAAGAAAAGGGATCATTTAACGTCATCTTTTCCCTCTATATGCAGCAGGTATATCAACAGTTTATATCTCTCTTCAGTCACTGATTTCAACATGGGAATATGTTTCCCTGAAGGCTTGTCCTGAACGTAATTTTGCGCGAACACAGTTTACATTCTGAAGTTTGAAAGAGGTAGCAGTGTCTGAGTGGTGCAACCTTTGTTATTTACTACAGTGGTCAGCAACCACCGGGCCGCGGCCTGGTGCCGGTCCGTGAGGAGTTCGTTACCGGGCGGTATCAATGTCCAGGTTAAATGCTTTGAAACATTTTGTAACGTTAGACGCTATTACTTTCGGACGTTTTATGAAAAAGAGAGAACTAATGTGCAATTGCTCAATCACTTGGGAATCGTAACAATGGCGTGAAGTCTGTAACAATTGCGTAAACGCAACTGAATGAAACTGAGATAAAGCAACAGCTTAGACTAAACTAATTGGGTAAGACATTGACAACTGGTAGGCCTGTTACAGGCTAGGCATGGGCAAGCAGGCCCGCAACCAGCTTGGGGCACTAGGCAGGGCGAAGAGTTTTCTGAGAGGGGCCCAACATTTTTAAACTATGTTCAATAGTTTTAAACTATGTCCAACATATTTTTCCAGAGGGGGATTCGTCCACCCTGCGGTTACGGGCCTATGGGCAAGTGACTTCATTGCTTTAGTAAAGCTATCTCTGATTGTTAATTGTTTTGCATGGAAGTTATCGCATCTGGTTTAGGCTAGCTTAAACTTTCACGGTTTAAAATGTTAGGCCTATTACGAGTAGACCCATGCTCGGTTGATTGAGTTAAGAAAGTATGTATACGATTGATAACGATCGTCAGTGCAGGAAGAACAGTCCAGCATATTCATTTCGTGCTGTGCAGGTGCTTGCAATTGCGCCCATTAATTACATGACGTTTCAATAAACTTGAGAGAATGTGACAAAGCAGCAGGTTGGTGAAGAACTGCAGCCGCTATTCTTTCTGATAATTACAGCCAATGTGCAGTCAGCGTGACGTCTGGCCGTCTACGCGTTCCGAGCTGATAGCTTCACGTAAGACAAAGCATAAAAAAAGTATCGAATCAAAGATCATTCAACAGGTGTAATTACTCAGTTTTGAGTAGATCTTTATTTAAATAAAACTTGAGTGAACCTACGATTGAATCAATTCCCTTGAGCAACCATGAATCAAACTTGAGTATGTTAGACTTGAGTCGCGGTTTATTCAATATTTGATTCAATATTGAATAATTTTGATTGAATATTGAATCATTATTTTTAGAGTGTAAAAACATAGGATTTGTGCATTGCTAAAATCACTCCCAAATTTACTGAAGCAGCGATAAACGAGTGACCATTTTGTTGTGAGGCGAAGTTACGAAAAAAGCGAAGTTATCAGACAGTTCAATTTTGTAATTATACCGTCGGAGTAAATTTGCTGTGAAGTATCTGCTAATTTTGAAGACAGCCTAGCAGTTCTCGTGTTTCTTCATTTATTAGTTTCTCAATGATATGCTTGAGAAGTCATGTTTTGGAAACATGTGCTTCTGAATGCAGGCAAGTTTGTCAGATTTGGCTTAAGCTTCAATGAAACAGCTCTTTCATCTTTGTGGTTGAGTGTTAAGGACGAATATCCAATGCTCTCACAAACGCAATTAAAATTTTATTTCCTTTTACCACTACCTACATGTGCGAGACAGCATTTTCGGCTCTTACAAATATGAAGACAAAATACAGATTCAGACTCGCCGTAAACTCTGACTTACGAGTTTGCTTGTCAGAAATAACTCCACAATCAACCCCATCCAAAAATTATTTTGTCTTGCAATAATCATTTTGCAATCGTCTTTTGTTTCGCAATTCAGCTGTTTTGCCGCCACTCCCTCTCCTTTGTGATTGGTGCAAGTTCGATGCTTCGATGCTTCATTTGAATTCCTTCTTTATTACAGATTTAACAGGGATTAGCATTTAAATTTTTAGTCCGATAAAAATGAGTGCAAAACAAACATCAATGCTGAGTTTTTTTGGAAATGGGTCAACACCATTTGAAGAATCTGACGTCGAGCATGAGGGGCATACAACCACAAAAAAAGGAAAGCTTCTTTCAATCGCCAATATAATGAGTGATACTTAGAATATGGATTTATTTCAACTGGTGATTCCGAAGCACCTTGCCCGCTCTACCTAATTTTCAACAGCAAGTTATCAAACGAGGCAATGAAGCCTTCAATCTACTTCGGCACATGAAGACTAAGCACCCCGAATTAAAAGATAAACCTTTGCAGTTTTTTGAAAGAAGGAAACGTGATCACGAAGGTGAAAAACGATTGTTGAGGGCTGCTTTATCAACAGATTCAAATGCACTAAGAGCATCGTATTTGGTGTCTCACCGCATTGCTAAGACTAATATGTAGTAAATTTTACTACATGGCTATTCCCGCAAACACGCTGCTCCCGATGTCTTTACAAGACAGCCCTACCCCGTAACGCCTGATGGACTGTCTGAAAATATTATCTGATTGATTGGATAAGTGCTGAATTATGTTAAATTTCAATATAAGGTCTAATGCCGCATTAAAGGAATATACTGTATGTGGTTGCTTTTACTGCTGAATCCTAGACTGTGGCTTGTAGACCTATTGACTTGTAGATCAATTGCATAAGTCTTGAAAGCTATGCTTAGATTTCAATATAAAGTCTAATGCATCATCAAATAAATGTATGTGGTTGTTTCCGTCGTTCTCTTGCGCCAGAGGTTTCCAAACGTCTTTATCCGAGGGCCATATAAGTTATTACACAACAGTTCAAGGGCCGGACATCATACGTAATGTGATTGTTTCCGCATATGTTACATTTTACCAAATCAACTAATTTTTCGTAAATACATTATTTTTTCATTATTGAGGAAATGGCTTTGCGGGTCGAATTTGGCCAGCGGGCCGTAGTTTGGAGACTCCTGTGTTACACCAAAGAAACTTTTTATTGCTGACTGTTAGACTATGACTTGTAGACCTATTGATTTTCAGGTGTTGTGCTCGATTAGATTTGACGAACCTTAACTGTTGTGGTTGCTTGTGGTTCACAATATGTTTTTTCAAACTTAGTTGTGAGCGTTGCTATTCTAAATATAGAAAAGAATACAGTGAGTCTCTCACTTCAAAAACACTTAATTTTTCCCCTGCTGTGGTCCGTGTTTAGAGGTTTCTTTTTTAATGCCGTTGAATGATTTTGATAATGCATTAGAAACAACACAAAAACACTGACTGGTATGAAATCGTAATTGGACAGTAACTATTTTCATCGTAGGAAAAAATCAATGCCTGTGGGAAATACTTTTCCACTTACATTGCAGTTAAATTTTTTATTCCGAAGTAGTAAAAATCGACGAGTATTTCGGTTCCAGTCCATAGGCCTACTTTGAGAAATAGCTGTCTATATAACTTGGCACTTGAAAAGCCACTGATGCTATAATTCAGAGATATCAATACAATCTTAGATCTTTCCAGTGCAACTTTTTTGAATCAAACAGCTTCAAGCCAGTGTTGAACATGATCCGGTTTCCGGATCGCGGTCCAAGCGGATTCTGCAATTCAGAACCGGATCGGATTGAATTTCGAAAAAAAATTCTACTGGATCAGATATTGATATCCAAACTGCATTGATCACTGCAGTCAAGGAGGGTGACAGGTGCGGCGAGGATGACAAGTGCCTTCATGTGGCCCTTTCTCTACGGTATTCTTGAAATCCCAACAAAACCTGTCACTACGAGAGCAACCACTGCTACCTGTGCTGGATGTGTTCAACTCGGACTGGGTACGCCTTTTTCAAAGTGCGGCAGCGACCCTGCTGCCGAGGATGACCGACGACTCAGCATTCTGCAACTGAACACCGAGGGGCTCACCACAAACAAGATTACCGTTATCGAGCAGCTAGCATACAAGAACAAGGCATTCGTCATCGCCCTACAGGAGACCCATTGCACAGCTGCAGACAAGCTAGCGATACTCAACTTCTCACTAGCTGGGTCAGTCCTGTGCAGGAAGCACGGCCTTTCCACGTTTGTTCACGAGCGGTTGGAATGGTCACTGATTGACCAGTCTCCAGAGGAATAGAGTGGTGGTATGTAGACGTCGCTGGATATAAGATCATTAACATCTACAAACCTCCACGCTCGCGACTTACACCTGCGGCCATCCCGAGGTTCCCACAGCCTAGCCTGTATGTTGGTGACTTCAACTCAAAATTCCAAAGATCTGGAGAAGCGCACTAATAGTTGCGATTGCAAAGTCGGAAAAGCCATTGGGGGACCAAAAGAGCTACCGTCCCATATCTCTTCTGTGCGTCCCCTTCAAGATCCTTGAGAGACTTATCTACGCTCGTGTCGAGTCAATCGTCGACACATTGCTTACGTAGGAGCAGGCGAACTTTCGATACGGGAGGTCGACTGTAGATCAGATCTCCTTCCTGACGCAGGACATCGAGGATAGCTTTTCGACTAAGAACGCCGGAGCTGTGTTTGTTGATCTCACAGCAGCCTGCGACACTGTATGATCATGGAGATGGTTGGCAATTGCAGCTTCACCCTTACCATCGGTAACCACAAACGAAGCAGGTTATGATGTCCCCAAAACGGCGTCCCACAGGGATCTGTCCTGGCACCCCTTCTCTTCACTATCATCTCTGACCTGCCAACCACCGTCTCCAGAAAGTATGCATATTCTGACAACCTAGCAATCATGCATGCTGATGGAGACTGGAAAGCAGTGGAAAGGGTGCTGAGAAAGAACACGGCAACGGTAGTTGAATACCTCCAGACTTGGAAGCTTAAGCTCAGCACTACAAAAACGGTGTCGGCAGTCTTCCACCTTTACAACATCGAAGCAAAACGTGAGTTAAATGTCAACCTTAACAACAAAACCCTGCTGTTCTGCTCCGAGCCCAAATACCTCGGAGTAACGTTGGAAAGGTCGCTGACGTATCGCCGACACCTTGAGTCACTTCGCAAGAAGCTGACATCACGCGTCGCACTCCTGAGGCGGCTTGCTGGCTCCGGT
>JGI24022J15233_10005880_pt1 | contig 13154 bp, 6 predicted proteins | sample Ectturendosymbi2_FD_15233 | JGI IMG/M metagenome (IMG submission 15233) | reverse complement strand
TTCCCGCAGAAAGCCACATGCGTTTAGGCGATTTTTTTCCAAAAATCCCCGAAACCAGCTGAACGCCAAAGAGTTAAAATACATCAACCTGGCAACTCAGGACTCGCACAGTCTTCCTACAATAAGGCAACATGCATGTACAGTCACACAAGAGACATGACTTTGAAAAAAAGGTGTTGTCATTCACATTTTAGTCTTAAGGTATATACTTTAATACTATAAGTATTATTTTCAAAAACAGTTAGCAGAAAAAAATTCAACTAAACAACATTGGACACAGCCAAAGTAAGCCAAAAACAGTCAACCGAAAAAATGTATGGCCAACTAACCTGAAATACAGCCAAATTTTATTCACAAAACAGCCAATCTGGCAACCTTCTTTGGCTTTGGACTCTACTTGCAAGGAGTTAAACTTTATGCAATGGGGATCCTACTAACTGCCAATGTTTAGGTTTTGGGTTCTAAATTGATGGCAAAGATTGCTGGAAAAACTCACTAGCATCTAGGATAATTTAAGATATAAAATTCTTCTCTGACTTTGACAGCATTCTGAAGCCCAGATATATTATATTTATATAAATTTGTATATAATTTTCTGAATTGTTGTGATCAGAATCTGAGCAGCAAGTAACAACAGGGATCACCTGACAAGATCACTCTATTACTGATTATTCGCACCATTGATATGTGTTATTCTTCACACACATCCCATTCATAGTGAATCACACATTCAATGCAATGCCAACTGAGAGGTTGCAACAACATCCCATCTTCTTTACAACAAACCGCACAGATCACATGTTCTTTTTGTGAACGTTGTAGCTGACATGGTCTTCACATCCTGATCATAGTATCATTTTGTTGCGATCGGAAAGCCTGAGCGGCAAGTGCACAAAGCTTCACAATGGCAACAAGCAACAATAGAGATAACCCAACAAGATCACTCTATTATTGCTTATTTGTGCTACATATATATGTGGGTGTTATTCTTCATGTGCATCACATTTGTGGTGAATCTCACATTCAACTCAACACCAACTGGGAAGTAGGCCACTGCATCACTCATTCCCTCAATTTTCAATATATGTAAAGAAATAATATTTCTTGTTGCCAGGCACTTTGTTTATGTGTCTAATGTATAAATCACTATGTTATAGGTTCAGAACGAATTTTGACAAATGGGTATTTAACTATTCATTTTTGTCATTTTTGCAAAGTTATGCCACTCGGTGATAAGCAAGCTCTCTGTCTTTGTGAATAATTTTTATGGACCGTCTTGGGCACTTTGGTAGGTCATTATTGTATTAGAAATAACCATTTTACCATGCTTTTGGTTACCTTGCCAAATGGCAGAGAATAAACCACTAAAAATGCTAGCATAATAACTTATTTTTCTTGTATTTGAAGTATTTTTATGACTTTTGAGGCTGGTGGCTCAAATCACTAAAGTAGAAAACTCTAAGCCATTAGTACTGTTGTGATCAGAGAGCCCAAGCTCCAGGTGCATGAAACTTCACACTATGACAGCAAGCAACAATAAAGATACTCTACTATTGCTTGTTTACATCAGTTACATATGGGTGCTTTTCTTGGTGCAGATCCTGTTCATGGTGCATCACATATTCAACACCATGCCTACTCATTGGCAATAATACCTCAATTTGTACTTCCAAACCTAGTGGAATTGAGCATTATTGTCAACTGTCAACATTTTCCTGCATACAGTGATTTTGCATTTTTTTCCTGCACACAGCGATTGTGTGTTTGCCTTGGTAGTCAAGGCAAGTCATGTCTTCACATTGAATTCTGAAAGTAGCGTAAGCAGGATTCCTGTGGTCTGGAAAAGTATGGAAGAAAGTATGATCATTTTCCAGCCTGCAAAAGTCTATTTCTGGTCTATTAGTAATATACAAAGGAAATAATTTTCAGACTTGATCTTTTGACGTGATTCTGATAATCTTTTTAGATGTTTCTTTCCTTAGTTGCTGCTTGCTTTTTTCAACTATATGTAACCTATCTTATTGATTATCAGAAAAGGTAACTCTGGAAATTTATATTCAAAATGGTGCAGGAACCTGGCATACTGTATTTATTTGATTGTAGGTCGTGGTTTATAAATTTTTTCCATCAATTTTTGCAGTTTATCAAGGGTGGCTTACATTTTTTATTTCTTTACCTTATGAAAAGGTATAGATGACACTTGTCTTTTCTTGGCTACACTTTTTCGACCAAACTCTCCTTTCTCATTCTGTTCTCTTCAGCATCACATGAACATCTGTTACAGGAGGGTTATGATGAACAGAAGGCAGTTGTAGTGGAGAATCATCTTTAGGAGGGTTGCCAATAAACGTGAATCATACTACCAGTACACGAATGTATCTCAGAAGTTTAGGTAACTTATGTTCAAGGCTGGCTTACATTAATTTTTTCACACCATTCCGTGCGGCTTATAATGAAGGATGGCTGACAATTGAGTAAATATGGTATATGCATGGATAAAAATTGTCTTCATATGGCCCAGTGACTAGTTCTGTTATCAAAAGAGGTACGTGCTTTTAATAACTCAATTTTGATTATAGCCTTCATTTTAGTTTTAATTCCAAACCCTGTTTTGATTTTATGCCATTCTTTTCTTAGCAGTATTTATGTCCAAATGGAGTTAGCCTTTATATCATACGCCAAGTGTGTGAAAAACTGAAAATACATGTGGAAAAGTTTATTATTGGCAGTCCCTACCTCTGGTGATTGGCAAGGTTATTGATATGACTGTTTGAAAAACAGAATCATCAAGTTTTTAGTTGATTCATTATTATTGAATAATTGACAATAACTTTAAAAAAATGATGGTTTACCTTTAAAACTTCAAGTCAAGTTTAAAGGATTTTTTGAAAGTAAGTACATCTATGTGTTTAGTTCAAGGCGAATTGTGAAAAAGCAATGTTTAGCTTTTTTATTTGTTTTTTTTTTAATTAACATGCAGCATTGAAATTTTCTTTTTTTTTTCCAAATTAATTCAAAATATTAGATGTGATAATATCTTCTATGCTGTCTTCAACTTGCTTACTTTGCCTAGATTAGAAGACCTTAGGGAACTGACATTTCTCTTAATACTTTATCTCTCTTATCATCTTACAAAACATCAAGGTGAAACAAAAACTTCGCAAAAATCAAAATTAAGAGTTATTTATAACTTCTGCATGAAATGTACCAAATTACTTTGACTTACATGAACTCAAGGCTTCTGAAACTGTTACTCAAATATGTGAGGATTGTATTTAGTTAGTATAAATTTTCTAAATTTATCATAGTGTTTAGGCTGTATAGGTTTTGACTTAGTGTAATTATACAATTAGAATGTTGTAGTGCTATGCAACTGAAGCTGTTGATTGTCAATTGAGTTGGTGAAATATCTACTGCTCGTGGGAAGCTGTCATCATGCCAGAAGAAGTTGGCTGTTGTACCAAATACTTTCTCTTTTCATTTAATGTCTTATTCTGGGTAAGTTAATTTCTCAAGTTTTCTTATGTACTGTAATATGAGACCAGGTTTTTCTAAATTTTTGTTAGTATGCGTGTTACATATTACAAACTTGTATCGAAAGTAAAAGATCGTGCACCCAACACACATGATTGAAGTACCATATTTTTTGGACCATGAGGTGCCCTTAAAATCCTTTAATTATCTCAAAAATCGAAAGTTCACCTTACAATGTGGTGCACCTAATGTATGGATCAGGTTGTACTTTCTCACCTAAGGCCAATTGTATGTGGTAAACAGTGCTATTTATTCAATTGCTAGTTACATTTTTTTTGCGAACACACCATCGTGTTACGTACTAAAACAACAACAGTTGCAATGGGCAGCGTATGTGGTTCCTTGAGTAGCTAGTACATACCTTAATGTTGAAGCACAGATCATATAAATCTGCAAGGGTACTGCGCACAAAGCTATATGTATTATTCTGTGAGGCTCTATTCCTAAGGCACACATTGAATCACATTGGCACACATTCTTCATACCTAAGGCACACATTGAATCAAAGACGTGCACAGCTTTTAGTTTATTCTATTCGTGTCTAGCGAATTAGGTATGTGTGGCAGATTAAACACCCTCCCATGTAATCTGCCATTTTGCACCTTATAATCTGGTGTGCCTTAGGTATGAACAATAGTGGTCTTAGTGAGTGTGCAGGGTGTGCAAAATGGAGGCCCCAATTTTTAATTTAGATGCTTAAAGGGGGCCCTCATTTTTAGTTTACACGCTTTCAAAATTTGAGATTTTCTTTATGATTATATTATTATTTTAATGATTACACAATAAAACCTCGTTTGGTTTGCTATATGTTCTTATTAATAATATGTTTTAACACATTTGGATATTCAACCTGAAGATAAGAAGACAAACTGAAATGATGAAACATGAATAGCTTTTTGTATGATTAAAGGACATGGAGCCCTAGTCAAAATCTAAAAGGCCCTTAACCAAGATGTTAGGGTCTCATAATCAAAGTATAAGGAGGCCTATTAGTCTTTTGTTAAATGCAAATGGCCAGCCTACTGCACATTGAAAGTGTAACTTCATTGTTTAAACAGTTATGTGAGAAACTGGTTTTTGCTTGAGAGAATTATATTGCGGACACCACTATACATGTGTGTACTTGCATTGTTTGCTCTATGCCTGAATAGTTGCTAATGCAATGTTATGTCAATTGCTTTCAGTTTCTTTTTGAGTCAGAACTAAATGTTTAAATATTTTGGGGGAAGCTTGCCTTACTTTCTTAAACCAATAATGTTTTTCTTTGCCCTACAAGAGATTTGCAGAGATTTAGAAAATAAATGTTGGCAGTATTGGTACATTTTCTTTAATCTTCGTGCATGTTCAATTATACTTTACTTATAACAGGATGGATGTGTGAAGTTTTCACACAAGGCAAAGTTACCACTCCACCATATTGATGTAGAAGTACTTGTACTTCAAAGTTNTTAGTAATTTATGAGACTGCAGTAATTTGTAGATGTATTGGTTGGTTCCCTGTATTTTGTGCAAGACAAACAAATGAAGATGGNTATGCTGAAGNAGAGTTGATAGACACTTACTTCATCAACACAATGAGCAGGAAAACTCTCATAAAAGTCCAAAGCTTTGTGCTTGCCGAAATGTTGTTTTCATTTTTACAAACAAATGTTTTCCCTAAAACAGTTCCCCAAAACCTTTACTGAAATCTGGTTTAATTTAAATATACTGGCGACCAACCACTTGAATGATCTTACCGTGCCCATCAACCCTCCATCAATTTACCATACTTCTCAGCAGAATCAGCGCGAACTTCCCTTCAGCTGGCGCATTCAGGAAATAAACTGCAAATCAGATGTTCAATCAACAGAGGACATAACAATGATCAATAAGCGTCACTGACTATCCCCATTGTCTAGGTTCTGGACTGGATATTTTCAACTGTCAAGAAGAGTAGCATATTTGTGAGAGTGCAAATGGAAACATTTAGATTGTTTAAATTCCGGAATGTGGAGTAAAATGCAAATTAAGCCAAATTTCCAAATATATTCACAAAAGGTCAAACAAAAAAATTGCAACCAAACCAAACGGTCAAATTTTCACAATAAAATGCCGAGTTTCTAACCGTGTGCTAAAGTATTTTCTGCATTCTGCCTATTTATATTAAGCAGCACTAGGGTGTTGCTGTATGTTATATGCCATTGAGTGGTAGACTGTGGTGCATTGTAATATGGGAAACCACATACATGAATTTGAGTAAAAAAACACATACATGAACTTGATATATCGTATGCACAATCTGACAACTTAAAAAATGTTCAAATCGCAACATGGACAAGGTGAAGAAGCCAACCAGGCTGACTCTCTGGAAACAATTTTTTCCACTACGTCAAAGGCGGGCAAACTACAGCTCGCGGGCTGCATGTGGCCGGCGAGGGCATTTTGTCCGGCCCACAGGGCAGTCACACGTACATAGATAGTACATACTTGGAGTCTATGTTAAAGTAATTTTATCAATTAGATTAGAATTGTCAAGCTTTTTTCCACACGTTTCATTTGAAACTACATTTTTACTCAACNGGAAGTGACTATTGTTNCCTTCATTTTGTGGTAGCTCATGTAAAACTTTTTTTAAGGTTACAAAGCGATTATAGATGTAATATATGTAATACGATCATGCGNCCCTCGGTACCAATAAAATCTTCAATGTGGCCCTCCGTAGAATATGTTTGCCCACCCGTGCACTAGGTGATTGACAAGACTCTCTGCAGTGATCTGGAACATGTAGCCTACAGCTGCTAGATGATTTATGCCTGTCTTGCAGGTAGTAATGCATGCTGCTTCACCTATCCTTGAGCTTAAAATCGTTAAACAGATCATTGTCCCCCAAAGTATGTAATCTTCATAATTTGCTTCCTGTCTATCGAAAGAAATCGTTTCCCAGCAAAGAATCAGACACTAAGATCTTACTGAGTATATATTTCACCTATAAAGTAGGCATCATCAGCTCCTAATCAAATAGCAATTTTATTTTACTTTTTGTGAGTATTTTTGGAAATTTGGCCCATAATTTGCTTCCTATTTTGAAAAAACATGTACTACAATTGACTGAACATAGTGACGATTGACATCATCAAAATGCAAAAATGTTAATTTGTATGATGTGTTGTAGCAAACTCGGTATGTGACAGGAGCCCCCAAATTGCTGAGACCACCGCTGTGTATGAAAAAAAAACAGCTACCATTCAGAAATCGAAGGTGTGCCTTATATTCTTGTGTGCCATATGACCTGCAGAATACGGTATATATATTGTAAAATACAGCTTACTCTTATATTATACTCAAAGCACTGACATCTATTGAAGTAAGTTTACAAAGTAATGGCAAATGATTTGCACATAATATGATTCGGTATCTTTAGCACCAGCATTTGTCACATTGTTTGTCAAATTTACCTGGAACTAAATTTTTTTATGGCTGTTAACTTCATAGAATTTATTTTCAAAGATTAATGTGAAGATTGGTCAGGCTTATATCAGTATAGAGGAGCTAAAACCTGACGTTTGTTATACAACTTCAACTTACATATAACTTCAAGCATGGTACTGAATTTTAAACTTGTGTTAATCAAGATAGCTAGGTAGTTTTATGCACATATTTTGTAACTCAAACCATTAAATAACAGAAATACAACAAAAAGAACAAAGCATCAAGGGCCAAAAAATTAACTGCATGATAATAAAAAGTGAAATTAGGAAAATAACAGGGACATGCATGAGAAACGTTTGGCAAATGGTGAAAGACGTGAACTACTCAGTCTTTGTTAATAACTTCAGCCCTGTTGTTGGCATAAATCAATACTAAATTGAAGATGTTTCAAGTGAAGAAAATGAATGAAGTGACAAAATTAAATAATTTAAACGTCAGACAGAAGTAATGAAGCACATCATCAAAGAAAAGCCAAGAACAGAGGTTGAAATTGAAAAGCATTCTTTATGTACAATGAGGGTGGAGTTAGCACTTAAAATGGTGAAGGCTACTGCAGAAAGAAGACGCATTTCAAACAAAATTACAGAAAAATGGAGTGAACATAAGACTGAAGAATATACTGGTATATTGACAAGAGAACAGGGGTGATTAGAAAATTAGAGCTTACAAAGCATTCTTCCTATGATGCCACTTAATTTTGCTGTATCACGAACCTTACCCAAACAAAAATCAATTTCACTGATGTGAATGCTGCATTGCATTTTAGAAGTACTAAAATGAGTGCAATTTGGTTGTATACTTCTATGCTCATGGAGTTAAAAGCGATTTGTTTTCTTAGCCCTTCATTTTCAGACTAGGTATTGCTGACTGAGATCCGAACAATGCTAACTATGATAGTGAAAAGCAGCTATGCAAGCCCAAACATTCATGTATGCATAAATCAAATGTCTGTAAATATGTGTGTTATCCAAAGTGAATGACACTGAAGTAGTTGCGACTGAATGTCATTGTGTTTTGTTTTCATGTATTTGTAGATCATTGGCCTTGCCCTCTTGGGTGCTGGAATTTGGGCATGGACTGAAAAAGTATGTTATGTTCTTGTTTTTCATGTACTCTTTCACAAAATTTAAGTTTTGGTCAATAGATGCCTGTTCTGTTAAAAACTAATGAAGGGAATAAATTTTAAATGTGCTTGATGCCAGCATAGTTGTTTTGTTCTGTGTACCATACCCTGTATTTCTCATATTGCCATTGTCAACTGTGACTGTGACAATGGAATAATTTCTGAACAGGTTTGATTGCAGCATAATTGTTTTGTTCTCTATGCCATAGAATATATTTCTCGAATTGTCAACTGTGATCTTTAAGGACATTTCAACTACATTTGTGATAAAGTAGCTGCTTATGTGGAGCATTATTTATGAACGGAGTAAAACTGGGAAATCTGACATCCAATGTTGCCTCTAAGGTGTGCAAATGTGCAGTACCACCAGAATATTTGTGCAGTGAAATCTCATTCTTGAGCACTTGCAACATTCCAAAACATTGGAAAGATTTAAAAACAAGGCAAAGCTAATTGAATTAAATGTCTACTTTGTTTGTATTTTGACAAGATTTTGTACTTAATCCAATTATTCACAGTAACTCATTTAGAACTAGCTGCCATCTCAGCCTTAAAATATGCATGCCCACTAAAACAAACATTATTTTGCTCAGTATAAAATTTTCTTAGAGGGAACACTGATGACGTCATACGAGAAACAGTAACTCAAACCAATGGTGTAAATTAGCCATGTTGAACATTTCAAAACAAAGTAATTTTATCATCAGAAAGGCTCTTGTTGCATGGCTTACTACAATGCCCTATTTGTGTAAATAACTGATATTTCCTTGTTATTTTAAATTTTCTTTATAATTTTAGCAGAGATGTATAGAAATAGTCCAGTCTGATTGCAGGCTGATTGCAATATTGTTTTATGTGTTTTCAGGGATTTTTTGACAATCTTTCTGTCATCAGCTCATTACCGATTGATCCAGTTTTGATTATCATCATCATTGCTCTTGTCATGTTTGTGTTAAGTTTTTCTGGTTGCATTGGATCTTTACGAGAAAACATCACTTTGCTGAAATTTGTAAGTATTTTCTGTCACATAGAGCATGTGTAGATTGTGTGATTTCAAAAGCGNCCCATGTCAGTCAGTAGTTTTAATGCTTGAAAATNTTTGCAAATTGANAAATGTTTAGTGTATTGTGGTTGGCTGATACCAACTTGTGTCCGATACGTTGGTCTCGCAATAGTTGCTTGAAGTTGAACTGCGGCATTANTTGGTTCAATATAACTATTGTGCTTTCCGGTGTAGAAGATGTACGTCCCTTCGGTTTTCCACGGATTTGCGTGACGTTTGGTCACATGATTATCACGAGTGTCGAGTGTTGACGTAATTATTGTCGGCTTATGCGCAGTTCACTGAGGCCTTCAGTTCACGCGATGGTAGTTGCTGACGTCTTGGCTGAATGATTCAATGCTATTATTACCGCTTAAACTAACCGTTACTTTCGTTTCTTGCCTAACCATTCATTTGAGTATAATCATGTGAGTTTTTTTAAAGAGCAGTTTGTAGCGAAAGATGTGCATTTTATCAAACGTTTCCCAGTAAGTTGGCATATCTATCAATCACAGACAGTTTTTTTTCTTCAGAACATTTGTGGAAACGAGAATGGTGCTTACTCCTGGGATATGTTCATATTGCGCGCAGAAAGCCTGATCAACGGCATTGCCTTTCTGAACGCCGTTAATTGCCACGCCACTTCTACTACACATAATCGTTACGCACGCGTAAAACCTGGTGCTTTGTAGCGCTGATTACATTTACTGGGCTGATTAGGAGAAGGATATGGCATTAGAATCCTCGACGCTTACCGCAAGGCTTCTTTAATTGTGTCTGTTAAAAAAAGCGTGACCTTCAAATATGAGTAAGAGACAATGTTTATCCTAAAATTTGAATTACTTTCATTCAAAGCGAACAATGTTTTTGGCAGAAATCGCTAATCACACAGTGTGTTGTTTCTGTACCAAACGTGTAAACTTACTCTTTTGCCCCGGATTCTTTTTTAGGTAATAGTCGCGATAGCTCAATGACACAGTTTCCAAAATTAGAAATGCTACATCAAATCATTTTACATAGCTTTCGTTTTCGAATAGTTTGGTGTAAAGTTCGATATGTTGTTCTTGACAAGATAACAGATGTATACAGATTGCGTATGTTGACTATTTTACGACTCCGTAGCTCACTGGTTTGGAAATACTATCTTACGTATTTTCAGAGATGTCACTTTNGCGTTGTCACGACTCACGAACTAAAATCGGCAATTCATAACAAAGCNACAAGGGTGTCGCCAAGTTCGGACTTTCCGGTGTTACCTCAATTTTCTTCATATAANATCTGCTGTTTTCAAATATCGTGCAAACATACATCAAATACTCTTCAACAGTGTTCAATGATATTCATCTACGTCATGTGCTAACAGCAAAAGAAAGCTACTGTACAGATTCAGGGCAAGCACATTAAAGAATCCCTCTGATGGATTTCATGTGTGTCGATGAGATTTTGCATATATTATGGCATTTTGAGTCACCGATGCCTGTTTAAGTGCTAAGTTTTGTTGCGAGACCTTTGCTGCGAGAAATTAGCTTGATGTCGTACAAGCCTGTATGCCGGAAATGACGTACTTGTTGACAATCCGCCTCAATTTTTGTTGCTGAAGCGGAGCGTAGACGGTTGAGATGAATCGCAATGTACAGGTTCCAGTGCGTCATGCAATGACTTGAGTCACACGATTAAACTTTGCAACCTAAATTATTTTGCGTGAGAGTGCTGAGGTGTGACTTAACCGGTATTTCCCACATTGTGCACATTGCGATTCGCAAACTCCCACATTGTGCACATTGCGATTCGCAAACTATGCTACTAGCCTCAAATATTGTGAGACAGAGCGGTTGCTGGTCGGCCCAATCTAGTAAGCAACTTCACGACTTCTGGAATGCGATGGTATACTTGCAACCAATTGTTCACCTGCAGCAATTCGGTTGTGACGACTTTTCATTGTAATGTTTGTACTTTCCTCCGGTTGAGTTTTATAAATCTATAGCTAATATTTGCACGCCATGCGAAGCTTCATACGAAGCTGACAACATTGTTTAAAACAAATTCTTCAAAAGTTCTGCTTCGCCAATGAAGTGTTACCCATCAAAATTTGTAAAAGAAAATATTCTCTAAATTCCCACGTTGCATGTTCGTTTTTATGGAAATATTTTATGTAATGAATCATCGTCTGCATTGTTTCTTATCTTCCGTGGTATGTTGATTTGCATTCTGACAATGAAATCTAATGTCTTTTAATTAATCTTTATTGAACCTGATTTTAAAATAGAATTGTTGTTATGGTAAGTGGAAATTATAAAATACATGCCACGAATCGAAATTTTTGTAAGGTGACTTGCATCTCCCACCTTGCAGTTAATTTAATNTAAGTACAGTTAATATATGTCATCGGTGGAACGTAGAANACTAGACGACCAGCATTAGGGAAGATCATTATGCATGTNGTTACGCTTGCAACAACCCCTGTCCAGTTTTGTGCGGTTCTTATCTTGCATCAAAATGATGGTTNTTTCTAGAATTATGTAGGCTATAAATCTATCAGTTGCAACATTAAAGAACACTAATATTATTAAAAGAAGCGTTACTTCCTATTTGCAGTACTTGATTGGATAGGGTTAGTCGATTTAAAAGACTTCGTAGAGAAAATGCGAAGCAACGTACAATCATAAAAGAATCAAGGTCAGGTCAGCGATGGTTTATCACATAAAACAACTGCGTTAAAAATCGAACGTACAGAATATAAGTTTACAACATGGTTTATTTACAAATTTCAGTGGAAAACACTTTGATGGCGGAGTTAAGCGCACTAAAGAAAAAAAATTGTCATAAAATATTTGTTTTATAGGAAAAAAGAATTGATTTGGTGAAAAAATTTTTTTATACTGTATTTTTCAAAAATAAAAAATTTTCGGATAATTTTTTATTGCAATGAAGTTTTTACATTGCAGAAACATTGGTGCTCTCTGTGCAATTGCTGGCATACTCTCAGTTACGCTGTAGTTGAGGCAAATTTTAGCCAAGCCGTGTTAGCAGAAGCAGAACGGTAAAGTGCGTTTGTTGTCGTGCTTACATTACTCGAACGTTCGTTGGTCGCTTTGAAAAGGGCTTCCCACCTTTCCACTTGATAGTAAGGGCACTTGACGCATGGCGCAGTTTTTGACCACAAACGCCCCTGCGTAAGTTCATCTTAATGCAACTGCGTGGCGCTAACTTAACAAGCTTATTTTCACGTCCAGCTGAGTTGTTTGTGCCTGGTCTATTTGTGATTTAGCTTCAGTCGAGGTACGCTAGTTTTATAGTTATCTGTGTCGTATCGACGCGATTTGCACTGGAGTGTTCTAAGCCGACGAAGGCTGTAAAGAAAGGTTTGTATTTCAATAAAGTTTACAGCGCGTTCCGTTGTGCGGCATTATCCGTCAGTATACTGCGTCGTTACAGCAATTGTCAGAATTCTCGAAATTGTTCCTGAGCTATTGATCGCGTTTTGGCGTTCTCTTTCAATTGTTGTCATGTAGCAAGTCATGGTGTTGTACCAAGGTACCTATACAATGACAGTGATCTTCATTTCTGCGAAATCATCGCTCCGAACGAGTCAATGTTGTTTTCTATATTGTGTACGACAGGGGTCTCAAACACGCATGCCGCATGTGGCCCACGAGGGCGTCTTGTGCGGCCCGCAATGCTTTTCGGGAATTTTGAAATATTTAACATTTACGTTGCCAGGTGCCTTGAAAAAAGATGCCACTAAATAAATGAACCAGAGCTGAATGATACCAAGTGCGGTTTTCATCCTGGCCATAGCACTACAGACCAACATTTCACTCTCCAGCAAATTTTTGAGAAATCTTGGGAATATACCATAAACATTTTCACGTGGTTTGTCGACCTAGAGAAAGCATATGTCCGTGTCGGGAGAATTGAATCACAACTGTTCACCGTTGGTGTTGGACTCCGACAAGGGTGCATGCTGTCACCGCTTCTCTTCATAGT
>JGI24022J15233_10005878_pt1 | contig 13156 bp, 6 predicted proteins | sample Ectturendosymbi2_FD_15233 | JGI IMG/M metagenome (IMG submission 15233) | reverse complement strand
TGCCCCGTTCTTCACGAGTTGTGAGGCGATGGTACTTGCTGAGACGGGGCACAGACGAGAGGTGTGTCCAGACCTGCCAGTAAGTTTATTGGTGGTGCTCCGCGACTAGCGGCTGGAGTGCGAGAAATCGATGGAATTGACAGCTTCTTCTCATCGATCCTGCCTCTTCTGGTCTACCCGTGAAAGTAGAGACGAAGCGGCTCTAGGGGCTCGAAGGAAGCTCGGAGGAAGGAATGATGAAGGATCTCGCATCCTTTGGTCCCAAATGGCAAATAGTTCTTGCGACGGCGCGACGGCCACATGGGATTGATTGTTTAGTCGCAAATAACAGGTTCTCGCATAGTTTCTGACACGCCTTCTCACTGTTTGTTGTGTCCGGAGGTGGCAATCTCCAAGTCTGAAGGTATTCACCTTGACATTAAATAACCACCATGCGTTATGCATTTGAACTATCAATGAAATCAATAAAATGTGAATTTGCCTTTGTTAAAAAATGTATTACTATACTACAGCAGCAGAGATTATTTCGGTGATGATGTAAAATCATTTTTATCAAATTATATTAAACTTGTTTCAAAAATCGTCAAAATTGAAAGCCAACAACTTATTGAGGAGTACGGCAGTGAGACTTCTCCCTAACCCCGATCTCTGTTTTATAGATTTGTTACAGCAATTATGCCGCGATTGATAAAGTCTGCGGTAAAAAGCGGTTAAAAAATTGTTTTTTCGTCTGCTGATGCCACAGATATAATAAGGCAATGTTTTCTTTTTCCATCTTACTGATTCCTGAATAACCATATCTATTTTCACAGGTAAATGCGATTTTCAGACATGAGTTGTATGAGATGTATTTGCTGAAAAAATAGAACACTGCCTGAAAAAAATCTTTATAACCAGTATGTTTGTTACAACTTGTTTTTTTTGCGAATATAACATTTCAGGTAACCAGTTATTTCAATGTCACTTCGACTGGCGTAGTAACTGCTGATGGCAAGGGTTTTGTCTCTGGCGGTCCCGGTGTCGGGGATTCTTACGGATCTGGAGGTGAGTTGCAGCATAATGTTTCAGCAGAAACCGACATTATTATTAGCTGTTCAAGGATTTTACAATAATTAAATGTATTGTGATCTGCTGCTTATAAGTTTGTGGAATGCTCTGAAGTGCTCGTTATTCTTTACCTAACATTTTCAGATTTTTTATACATCAAATTACACGCATACTTGACTTGAAAAGAAATTGTGGAATGGTTTGGGTTTTCATTTTGATCTATTCGTAAGGGAAAGACTGCACTGCAAGAACAATTTGGACAAATTTTGCCACGAACGTATTTTATACGTTAAAATTGCACATAGACATTTACTACAGCCGCAGTTGGTCTGTCTTGAACGGCCAAATAGACCTTCTTTTATATTCCATTTCACAACTTCAGTTAACAATAAAACCTACTAGTGTAACATTCACATGCTTATGCTTTATTTATTGCAACCTGCAGCTCCTCACTTCTGCTTCTACTGGCCCGTTAAGTAAATTTAAGCAATTTTTCATTTGTTCATTCACTTGTTTAAAAAAAGATTCACAATCAGCAAAGTCAGTTTTTCCTTCGTGTTCGTGGTGATCACGTCGATTGCCGCATTGCCCAAGGCATTGCCGCACATAAGCCCCACTGCTGATATCATCCCTGCTTTGAAGGAAATCTAAGCGATCCAGAGAAGTCCAAGTGCTCGTGAGCCAGCGTTACACAGCTGGGAACTTTCGCGATTTAAGTGGTTGAAACGAGAGCTCAAAAATTCCTTATCATAATGACATGCGTCAGATTTTTGGTCCTTTAACTCGTTCGCTCAGTCATCAGAAGCGTGCGGAAGAAGGGCGCAAGGACCATCAACAACTTGCCGGAGCCACTCCGGGGCCACTCGAGACACTCACGTTTCCTGGAGCGCGTCCAAAAAGGGTCCGTTTGCTGCAAATGTCTTTTGAGATCAATAGCTTCGAAAAACCTGGCGAGAGGTCACGTCAATCTCCGGTCCGTTGGAGCGAGGAATAGACGGCTGTGACGTTTCAGCCGATGCCTTGCACACTCCTGAAACCACTGAAAATATTTTCCGTTGAAAACATTTTAATTTCGCAAGTGAGCAATCATTTTGCTGTATTAGTTAAAAAAATCTCCACCTCTAACCAATAACTCTCGAGACGCCTTTAACTTGGAGTAGGAAACAGCCGATTTGCCGTAAAAATGTTGCTACTGCCACGATTTTTCTCACCGGCTGTGAAAAAGGTTTTACGTGCAAAGTGGAGGTGGGATTTGTCTGAATTGTCACATAATTTCCGGATTCTTCGTGAAAAACAGTCATCCATTTTTTCAAAACGCAAATATCACTTAAAACCGTAATTTCTGCATAGTTTTATAGTTTTTACTCTGCCATCTCCGTATATCTAAAATTGAATGGTTAATTTCCGCGTTCCTTTTCGTCTGATTTTTCATCCTTTGCCATGTTATTTCACAATTGCTGACCTGACTCGACTGGATTCCACAGACTTTGCAGTGATCGGGGGTAATCGCCACAACCCAGACATCCAGTCTTTCACGCTTATGCTTCGACCTTCATTGAAGGCAAATTTTACAGCATTTTTGAGACCCGGATATAGGAAAAAATGCTTTTCAGAAAAATGTCGTTTATCATAACCATAAAACCAAACGACTTCGAGCTTCAGCTCCAAATACTTTACCTTCAACATGCTAAAGCTTTCTTAGCCTAAAATGAAAAAAATATAAGTTACACGAAAAGTGTACTTTTTGCATTTAGCACTTGAAAGAAACAACAATGTGATAAGAACAAAAACGTGGTATCGACAATGACATTAACGGTTGTTTTCCCTTTCGTATTCGTGCATTGACGCTTAAAGTTCAAAGCTGAAGGAATATTTGATGAAGTTCATTTTTCCTATTTTAAAATGTGAGATGGTAGCCTTTCTTTATTTCTTTAACATAAAACTTGTTTCAGAAAAACGTTTCATTTTGCTGCAGGAAGTCACGGTGGCAGAGGAGGCAGGAGCGCCAGCCAGTGGTTAAATGAAAGACAGTCTCTTGCCTATGACCGAGTTCGTTTTCCCACACTTCCCGGAAGCTCTGGAGGTGGAGGGAGTGGAGCAGGAGCTGGAGGAGGAGTGATTCAGATTGTCGCTGGCAAAGCAGTGAAGATTGATGGAATTGTGACAGGTTCGTTTCTTTAAAGTATTGATGGAATTAATTCGCAATGCAGTAAAAGTTAGAAAAATGTGTTGCTAATGGATTGGTATACACCTTTTTTGTTTTTGTAGTTGCAGATGTGGTAATGGACGTTCTTGTTTTCTTCAAATCACAAATTGATTACAATCGAAACCGCAGCTGATACAAACTTTCAAAGTTCTTATTTTGAACTGTCTATTTATTTTTGAAAGTGTCGTCTCTGGTGTTTATTTGCGGTAGTCCGTGTAAATTACAATAAACAAAGAACACAGTGGAAGACGAACCACATATTTGTTGCGATACACGATATCATTGGCGTTTTTTCAACCAAACTACGGTTTTTGGATAATAGAAAACATGAAGATGTGAAAAAATCTATATTTGCCTAATTTATTAATTTCACTTTTAACGCCTAGGAAGAAGCAGAGCCCGAGGACCAAAAAATAGGTTGAGTTTCAAGGTAATTGCATGGAATGGACCTGATTACTCAATGGTAACCACATGTGATAGGAAAGAGCTTCATGGCGATCTTTGATGTAGCAATGCAGCGTGTTCGCCTAGCAGCTAGCTGAATGAAGCATAAACTGTTGAAGCGTGCAGTAAACTTTATTTTTTCTCCTTCCAGCTGCTGGTTCCCCAGCAACTGCACACGGTCGTGGAGGGGGAGCAGGTGGCAGTATTCGTTTTGAATCCCAGTATTGCCATGGGAACGGAAGAATTGCTGTCCAAGGTAAGATGTATAGCACTTCTTATAAAGCTTATTTACTAATCAGGATTAAGAATTGATTACGAAATATATCAACCAATGCAAAATACAAACCAAGAATTAATTTTTCCATGATGAAACTTTAGATATAGCAACGGCGTATACATTTTTTGTCACCAGTAAGATTTGGTAGCAGTTTCAGAAGCAAATGCAATGTTTTGTCTTTCCACCTAGAAATCGTGTTCATTTGACCCTTTTTTATAAATTTTACCTTCGTAAGTTTGCAAAATCGACAAAGCTCTGAGCAAAAGGCATGCATGCACTGTGCAGAAGGCGAACGTGATTCTGCTCCAATCCATTTATTGTAGTTTGTTGCAGGCCCGTAACCAAGGGGCGCAAAGACCCCTAGAAATCTTTCGCCCCTCGTGAAAAAAATTTTACATCTATTGGACGTAGTTCACTAAATTTGGGCCCTTCTCAGAAAACTCTTCGCCCCTCCAGGTGTCCCAAGCTGGTTACGGGCCTGGTTAGTTGCAAAACGTCTTAAAATTTATTTCACCAGAACTCTCATGTTGCCGTTCACTTTGATAGAGTAGAGCAAAAGAAAAAATTGTTTACAAAATGGTAAAGCTTGATGGCGTTGCAATTCGCATTTGATGTGGAACATCATACTGTACTTTATTCCAACTGGTATGTTGTACACCTCAGATTTTCAAAGTTTTGTATAAAAGTCATAAAAATATTAGTGTGGCTCGACCTTGTTTTGGACTGATGACAAAATTTTCCTGAACTGCTTCGTTTTCTGTCAATCAATCGTTGCTTCCGTGGTTTTCTGGAACAAGTAAACAACTGGCTGGGACATGAACCGAAAAAACGTGACAATCCCGACTAAATGGCACAATATGGTCCCCCCTATAATACGACGCATGCATGATTGCACAGGCAAGGGCAGCTGTATTTTAGTGCAAAAACATGCAAACAAAAGAACATCAGGAGAACGTCAATTAAACTCCATAGAAAAACATCGATGCCAGTCTACTGTCAGTGGAATATTTCAGAAAAAATAAACGTATCAAGGGTGTTTCAGTATGGAACAGGTCAATCAAAAGTCTTTAGTTTTTTCAAAATAATTTCATCGGCAATACAAATGTTGGCACGATAAATGATAACATTTTTTTATTCGAAGGATAATGGAAACGTTTTGGTAACCTTCATGTTATCTTTGAGAAAGCCGCACAAACTTAGGCAGGTTTCGAAAATTCATCACAAGCGGACGCCTATTAAGAGTTTTCGTATGCGGCTATGAACATATATCGCTATAGCAAATAATCCAGCGTAAGCCCTTCACAACTAGTAGAGAAAAATCAGTCTTTACTATAGCATTTATATAAATGTCTTGAACCGCAGAGTTGAACTGCTTGGAAATTACAGCAACAAACCAAGCGTCAATCATCGTTGCACCCAAAAAACTAAGGCTGTTCTAGAAGAGTTTACTTTAAAATCATTGATTGGTTTGCTGTTCAACCATCTAATCTTTACATTAGGCATATCCGTTTGTTTCTTTATACATATAGAAGGAAAAGGAGTATATTTTCATGGCCAGCGTGATGATGTTATTTTTAAAACAAAGAAGAGTTTTACATTCACGCCTTTTGTTTCATCAATGCATTATGGTGCTTAAAGTATCAAACGTAAACCAAAGCACAGTTTTGCTTTTAATGTTGGTTTCGTGACACATTTGAGAAGTTTGCCTACTCGCTTTTCCAGCATTTACGTTCAATTTTTTAATTTGTAAAAGTCGTTGAAATTTTTCAGAATTGTTTGCAAGAACCACTTTAAAATTTTTGAAACCTTTGAAAAGAATTTCACAGTAAAAGCTTTGACAAGCTTTTCGCTGAAGCCGACCGGTAGCGCAGACCAAGGTCTCGGTAACTTCATGCGCAGAGCAGTTGATTAAATTGCTTGTTGAAAACGCTGTGTTGCGAGAACTATTTGTTGCATTCATTTTCAATTCACTACTGCTGCACTAGGAAATGAATGCTGCCACATGGAAAAGTATTTTAATTTCCTTTGTTTATTTATAGGGGGAGATGGGTTCGAAACAGGTGGTGGTGGCGCTGGTGGACGAATTGCTATCGAATGCGGGCGAAGCGATTACACTGGACAGCTGTTTACACATGGAGGATCCATCAAATGTGAGACTGCCAAAGAGTTAGGCCTATACACTGATTTTGAAAAATCCTGGTAATTTTTATCGAAGAAGATCCACGAAGCTTTTAACTGTTTAAATATGGTTGATTTGTTGTCTTTGGAATACATCACATTATCTTCTATGCAAGAAAATTTTCAGGATTGAAATAGAAAACTTGCACGCCCAAGAATTCAATGTTATTTCATAAAAGCGATAATCGCGCAACTGTTATCCTTTACCTCAATTTTTAATGGTTAAACTGCTCTGTGATTTTCAGTTAGAAATAAGGATAAGTTTTCTACTGAAATGTAACTAACAAATTTCATCATGGACAGCATTAATTGCTATGAAAATTAATTCGATATTCCCCTAGAAACTTTTGCCGGACGTGCTAAACTTGATAAGAAGACATTTGAGTGTATTGTTTTTACGATGGTTTTTGCAATAATTGGCATACTCAAGCAACTGGTCGATTCGAACCAGTGGCGTAACTAGAAGATTGAGCCAGGTGGAAAATCTTAGCTTAGGAGGGTCCACTGGCCACCGTAGGAGGGCCACTAGCCAAAACTCAGTAAACGCTGGGAAACGATAGTGAACCCGCATGTCGTGGATGTCTATACTAGCTGAAAAACGAAAAAAACAATTTATTTATTTTATTTTAACGGCAAACGACGGCAGGCCAGAGCCTAGAATGTCATCTGCCGGTAACAGTTGCGACAACATCATGGCAAAATGTCAATAAATAAAGACGAAAAAGAAAATACATCAATAAAACAATTATAAATAAAGACGTAAGAAAAAGAAAATTGATAATACAACATGAACAAAGAATGCTAGACCCCCAGCGCAAAAAACACGAATCGTTAAAAATAACCTACTGAAAACGAAAAAAATACTAAACATCAAAATGTCGGCTAAAGGGCCCAGTTTTTACATTTAGCTTGCCAGGGGGGCGTCTCTGCTCCCTCGTCAGTTACGCAATTATTTCGACCATTATCTTCGCTGTGTCAAGGGAGAGAGAACGCATTTCAAGACATTCCAAGAGCAGTTCTTTGCAAATTGTACAAACATTTTAGTTATGTTGAAAGTTGAAACAAATTGAAACAGTGTTTGCATATACACTAATTTTTTTGTTCTTTGATATTATTTTGTCGTATGTCATACGTTTTTAGGTGTTGATTTGTTGATATTTTCTGAGCATGTAAACAATAGGTATTGAGTAGCTGATGATTGGTCGCAACTTTGTAAAGAAGTTTGTTGGTCAGTTCTGCTTTTTTCCTATTTTAATTTTTTCGAATCATGTTTAAAGTTTGGCATGTTGTTTATCAGGTTCCGGTCAGGTTGACACTTTAACTGCTTCTCCTTAAGCTGCTATTCATTCACGTTAATCAGGAGGCGCGTTTTGGCGAGTGTGTGTGACTACAGAAAAAATTGTAAATCCCGAAACAAGTTAAAGGTGTTCCTAAAGATACTGCTGCGTATAAATTAATTTTATGCAATATTCTCATATTTCAGTAAAAAGTCTATGATTTTAATAGTATCGTATATTTCAAACAACATGAACTTTCAAATATTTCGAAATTTCAGATGATTTGACTTGCCCCTCTACCAGCTCCTACAACACCGTCAACCAGTACAGAAACCACGGAGAGTTTTCAACCAATAAAGGTTTCCTGACTACCATTCAGTCTTCATTCCATTCATCCTACAAAGATCGATCTTGGAGCGTCAGAACGTGTTCATTCAGCCGAGACCATACTCTGCAGTGCTTTGAAACGAATAACATCAACTCCTACCGGGGATCCTTCGACTTTGACTGTGCGCGAACGTACGGCACCGGTTACGCTCTCAGCGGAATGCGCAGTACTTGGCACAGCAATTACCAGGATCGCGTTTGGCGTTTCACCTGCTGTAGAATGCCTCACGCGCAGTGGAATGCTATCAATTGCGGTACGTCCGGCTATTACGGTTACCGAAATTCCTTTACGTGGAACGCACCTTCATCTGCCGTCAGCAAAATCGTGGTGGTGACAGGAATGTCTTCGCAATTTCATAATTCGTACCGCGACAGAAGATGGATGGTTCGATATTGCACATTTAACGACAACTTGGTGATCGGGTCAACATCTGCAAGCTCTGGTACCGCTTCAAACGGTGTGATTCGTGATGAGCAAAACTACTGGACACCCGCGAACTCAGTTGCTAACCAAGCGAATCAAAGGCTGACGTTCAGTTTTAGCGGCGGACCACAATACGTAACAGGAGTGACCACTCGCGGACAGATCAACTCGAATAACTACGTGCGTTCTTTCGAGCTTGAGTTTGGATTGGACCCGTTGAGCAGTGAACATGGCCAGAGCACGAGCAGTTCTGGGTCGTATTTGTATAAAAACCTCCGTAGCAATACGATAGGTTACAGATTTTCGGGCAATCAGAACAGTAACAGCTTAAACTATGTTAAGCTGCCGTATCCTATTCTGGCTAGAAGCATCACATTTAAACCATTGTCGTGGAATGGCAGGATCGCTCTTGCAGCTGCAGTTCATGGCTATTCCCCAGCTGGAGGTGTGACTGGATCACTCCTGCCAAGACCTGGAGGAGTTTGTAGTGAAAATGGCGGCGGAAACGAGTTGACTCAAGGAGAGTATGGTGGACCCGGGACGGCGCTTGCTGTCGATATTTACGGAGCCAAGCTTCTAAGCGACAACATGGGATTAGGACCTCGTCTACCTTTGGTATATCGCGAGCCAGGTGGTCCTTGTGACAAATACAACCTTGAGATGTCCGGTGCTGTAGGTTGGGTGTTCGATGATCCAATGTCGGTTGATTTCCAGCCTTCGTGGTCAAATTCAACAATGATTTCGACACTGAAAAGTATTGACGAAATAAAATTTTCAGTTGGCGCTCAGGTTGCTTTCAAACCTTCCTCACTCGCCAGCGGTTCATCCGGCGGAAGTGCGTCATCGATAACTTTGCAAGTCACACGAATGTTGGGCGATGATTCAACAGCAGCTCATTTTCTCAACGAGATCAACTATATTCTAAAAGAAAATAACGTAATTACGGCTTCGACATTTTTTCAAAGTACATCTGATTCTCCTGGATCTTTTCAGCTTTTTTCAGGCCTAAATAAAGTAGAAAAGACTCTCAATATTGAAGGTCTAATCCTGACACAAACAACATCACAGCTTGAATATGGCAAACGTAGCGGAAGCAAGATGACTGTCTATAACATTAAAGCAGCATCTGAGGTTACTCCACTGCAATTAAACAGGTTCATTATCCATTCCAGTGCAACTGTAGAGTTAATGCCCAAGCATATCATTTACAACGCAACCAATGACGCAGACGCCATTTTCCCAAAATTCAGCGGACCTATTTGTGGAGGAAAGCCTTTCGAGCTGACTGGCAACAACACGTATTTGGAACTGGGCTCCTCGTCATGGTTCAGGTCACCCTGCCGTTGTGCATTCGCGGACAGAGCAAATATTGTTCTCAGTGGAACTTTCGACTGCGGTCTTTTCAACTACCTTCCATCAGCCGGAGCTTTGCGCGAATTGCACGTTAATTCAAACGGAAGACTTCGACTCTTTTCCAGCAGTGAACTAAACAGACTGCAAACCTATGATGAAATCGATGTCGCTGGATCGATTGAAATAATGACTAAACCGCCCGGGGGTGATTGGGGACCCACCGACCTTTTTAAACTGTGTAGCAACGAGTTTTATATTCGTAAAGGCGGATCGGTGGTGTGGCGTGAAAATAACGAAAAGCGCCTCATGACGGTGGAGTCACAGAAATTGATTTCAATCGATGGTATTCTTTCTCCTGGAGGAACGCAGACTGTTACGACTTTCGCGGAAGCACCACCTTTGGAATCTTTCACCGTGGGAAGGTATGGCAACGCGATCTTAACAATCAGTGGTGATCTTCTGGCGGAGGACATCACGGTGTCAGGAAGATTGCATTTCCGCAATAATGTGACATTCGGAGGCAAGTACACTCCACGATCGCGGTCTTTTGTCGTCACTGGACCTTACGGCAGTCTTCGCACTGAGATCGACCGATCGCTCCCGAGTGCTGAGACAACTTTTATCAACGCTGACGAGGTTGTCGTAGGAGGAGAATTGATCACGGGAAGATTGGATCGTGGAGAGGACGGCTGGATGAGCTTGGAAACTCACAGCGGAAGCAAGTTTGACTTTCACAGCCGAGAAGCTTGTTCGGCAGGTGCCGAACTCTATATGTTCTATGTCAGCAAAGTGAGCATCAATGGGTCCATGAATATTCACGGTTTTATTGAGTTCAGGCCTCATCCGAAATGGTCAACTGAAAGGATGGACTTCTTCATTGTTGGCTCGTCTGGTGTCGTGATCATAAACGAGCCATCCAACTCATCAGAGTGCGGCGTAAAATTCAGTCGAATCAAAGCGGTCGATGTCACCGTGGCAGGAGATCTGCTTCCATCGACCTTGGACATCAGCCCAGGATGGGATAGGTTGACTGTTGTGAGAGGAGGAACGTTCGTGATGACGCCTGCTTCAGAATACAGGATTGACAAAGTTGCAGTGAACGGGAAATGGCATTCTCTTACAGCACTTTTGCTGAGGGGTTTTGTTCGCCTACTCACTGCCAACATAGACATTGGATCCTACGGAGAATTCTCCGTTGATCACAACAGGGCGTCGCTGACGGCAGATCAGTGGGTGTCGGAATCAACTATCAACGCTCATCAGGTCGCAGTGAACGGTCGATTTCATGGTGGATTGCTTTCAACTGATGTTTTGCAGAAGGATGAACAGACCAATAGTAATTTGACCTCAAGCGGGCAAGAAATCAATCAAAATGGATGGGACTCATTGCACATTGGGCAAGGAGGTCATGTGCAATTTAGAATTTCGCAAGAAGCTATGGAAACGTTTCTTGTGGACGTTATAAACTGTAACGGATCGCTTTTTGTCTACGACACAGTAAAGGTTCTCGGCAAAAGGAATGAGATGCTGGAAGATATCTACATTGGTCCAGAAGGGAGCATCATCTTACATTCTCTACCCGGCGAAACATCAAACGCAAGCCATGTGTACTCGAATCGAGTTTTCGTTGATGGAGGAGAGTTCATATCAACAGACATTGAACTGTTTACCTCTTGGGGTTGGGAAGAACTTCTCGTTGAAAGAGGAGGAACAGCTCACATTCTTCTGAAGGAAACCGAAGACCTGGTTCGAGGCCTATTTCCTGTCAACTTTTTGACGATATCTGGAACAAATAGCTTGGTAAGTGGATGTGATGTTTTTGCGGTGCTTATTCTTTGTACCATCAAGATAAGCAAAGGGTTGTGTCGCACTGAAAGCAGAAGCTACAAGCAGCAAAATAAACAAAAAGTGGCGAAGACAATGACTTTACACTGTGGTTCTTTCATTCATTTTCCGCAGGTTCAATTTGTCAATCATGTGACAATCAAAGGCAGGAATCGCACAGTGACGGATAGCGTCAACGTCATGTCCGGTGGAACGCTATTGCTGCCACGTGACACGTCGCAACAGTGCTTGGCAAGTGGAGCGTGTGAAAGATCCAGAATACACAGTGACTATGTAACTGTTTCTGGCGGTACATTGGATACCGGGTACCTTTCGATCGGTCGCGGCTGGAAGAACCTACGCGTGGAAAGCGCTGCTATGGTTACAGTCATGTCTTCCCCTCAAACTAATCAAGCCTTTCCAATCGACAACATTACAGTTACAGGTACAAAAAAACGGTTGAAATTGCCAAAAAGTATCGCTCTGTTTCCATAAAAGAATATATTACTGCAGCTTTTCCCTAATTATCGCCACTCTTTTTGTCAACAAAGACTTTAAACAGTTTGATGATTCAGCTTCTTTACTGTGCCTAGTAAAAAAATAAACGAAGAGGGCTTTATTAGCGCAAATTTCGCAACTGCCACATGCATGCTTAGAACAATTATCCTTGCTTAAAAATTTGATGCTCTACCTCCAATTCAAAATAAAATCAAACAGAAGCTTTGCTTAAAAAGAACAGAGTTTGTATAAGCTACACTTGCAAAACTGCAGGTATATCATAACACTCTTTCCAATTAACACGGCACTCAACCATTGCTTTGAACATTATTGCATTGGGAGTCAAAGGTAAAACCAGAATAGCGTGATGGAAAGCATTTTTTTGGATATTTGCGCGAAAGGTTTAATTTAGGTACTGTTCAGTTTGCAAGCACTTGTATGTATCAACTTTGTAGGTCTTCGGAGTCGGAATCGATGATTTTTACAATCACTGGGGTAGGAGGCGAGGAGTGCAGGGGGTGCAACGCACCCCCAATTTGGTGAAAATCTGGGAAATTTTGGCAAAATGTGTGAATACCTTCACACAATCGCTGTATGTACTTTGATATTGCAAAAACAAAGTGCAAACGTTTTTTTGGAGGTCATGTTTTTATTTTATTCTTTTCGGGCAGGTTAGAGGAAATTTGGACAGGTTGGGCAAAAGTGGCACTTGAAGTGCTTTGATTTGAAAAATGCGTCCAACATGAAAAGAAATCTAGTCGTTCTTGTTTTGGAGCTCATTTTTTTGGAGTATTTTTTGGGCACGTTTGGGTAAAATTGGGCAAAAATCCTTCGCACCCCCAAAAATTTGCCTGCTCCTACACCTACCTTTGCAATTTTGCTCGGAGTCGAAGCTGGAATCCGGATATTTTTTTCCTGGATTCGAAGTAGGAGTTTTTAAAAAATTCGCTGACTCCGACTTCGGCAGTGCAGTTCAAGCAATCAAATTTAAAACTGTCAATGCAGCGACGTTATGTTACTTCGTCACCATGTAATTGCGATGCTTCTCTTCCCGACAGTTCGTGCGCTTGCCTGAGCAAAAAATACTGTTGTTCGCCATGATTTATGAGTATGCTGCAGATATCAGCATGGGGTTCAGAAGGGCATGGGGCGCCTTGGATCCCCACGGATTTTAAAATTTGACATTTTCTATTACATTCACTAGCGTACGGAGGGGGGCCACTGTGCCATGCCCCCCCCCC
>JGI24022J15233_10005869_pt1 | contig 13159 bp, 14 predicted proteins | sample Ectturendosymbi2_FD_15233 | JGI IMG/M metagenome (IMG submission 15233) | reverse complement strand
TGAGGAACATCTATTTAAAGGACAAATTGGCTGTCATAGGCATGCACAAAAACAGTTTTTGTATGCATGCTGAATGTTTCTTTCGTGCATAGGATCTGTAACATAGCAGATTCCATTGATTTTGGTAAAGGTACTCTCGATGATATTTTACCATCAAACGTTACACAAGAAAGGTCAGCAACAGGTCTTCCTTACTGGGTATGGCCAACAAAGATGATTCCGATTAATTACCACAAGGACTTGTGGTTTGGCGTAAGTCAGATGCGTTGCCTGTTATAGTGTTATTTATTGATTGCAAAAACTTTTCAAAGGCCACTTTTTACTTCCTGCTTGTTAAAAGTTTGAAATGTTGTGTGGACAGAGTAGTTTTGAGTTAAGTGGAGCATCTGCTCCACTCTCTCCGTTGAAATATTTGTTTGGTGTTTTGTGATGCCAAGGCAACAGTCATGTCTGTAGATAGATAACATCTGCTGAAAATGCAGATGGCAGTACACAAATGAAGCGAAGAGCGTAAATGACTCTTGCCTTGCTTTTTCAAAGTGCGATCAATAGACTGTACCAATTTTGGGTGAATGGCTCAGATCTCTACGTAAGTTGGTCAAAAGCTGCAGTTGGCCTTATCATTCACAAAAATGCCAAAAAAAGTTGAACCAATTGTTGTTTGACACCTCTTCTATGAGCGTTTCCATGGAAATAACCCAAAAAATAGAAAAATACAATATCTCAACAACTGAATGACCTAGAAAAAAAACTTTTTTTAAATAAAGCAGAATGAACATGTTCTTATATGCTATTAATACAGTTTACTTGCTTAGTTTATATGGCTTCTGAGATATTTAAGACTTCTTGATTTTTTGATGATTTTAGGCTAGGCTGCTAAGTCTTTGATTTTTGATGCTGAATGGTACTTGTATGAAATTTGAGCAGAGAATTTAGAGCAAAATCTTGTTGAACATTGTAATCCACAGTATAATGATCAGCCAGAAGCTTGATGAGTGCATTTTGGTGCACACTGTCATAAAGTTTTTTTTTGTTATAAATCAACAAAAGATATGCTGTGGAAAATGTTTGCATTGAGCAATGTTACGTATAGGAGTACTATCACTGAAGTTGACTACTTTGTCACTCATGTAACAAACAAAAAAAACTAATGAGAAAATCGTCCAAAATGAGATACCATTGCCAGNTTTTAGTCANGCAAGATTCNTCGAAGGGTAATCAATGCACACGCAGAAGTAAGCATTCCACGAACAGAATTTGGCGCACGCGCTTAGCTCATAACAAGGAAATTATGGCACAACATTCTACCCTGCTCAGTTGATAACAAAGGTTAATAAACATCAAAACAAGCAAACAATGAACAACATAAGCACTAATGTTACGAGTGTTTTACGTGATCACGTCAGTTATAGGGAACAAGCCCATAGCGATCGACTGGTCTCCTTTGACATGTCGATCGTCGTAGTCCATTGGCGCTGGTACCAGGTGATGGTGATTGGGCAGCAACTTTGTCACTTGTGTTCACCAGGGGTGCGTGCTTATCGTCAGCAGAAATTGCGTAATCGCTGCTCAAATTTTCCAGTTCGAGACTAGAACCTTCGGACAGTGCCACGTCGCGCTGGTTTGCAGCATCAAATGACGGTGCAGTTACTTGCTTCAGTGGAGCAATGTCTCATAACGGCACCATCATCTCTCTGCCAGTGGAAAGGCAAACACGAGCGTAGTTAGGCGTGGGATGCACCAGATTGACCTCTTCCATCAATGGTTCGTACTTAGAAGAACGTGCGTGCCGCCTCAAAAATACGGGACCTGGAGAACTCAACCAGGTAGGTACAGAAAGCCCAAACGACGATCGCCTCTGATAATTGAATAGTCGCTCATGCGGTGTTGTGTTCGTGGCAGTGCAGAGTAAAGAGCGAATGGGGTGCATCAGGTAACACGTATTCCCACTGCACAATGGCTAATTTATGGGATGCCAGTGCTAGTCAAGCAGCCGACCAAATAATACCGATATACCATTCACACTGCCCATTGGCAGGTGCATTATAAACCGATGTTTTGCTGCAGGCGACACTGTGACGGTGCAAATAAGACGTTAATGCATGCGACATGAAGGCAGTACCTCTATCAGAGTGGATGTAAGCGAGCATACCAAACAATGCAAACAAACGATTCAGACATGATATGACAGTTTTAGCATCAACACTCGAGCAGGGGAAGTGTGAAAATTTGTCAATTACAGTGGGCATGTGTCGGTTTTTGGTCGAAGACGCAATGGACGCTTAAAATCTAAACTTAATCGCTCAAACGCCTGCAAGAAAAAGGCTACCGAGTGATATCGTTGCTGGTTCAATGTTGCTGAAATGGCATTGTCCGACGCGTCGGTTTCCAATGTAAACGGAAGATTTTCATCAATCACGCCAAGTGTGGCTGAAAAAAGATCTGTTTTTAACATAGTTAAAGCATGCAATGCCTCATCATTCGGAGGGAATTTCTTCAGCACAACCAACGGTTTGATTTTTTCAGAATAATGGAGGATCCATTTCTCGTAATAGGAAAACATCCCCAACATGCGCTGCAGCTCTTTAGCATTACAGTGGACAGGCATGTCTAGTACTGGCTTCATGCGATCAGGATCGGGCTGCAAGACTCCTTTGGATATGTGATATCCAAGCAAGTTGATGGTTTTGGAAGCATACACGCATTTGCTTTCGTTTAAGGTTAGGTTAGGTTGCATTNTTTAGCAGCGTTCAGGAANATTTTCAGATTTTTGTCGTGTTCTTCATTTGTCTTGTTGCACTGTTATGTCATCAAGATACGCAAACATACCTTTGCAGTCATANGTAGCTATGATGTCGTCTATGACACGTTGGAAACATGCAACAGCAATTTTTAAAGCAAATGGTATTCGTTTGAACTGGTACAGCCAACCGTTTGCTTCAAACACCAAAAATTTCCTTTCTTCGGGCAGCAATGGCACTTGGTGGTAGGTGAATCGAAGATCTAAGCTGTAGTGCCACTTATAATTTGCCACTTTGCTTACAATATTCTGTATGCTTGGGAAGCGGATATGCGTCCAGGTTAGTGAATTTGTTTACGGTCTGGGTGTAGTCCACACATAGACGCTTCTTATGGTTTTCACTTTGAGCTATAACCAATTGGGCACGCCACAAAGAAATGCTTGGTTCGATTATGTCATCTGCTAGCAATTGCAATACTTGAGTTTCAATGAACTCATGGTCAGCTTTTGTATAGTTTCTTGACTTGGCAGCTATGGGATGACAATCAGGTGTCATGTGCTCAAACAATCGTACTGGATTTGGGCACTTTAAGGGTTCTAGAACACCAAGTTGCAAGGATTGTTCTGGTCCACCGAAATTAAACTGGACACTTTCATGCAGCTTCAGAAATTCACAGCCAAGTATCACGTCCCACAGGAGGCCATTCATCAAAATGAACTTGACAATATCATAAGTACGATTACAGAGTTGAACGTGAGCTGAGCAAATGCTTCTAGTTGCAACAGCTGAACCTTTTATGGTCAGAACAACCTTCTCGACCTTCTTACTTGTCTGCACAGCTAGGTGGGCACGCTGGATGAAACTTAAAGCGATATGATTGCTTTTGGCGCCAGTGTCGATAAGGCCTTTGGCTAGAACTCCATTAATAAATACATGCACATTTACCTTTTCATCGTCAGACCCAAGGAACGGCCGCAGGGTTGCGAGTTCAAAATCCCCATCAAAATCTTCATCAATAGGTGCAGCTCGAGATTGTTGAAGCAGTTTTTGCAATAAGTGGCACACTCTGGAAAAATGTCCCTTCTTGCCGCATTTGTGACAACACAATTCTTTGCTGGACAATTGCCTCGGCGTGTCGACGTGTACCGCAAAAGAAACACTGCTGTGTTCTTGTTGCTAGGCATTCCAGTTGGTTAACAGATGTATGTTGATCGGAACCGGTTGGGTTAACAGCCAGAGAATGGTTAGCGGAAATAGCAACAGATGACGAAGTATACGATTGCACATTTCTCTGCGCATCATCAAGCAAACAAGCTTTGTCAAACGCAGCATGAAGTTCAGTAACATTGTTATTTAAAAGTCTTTGCCAGATGTAAGAAGAACAACAAATCCTAGCGAGAAACACATCCTGTATTGATGCATTCCTACTTTGAACCGCAGAGACTGCCGTGAAGTTGCAATCGGCGCTGAGCTTTTTCAGCCGCTGAAAAAAACCTTCCAGTGGTTCACCCATTTCTTGATGGCTTGTACTTAGTTTATGCCACGCAAACACTTCATTAATGGGTTTCATGTACACTTTGTCGAGTCGGGTGATGGCAGCTTCAAATGTAGGGCAATCAGCAATGTGCATGTAGACCAAAGTGTCCAGAAGACTCACCAAGATGTCGAGCTTGACCTCATCTGTAACATCTTCGATTCTCCGCAAGTAACTCTGCAAGGTGAACTTCCAATGCAACCAAATTTTCAAGCTTTCACATGAGTCGACTTTGACACTGAACACCTGTGGTCTTAGGTATTTATCCATGGTTTGTTTTAGCTGAATAAATTGATATGAAGAGAGATCTGCATAACCTCAACTGAAGCTTTATTCAGCTGAAACGTAACGTGCACTACAACAGCACAGATCACAACTGTCCTAAAAAAACACCACAATCAGAATGGGCACCAATCGCGCAAGATTCCTCGAAGGCTAATCAATGCACACGCAAAATTAAGCGCATGCGCTTAGCAGCTCATCACAAGGAAATTATCGCACAACAGTTCTACCTGACACCGTGAAGATTTTGCTTTGTCACTCTTTCACAAGATGTAGCGGTTTCACATAGTCTTTGCTGCAGCATACTGACAATTACTGCTCCTTAAATATTCCTTCTAATTTCTACTTCATGTAACTTTTCTTGTCTTAAATGCTGTTAGCAGATGAGGGAAGGGCATGTTCTGAAGCATCACTGGCAACATTTAGGTTCTTCACAAAGTTGTGAGCAGAAATACAACCACTGTTTTGTTGCCAAGATGTTAATTCTGCTTTTAAAAAGCCTTGCTCTATGCTCAGGAGCTGGTTTAGTGTCCAGGAATTTTTTCCAACAAGTGAAACATTGTCAGCCAGAAGAGGCATCTGTTGCAGAACAATTTCATTACTTGGCTTGGGGTAATGCAAGAGTGTCTTCGCCGTTGTTTACTTTTCACTCAGGAGAACAGAGTCACTAAAATGAGGTACTTGTTCTGACAAGTACCAAATGTACACTGAAAAACCCTGCACATACCTAGCAAGTGCACCAAAGTCAGACCTGGAACTGTGCAAAATACTTGAGAGATCACAATGCGTTGCAGGATGATTACTGCTTATAAAAAGAAACTTGACAATCACCTTTGGTACTTGTCACAGCGCTTAGTCTCCTTGTCATAAGGCACTCCTGCGTCAACCCAAGCAAAGCAATGAAATTATTCTCCAACAGATTCTTCTTCTGACTGACAATTTCATGCTTCACTTGTTGATATTGTTGGAAAAGATTCCTGGACACTACTTTAGCTTTTGAGTGAAAACCATGGCTTTTTAAAAGCAGACCTAATTTCTTGACAACAAAATAGAGGGTAATCACTGCTCACAACTTCAAGAACCCAAATGCTACCAATGACACTTCAGTATGTGCCCTTGGTCGGCTAACAGTGTTTAACATGGGAAACACCACAAGAAGTAGAAAGCACCAGGATTGTTTGAGGAGCATTGTCAGTATGCTGCGGCAAACACTATGTGAAACTGCAACATCTTGTGAAAGAGTGACAAAGCAAAATCTTCAAGGTGTTATGAACACTTGGATTTTTTATGAAAGTAGAACTAAAAAGATATGAGAGAAACCTGCAATTACTTATACTAACTATACATCTGCCGAACTTCGGAAAATGTACTGCTGTTATTTTGTGTTTGTCCTAAGGTTAAGCCCCTATTTTTTCATGTACCATCCCACTGTGCTGATTAGTCTATTATACCGTATTTACTCGCTTATCAGACGGGGATTTTTCCTCGAGATATCGGGCTCAAATTGGGGGGCCCGTCTTTTAGGCGTGGTCTACAGAGATAGAAAATAGTTCACTTAGAACTGTGCAGATATTTCACAGTTTCTGGCAAAAATAAACAACAGAGACATGTACACAGTAATTAAATTAACTGTCATGCTATGAATTAAATAAATCTTTTAGCCTATTGTGAGTCAGCGCCACGTTCATTGACTTACTTTGATACTGAAATGTGTTTCTCTCGTTACCTGCTTTCCTTCCTTCGTCTTATAACCAATCCAAACAGAATAACGTCAATCTCCCAGGTGATGATGGGATCCGTCTTATAAGCAGATCGTCTCATAAGTGAATAAATATGGTAATGCTTTTGTGTACATATTTATTCAGATCAACTAAAACCTGGCAATGGTATCTCATTTTGTATGAATTCTCATAAGTTTTCTTTTTTTTACGTGAGTGATGAAGTAGTCAGCTTCAGTGATAGTACTCCTATGCGTAACATTGCTCAATGCAAACATTTTCCACAGCATATCTTTTGTTGATTTATAACAAAGAAACTTTATGACAGTGTGCTCTAAAATGCACTCATCAAGCTTCTGGCTGATCATTACACTTTGGATTACAATGTTCAACAAAATTTTTTCTCAAAATTCTCTACTTAAATTTCATACAAGTACCATTAAACATCAGAAATCAAAGACTTAGCCCAGCTTAAAAGAATTCTTCAATATCTCAAAAACCATATGAAATAAACAAGTAAAATGTATTAAATGCATATAGGAACATGTTCGTTCTGGTTCATTTGCAAAAAAAAATTGTTCTAGGTCATTCGGTTGTTGAGATATTGCATTTTTCTATTTTTTGGGTTGTTTCCATGAAAACGCTCATAGAGGAGGCGTCAAACAACAATTGATTCAACTTTTTTGTCATTTTTGTGAATGATGTTGCAACTGCAACTTTTGACCAACTTACGTAGAGATCTGAGCCATTCGCCCAAAATTGGTACCTAGCAATCAAGATGCCTAGCAGACGCGTCAACTAACGTTCACCTGTGTGACAGTGACAGAGCGCTTCAGCAACCTTGTACTTCAGCGTTTCTGTAGGCTGATTGCTACAACAGTTTGTTCCATATCAGATTGAGGCTGGCAATATTTAAGCAGTTTAACAAAAAGTGCTCATGTTTTGCTGTATCACAGTCTCTTAATCAAGTAGAAGAAGCTCGGGTCGACTTCGAACTGCAAACATGCCTCTGTTTCAAGGATTGGACCGACGAGAAGGATTACATCGACGTAGTATATGATAAAAACAGAGGGTATGGACTAGTGGTTCCCAATGTGTGAGTCGCTACCCAAACATGTGTCGCAAAGGGTCAAAATATGGGTCATGCCGAGGCGATCTAAACCTGTGTTGTATATTTTCACCATTTCCACTGCTTGTCTTTGTCTGGCCATAGTCTTAGTGCTTGAGAAAAGAGTAGATTGCTAACAGTTAAAACGGACTTTCAGATTTGGGTCGTGCTCAAAAAGGTTTGGGAACTGCCGGTATGGATGAATGGATCTAAACAGGGCAAGAACCAAAGTAGTTTTATTCAGTGGGGTACACTTGGTTTCTCGCGACCAGGGACAAAGTCATTTTTGGGGTCCCCACACAGCCTGTTCATGGCAGCATAGATGGAATCTTATGGTATGGTTTGTTCATGCATTTTTGTGACTCAGATCATGAAATGACACGAATGAAGGAATGGCAAATACAATAACATCAAATAACGCTAATTGATTTCTTGTTGATGAAAATATAAATGCATCAGGAATTTCAGGTGTAGCAGTTAAATCATGTTCTGACATGTTAAATCGCAAAGGGNTGGCAAAAGACCACCTGGGTCAAGTTCTCAGCCAGCTATGTTGCTAGCACAAACCAAATATTGATTGAAGACCTTTACAAGTAGTANAAAAAGTAATAAAAAAGCTTCAAATCAATGTCAGGCAAAATAAGAAAAAAGACAACAACAAAAAACAGTGGGGGAAAGCATGCCTATGTACAGGTGATGGCATGCGCAACTGTAGAGGTAGATAGGCAGAAAAAAGTAGCATCAGCACAATATTACAGAATGTGACAACATATAAAACGAAGATCAACAGGAATTCTGGCAAGATAGGAGGACGTGTTTAAACTGTTTTCCAAATGAATAAGGTGAAGAAGATAGCAAATTTTTAGATATGTTAGACCAAATTTTCGGACCTTAAAGAAAGCTGACCAAGAGACGTTTTCATTCTGGGTAAATAATATTTTTACAAACAAGTCTGGTTTGATATTTGTGGACTGATGCAATCTCAGAAAGTAGTTATTACAGTGATTAGGTAATCCACAGCTATAAAAGGAGTATGTGAATTTGGCAACTGACAATTTAAATAAGTTTAGTATTTCTAAAATTTTGTGCTTGGAATAGAGTACTTGGGTTTTCCAGAAAGCCGCCCAGTCTTTTGTTCGCCCATGGGCGCTTATTTTAGGTAGGTGTTTATATATGGTGGTAATATTTAAGTTAAATACTACTGGTATTTGTACCTGTCACCTTACATGATACATCCAATGTCATACTGTACTGAGTTTGAATACTATTTGTAGTTGTCACTTTCACTGTTCCCTCTAAGATTTTTGTAAGTCGGCTGGTGTCCAAAAAGTGCTGTCAAGATCAATAGAAACTTAGGCGCCCTTTGTACATTTTCCTAAAATACATCTAGTTTCAATGAAAAAAAATTTCATCAACCAGTTGTGGTGAATGACCAAAAAATAAAAATAAAAAAGGGTCTTCACTTTTTCCAACATTTTTATTGCAAACGTAGTTGAATCAACGAAAATTTTTACATAAAAAATACAAACATAATATAAGATTCAACTGTTAATCAGCATCAACACATGATTTTTATGTTAAGTTTAATGCAAACAAACTTAAAATCAAGTTGGTATAACACCAAGTAGCGTTAATTTCACGTGTCAAACTGTTTTGTCACTTCGCTGCAACATCAAAAGGAGTTTGTATAACACCAGCTAGTGTGGCATTTCGCCTGTCTCCACAATAATTTAAATAAACAAATGTTATCGTTTTTTTATGTACAGAAATGTCGCGATCAAAATGTCTCCACATCGAAACGTCAGTAGGCCTCAAAAATACTGACAAATTATTTAAACCAAATTTGGAACCCTGCCAGGTACTGCACCATTCCAGGTCAGATTGGATCTGAAAATGATGATGAAAGGGTCATTCCACTCTCCCCTATCCAAATCCACCGACTGCACCGTGAGCCCACAATTGGCTGCAATGCCCGACACTGAACCGATTAAAAAAAGTTTGATCTCAAATAAAAAAATTTTGACAAATAATTAAATTCTAGGTTAGCCTATATCAAAATTGTTATGAGATTCTATGAATAGAACTCGCCTCTACGTGCGATTTCTCTTGATATACCTTGATAAATGTTGTGAAGCTCAACGTGTTTTTGAACATTGCGCAAATGCCATCCACCCTATGCAGGAATTATTTTCCTTTTGGCCAAAACGCTGCACTGCAATTCAGNGACGTTGCTGTTCCTGTATAATCTTAATTAATGCAGCAGAGGTAATGATCAANCATCAGACACATATACGGTAACTCTTGTAGTAGCGTTGATCAAANCTAAATAAAATCGATATTCAAACAGACCTTCTCTAAAGACTTCTAAAAAAGTTGATTTTGCTGTATGCATAACCTAATCATTCAATACTACATAAAATTGTTAGAACTGCTAAGAAATCAATTTTTGATCCTCTGCGTATTGTAAACATGAACTCAGCTATTTTTGTAGGCCTATCATAAAATCTTGTGTGTAACTGTTCAAAGGGAACAACCTTATAACATCATAGCAGTGAAAAATAAGAATGCGCCCGTCCACAGAACTGAACTTCAATTCGAAAGTAGAAAAGCAATTTATATGTTTTACAGACAGTGTCAAGTTTCAACAAGAATAAGTTACCTAAAGGGAATAGAAAAGATTCCAGAAAGCAGAAGTTTGTTTCAGAATGCATTTTATTTTAGCTTGAGCAGCACCAAGGAAATCCAGCGAGAGAGAGATGGCAGAGCCAGTGGACGACTGCAATTGTCACGGTTTTAATTTCAAATACTTTTAAAATCTGCGGATCAAATTCAATCCTGCACTGCTCCGAACTCAAAATTTATAAGCCAGGGCCATTTTTTGGACGACAACGAAGAAGACAACAGTGTACTTGTTCAGCTAATAACACCAGGAAATGACCCGTATGACGACAAGATATCTGTCGAGGATTGGAATCTAATATTAGATGGTTCTGATGATGAACATGATTAAATTGATGGATTTTAATAAATTTCTGTGTTTGAAATGTATATTTTTCCTGGTCCAAAGCTGATGATCCGCCCAATGAGTCGACCCCCATAAATGAAGAACAAAAATTAGGTCCTGAAATTTGGCTGATTAGGTGGAAAATATGGTAGTAAAAGATTGATCAAAGAACACCAAAGGGTTGAGAAGTGTTCTAAGTTTTGGCAATGTAATGCACTCTGAAAAGGATGAAGAGAGTTTGCGAGCCTGTTGCTGCACACAGAAGGTGGCTGATGAAGGGTGTCACAGATACAGTATCTTGGCTGCCAACAGTCCACAGATATCTTCACAAAGTTCTTTGAACTTAATTTGCAAATGCAGGGGAATGAAGTTAACCTCATTAAAGCCAAATCAGCAATCTTCACCTTCTTGTCCAAGTTTAATGCTGTTCAAATGAAATCGAGCCCGTCATTAATTCTAACAGTTTCCAAATCATGAATTGTTAACAGCTTCCAAATCATGAACTGTTAACAGCTTCCAAATCATGAACTGTAACAGTTTCGAACTACTAATGAGTTAATATACTAACCTAAGTGTTATAGTGAAATGCATCTTGGCACACATTCTTGTTTTAATCATTTTCAAACATCCCAAATATGCAATATGGAAAATTGTGTTGACATGTGTGCTAGGCATGGTAGGAGGGTGATAGAAATTTGTTTTTCAGAAAAGGGGGCGCTAGCCAAAAAAGGATTGGGAAACACTGCTGCTAAGCATTTGCCCATTTTGGGCAAGTTTGCCTTATGTGCTTGGTTGTCATAAAAAGTTTGCCCATTTTGGTCAAGCCTGATTACTGTGGCTGAGGATTGCAATAAAATCAGAAAAATTTCAAGTCTCAATCTAATTTACTTTTATTGCAGATAGAACCACAATCTTGAAATGAGGCTCTTTTGAAACCAGGGGTTTCAAACTCAAATTGCTTTGTGGGCCACATGAGGACTTACAAGGTAACCCGCAGGCCGCATTATGATGCTGATGCAACAGCTAGCGGTACCTGAACTTAATTTTACATCTTATTTCCTGCGANAGGTGTCACGAATTGTAGGCAAATCATTTCTAGAAGTCTCTTTGTTTGTATTTAATCAATTCNAACCATATAAGTAACTTATTCACTCGCTAGCTAAGCACTTTTAAACACTGGTGAATAAACTAACGTAATTGTTATTCATTTGATTAATTTTCATGCTCGATTTTCAAATAGAGAGGGTTGCGGGGGCAACATCCATAAGACAACTTAGGATACCTCCCAGTCAACAGCAATTTCAGATAGTTCTGCTTGTTCCACACCGAAACGGGACCAAGCAAGGTCGAAGATGCAGCTACTCCACCTAGGCCTTGGATGACATCTGGGTTGCTTTCCCGTGGGTTTAGCCAGCAGGGCTTGCCTCACCAGTCTTCCGTTGGGCATTCTGGATACATGGCCCAACTTACTTTAGTTGTGTTCTCTCAAACAACGAGAGGTGGTTCAACATTCAGGGCACTGCGAATTTTTCAGCCGCACACTTCGTCGCAAAGTGTCACACCAAGGTCGTAACAAGGGGGGCACAATGTCTCCGGCACCAAATCACTGGGGGGCGGTGAAAGTTGCAACAATGTCACAAGTTTCTTGTTCAATGCAGGACATTTAATCCCAAAATAGCTTAGGTTCAAATATGGAGGTGCCACGCTTGTTTCTTGCAACGGGCACAATCTAACCTCGGTGTACACCTTTGTCACACCGTGGACTCTTCGCAAAATCCTGTTTTCGGTTGTTGCACATGAGTTCATTCTTTCAGTCATTACCCAAGATTCGTGACAATAGGTAAGGATGTGAATAAAGATGGATTTGAAAAATGACAATTTTGCGGTGTTTGAAAGCTCCCGTTTTGTGGTCACAGAGCGATGAAGCTCACGCAGAACGGGGTTAGCTTTACCAATCTGTGTGTCAATCTCCTGGCGCTCTGCCTTCCGTCACATGTAAATAACACCCTAGGTACTTGAACGTCTCCACCTGCTGCAATGTCTTGGTGCTCACTTGCAGCATACACTGCCTTGGGTTTGTAGAGAGACACAGACTAGTACCTCAGTATATTTAGTGCTAATTTTCATTCCAGCTTGGTCTCACGCAGCAGAAAACTGATCGAGTGCATGCTGAAGACTGTTGGGAAGATACCAAATCGCCTGCAAAAAGTAAACAGTTGATCCTGCACCTGCCGACTGTGACGCCATCGTCGACTTGGCTGTGACTATCCAATTCATGAAACCAGTGGTTCTCAACCCCGGTTCTGAGGGCCGCATTCGGCTCCCAGGCACCTTTTGTGCGGCCCTCAGCAGTCTATCAATAAAACGTCAAAATATTTTGTGTAACAGACTTCGTTCTCCTATAAAAAAACGTGTGAATTGAATGGTGTTAAAAAATTTTAGTGAGGCTTGCCAACAAAGTTGTAGGTCTGGATCTGGCACCCTTCAGCGAAAAAGTTTAGACCACTGATGTAGACCATTAAAAAAGTGGTAACAGCACACACCCTTGTCGGACTCCAGAATTGTCATCATCTTCTCGTTGTACTTGTGTCTTGTTCTCACAACGCTGTGAGAACAAGACAGAAGTACAACGAGAAGATGATGACAATTCTGAATAACACCACGAAATTCCTTGATCTTGGACCAGTCACCAGCAATGACAACACCGCTAAAATAGAAACACAGATACAACGACGGTTGCTACAACTGAACAAAGAAAAATTAATCTCAAAA
>JGI24022J15233_10005864_pt1 | contig 13165 bp, 5 predicted proteins | sample Ectturendosymbi2_FD_15233 | JGI IMG/M metagenome (IMG submission 15233) | reverse complement strand
CCTCCGTCACTCGGCCGCAGCCTCAGCAGCAGCACCATCAGAAATCAACACTTGAACATCCGAAAACTACAAGCGTTCCTACTGTAAACGGACACGGCAGTAGCCACCAACAAGGGCAAAAACCACCAAGGCGATCGCATTCGCAAACTATCGCTGATACTCGGCCGCAAACTAGCTATCGGCGACGCACCTACACGTATCGCCGGCCGGTAGTGAGCCGAGTCCAGCCGCAGGCTGATCGAAATCAGTACTACAGGGGATCACTTGTATGTGAGTATATTTTATTGAGTTTATTGAGTAAAGCTGAACCGAAACAGTCATCTTTCATTGAGTTAAGTTAAACTAAACTGAAAATGGTTTTACAGAGCATCTATGAAACGGAGCTCTTTTACAGCCAAATATCCCTCAAATTGTGACGTTGGTAAGAGTGTCTGTTCCGTTACGCAACTTCCGCTGTTATTCCAACAGACGATTCTTGCTGAGTTATAAACTTTCATTGCGCAAATGGAATATAAGGCACTTAAATTTGGGAAAGCTCTGAGTTGAAAATTTTAAAGAATGTTGCGAACTGTGTCATGTTGAAATAGACTTTGCTGAAAAATTATCTTTTGCACAAGCTGCGCAGTGATATCAGAAACAATCCAGACAAAGTTAGAAAAACTCTTGACTGCTTGCAGTAGCTGAATAGTGGTGTGTGTGCATCGTGTGCTTGCTATTGTGATCCAGAAAACTAAACGATCAACCCTCAGCTAGCTCGATTTGTTTCAACACTTTAATTTGCCTCAATGCAGTGATCGCAAGGGGTTATTTTCTCATCCTGAGCTGCACACGTAAACAAAGATGAAACGTGCAAACTAATAAATGACTTGTGAATAGTTAAATCATACTTCTTAGACGTAGAAGGTAAACATTGAGGAATGTCAAAGGGTTGGAATGTTTCGCAATACTTTGTACAAAACTCGACCAAAAAAAAATAACACACGCAAACACTACGAGATTTTATGCAGAGAAAAATTATTCTTCGAGCCGGTTGCATGCTGAGAAAGACCTTCACAAGTTCAATAAATGAAAATATCAAGTTTTACAAAGAGTTTACTCTGGTATGAACACAAAACTTCCATAGTGCTGCTTGTTTTTTTTACTTTGTGAACCAATTGCATTCGCACAAACGCAACCATGCCTTACTGCACGAAAAGCGATTTGCCTTTTCAAAACTGTTTTCGACAAAAACTCAAGCTTGTGAGTAACTAACGGTAGGAATGATTTGTTTCTAAATTTAGAGCATTCATACTCTCTAAGTAATAAAAAAGCAAACTGTGAAACGGCAATGTGCAAACATTCCCGATTTTTTTATACCGTGAGCAATACGAACATCCGTTGACAGGAAAGATTTCTATGGGATCCTTGCCGTATCAAACTCTCAGAGCTCCTGAAAGTAAAGCCTAACGAACCAAAGTCTGCTTTAGCAAACAGAGATTGGAAACGAATTTTATTTGAAAGGATAAATTTTAGATTTGAAGAAACGAGCAAGCTGAAATCAGAAAATTGGTACACAACACTTGCAATCAAACAGCTGTTTTCTAATGTGACGAATTTCTGACGAGAAACTACGCATTGTCTTTGCAGTCCAACCGGAGCAGCATGTTGCTTGTCCAAACACTCGGGTGTATTACTGTCCGCTCGGAAATGAATGCATCTACAGTTTTGGAAGATACAGGTAAACAAACATTTATAGTTTATCTAGGTATTTTATCTCTTCTTTGAGACAGCAGCTTTCAAACGGCTTCCATGGGCGACTGATTGTTTGAGAAATGTGCATTGACATGCCCTTTTTGCATTTTACAAATTAAAACTTATTTAGCTTTTTTTAATCATAACGGTTTTATCGCTGTAGGAAGCATTCCGCACCGTACAAAAAAACACTAAACATTTACTGTTGACACCGCAGCATAAAACCGTTATATATGCAATTGTCACTGCGTGCGGACTCCTGCATTGCATGGGGACCGCAGCGAGTTAGTGGCAATGCAGCTCGTAAACCTTTTCCGTACACCCACAGGATTTCGCCAAACATGAGATTGAACAAGCAGAATATTCGATTTTCAGGTACAACCCGACTGTGAATCGAACCCAACCCACCAGATTTGGTGGCTCGTCCATAACGCACTCTGCCCACCTAGCCGTTTGTTTAACTTTTAACAGCCAAAAGTGTAAGTATCTGGTGGTTGCTAAGAATATTGTAAAAATGCACGAGAGATTCAACTGCAGAATCGTTTAAAAGTTTGAGACACCAAAGTCTATTCTTTTAGGTATCGTGCTGACAAAATCTTAATCTTCACCTTAAAACTGAGCCCTGACACTTTACTATCGGACAGAGTTTTTAAGTTACAAGAATGAATTTACTAAATAATTCCGCTCAGTTTTCAAAGCAAATGATATCCACATGATCTCAACTGGTAATCATACAATGTTTTTGCTAGACGTTGAAGTGCCCTTACTTTAACACCATTGTTTTCCTAAAAATAGGGCCACCGCAAATAGTAAGGTTTTCTTTAAAATATTTGCTAGGGTTGATTTTCACTGATGGCTGTATTTCTACCGTAGAAACCTGACAAAAATCACATTCTCAGTAAGTACAGATTTATTTCAAAACTGCGTCCTACTTTTTTGTGGAACGTAGTCGTAACTTTACGAAATTCTGTTTGCAACCCGAAATTTTTGCCAGTAAAGTTTATCAAAACCTTTGACCTCAAGTTTGTCCTTTTGCAGCAATAAGTTTGTTTTTGAATAAGCACCGTTTAAAAGATTGTTGCCTGAGTGTTTTGGAGAGCACTTAGACTAAAAGCATGTCCTGGCGTTTTGACAAGAGCTTTTATCAAGTTGTGAAATGTGTGAACTAGCTGCGAATTTTCTCATTTTCATCAATCATTTTCCGTAAATAGTAGGTTTAAGCATTTTTCAACGACGAGATCAGCCTGCTTGTCGTAATTACCTTTTCCTGCGGTGCAGGCTGGAACTCCACTGATGACAGTCGAAAACCAACCAAGCCAAGGTCGCCTCACGAAATTCCCATTAGCGATTAGCACCATTTGAAGCGAAAAACGCTGCGGCCCTTGTAGAAAGGCTTACCACACACAGTTTGCAGCAGTGCTGCTTGGCAATGTCACCAATCACGAAGTGACGTCAAGAATCACATGCGGTGGTGCGATGTTATAAGCCATGGTGGTTTACATAGTTTTGTAGATAAACCCATTTCTGATTGGTTCCGCTCTGAGCAACCCATTTGTGACACCACTGATGGGTGTTTATTGCTTATTAATATTTAAGTGCTTTGAAACTTGCGACGTTTCCAAGTGTGGCTGCAGTAGCCGACATCAGAAAGGTGTAGGCATTGCTTTTAACGCACACAATGTAAGTGAAACTTGGCATTGAAGACAAGATTTGAAAATAATTGGCGTTGCAGCTGCAAATGATTTGGCAAAAACAATTTTGATGAGAGCTGAGCACTGATTGTGAACACGTGTCTTCGGCTGAAAATCATCATGAACTTGCAATATTAACCTACAGTACTCTCAAGTAAATAGCACAATTATTGTTACAAAAGTTTAATATTCTTTTGAACAAACTACTTTGAGTAGTTTTTCCTAATATTATTATTATTTATATTTTTACTGAAAATATAGATTAGTTCTCACAGTCAAACATATAATTTTTTCATTGCGTTTACTTTGAATCAGAGGATATTCTACATAAAACTTGACTCCAACATTTATTAAACCTTTCTGTACAATCATCACTGAAATTCACATTCGATGCGTTGCGGCCTAAAAAATTAATTCCTATTGTTTAAAGATGGAGTTACGTGACAGACAGATTTTTGATCCACAATTTGTTCAAGGAAAACAATAAAAGTATAAAAACCCAACGTAAAATTATGGAATATGTGCTGGTAAAGAAGAGAGTGGGGCCTATTTAAAGAAATAATGCACTGGCGTACATCATACGAGGCTTGAACCAAATAATTTTAGTTTTTAGAGTCCAGTGGACATGCTAACTTGAACCAACAACAAATTTCAGTAAAGTTGCTCATAAAGTGAAAACCCAGGTGAAACTCGGAACTCTTACAATTTCACATATGAAACAGCTACTTAATAAAGGGACTTACTTTAATTTACATTGTTGTTTTTTAAAATGAAGATCCACTCATTTATTTTCAAAAAATGTCTCTCGACTCATAATAATATTTTAGTAAGAAATTGCTAATTTTGCACTGGAATAAAACAAAACAAAGTTAATTTGCAAGTGAGTTAAAACAAAGTTCTGTTCAGCGCAAACTAACGTTCTTACTTTTAAGCAGGATTTTGAACTTTGTTGAAATTGTGCTTAATATAGTTACCAACGTTGATGAGAAAGAAGCAGATTTCTTCAAAATCATAATGATTTTGCTGCTGCGCAAAAAAATAGTAGGACGTAAAAAATTGGTCTTAAAAATGGTTCAGTTCAAGGTGTACAAAAAGTTTTTAAAAGAACTTGTATCGATAGATCAAATTGCATTTAACTTTTCTTTGCACAGGAGAGCAGTCATAGTCAACTAAATACTTTGGACTTTTACAACGAAGTGTTTTTTTCACAGATGCCGACCAATCAACCAGATTAAAGTTAGTTGCGAACCCGGTTACCAGAGAGTGAACGTATCTGAAACCCAATATCGATGTGTTGGTGAGAGAGCTTTTGCGTTGTTTCTCAGAGAGATTGTTGCTACTTCCGGTGACAACGTGGATCTCCGCTATTGCAAGGCAACTTTGAACAAATTAAAATAGATTTGCGGGAGTTTCGATCGCTGTGTCTTGAAAGGGTTTTGCACAATTGGAACAAATACATTACTACACATTTGAGAGTTGCAAAGGTATGAAGCACTACAGTGTATTGAAAACAGTCACACATGCAAACGATGCATTCAGGAAAAAATTTTATCTTGTAGCCCTATAACTGTCCGTTCTTTTCTCCAATTAACTCAGTTTTTGTCAAAGAAACTTCTGATGCTCTTTTTGTGCATATTGGAGACATATAGGCACTACCTTGGAGGGCAAATTTGTTTTTCTCTTTCAAATAACAGAACTCGAAAAACTGTGCATTTTCCAAACTGTGAGATGTTTATAAATTGGTTCAGTTTCTTTCAACAATGTCTAACATAAAACCTTGGTGTGAAGCAAACATTTTAAAGAGGAGTATTTCTTTCACCGCCATTACTGGTTGTGGGTTTCATGAATGTTGCAAAGCAGTGTTCTTTTCATGACAAATGCAAATATTTCTATTGTGCGAAATCTTCCTCTTCGAAGCAAAAGCTGACGCAGTGCATTTGTTCCTGTTTATGTAAGCCTAAACGGCCCATTTTTCCAACACAGACATAAATGAATGCGATGACGAAGACCTAAACACCTGTGAGGATATTTGCATCAACGTTCGCGGTTCCTTCCGCTGCAAGTGTCAAGATGGGTATGATGTACAAACGGACGGTTCATGTCTTGGTAAGCCGGCTTCTAGATAACCCAAACAGTTCCTTTATAGCCGGTTACAATGCAATTAATTATTATCAGCTATGGTTTGGGTCAAACCACTTCTCTTTTCAAAGACAGGTCGCGTTGAAGCTCCCAACTGTTCGTACAGGCAGCTTTGGCGAAATGTCAAGTGCATCAACTGTTACTAATATATTGCAGATAAAGATGAATGCGTGAGCAAGTTCCGGTACTGCCAGCATGAATGCGTGAACACGGCAGGAAGTTATCAATGTGTCTGCCCTGAGGGATACATGTTAAACCATACTCTTAGGACTTGCAAAGGTACATATTTTTAGAGTAACATATGCCGTAATTGTGATGCTCACTTGATGTCATAGTAACTGTTTCTGCCCATAAGCTTCCGCAGCCTTTTACAAATCACCTTTGCAAAACTTTGGTAGCGAAATCGCACAAACTGTCGAAATGTTACAAACCGCTTGTTGTGCTTTAATGAGATTTTTGTTAGTTGGTGCAAATTTATGAAAAACAAAGCTTTTCTGATTTGAATTTTTCTTGTGATAAGCATGCTTCGGTTGGTCTATGAAGTGGAGAGAGAAACGTTTAGCCTAGTATTCATTACATCATCATCGCTTTGCGTGACGGATCAGTACACTATCGTATAAAATTAACCTTTGGCTAAAGATCAATTCGACTTTTGAATGTTTCAAGAAAAGATGATACAAAACAAACCTTTTCAGTGCGCTTATCTGCACAAAATCTAATGTAAAATAACTTTTATTCTTGTGAGCCCATTTGGTTTACAGTGTTTTTCGTTGCGATAGAACAAGAAATTATATAACATAAACATTGGAATTGTTCAGATAAACTTTGGCAAGCACCTAATTGGACAAGGATCCTTGTTAAAATTTAAGTATTTCCTTTGCCTATAGCAATAAACAGATGGTGTTTTTATTTTACTTATGTAAACCTGCAGGCGTATCTTAACCATAATCTGTTTTCATATCAAATGCTCGATTCAGTTTTTTCCATAGTATTTTCCAGAGTAAGTGAGAAATCTTAACTTTTGAGGAGAAATCTAATTAGAAATTAACAATTCTTTTGTTGCAGACATTAATGAGTGCAACGATGAAAATATCTGCGAAGAAGATCAGAGATGCCTTAACACATACGGTGGCCATGAATGTTATGCACCGGAGCCTTGTAAAGCTGGATACACAAAATCAGGCGGAGGCTCCGGGTGAGTGCAGAGATTTCAGCACAACCTGACTTTCGTGAATTACTCCCAGTGAAGCTGCAGCTGCTAGTTGTTGTTTGGAGTTCTCGCTGTTGTGCGAAAAAGTTTGTGATTGAAACAAAAAGTTTATGCTGAGCCTGCTTGTCGTCGTTATCGTTGACTGTTTGCACAGTGCATTGGTTGAGATCCTTCAAACTGGCAAAGCTTCCTACATCAAAATAAAATGCATGCAAAAGACTTGTTTGTATAACTTTATTTGCTTAAAAATGGCGGTGTAATTGGAGTAGATAAACAATTTGCAACAAAAATTTTATCACATTTGTAGTTCACGTAAAGAATCGTTTCAAAATTATGTTCTGTGTTAGAGAATTTTTAGAACAATAGCATCAGTCATGAATGGGTTGCATAGGTGTAGGAGCAGGCAAATATTTGGGGGTGCGAAGGATTTTTGCCCGAATTTCCCCAAACTTGCCCGAAAAGTTTTTGGGCAAATTTTTGAGAATATCTTCTCATGAAGACCTCTTTGGGTTGACCTCCAAACGTCGGGTGCCATTTCTTCAAATCAAACAAGGTTGGGCACCAGTTTTGCCTGTATTTTCCAGTAGTTTGCCTAGATTTTCAAGGATTTTGAAAAGTTTTCACAGATTTTGCCCAGATTTTCACGGGTTCTGCCCGGATTTTCAGCGATTTAACCCGAATTTTCATCAAATCAAAACTTTTGGGGGTGCGCTGTCACCTCCTGCACACCCGCCTTCTTCACCACTGATGGGTTGTGTCTGAAATTTGCGACAAAGTATTGCCTCCAAATAATGGATAAATATACAAGTTTTGCGCAAGTGTCTGTTGAAAGAAATTCTTTTAAATCAACGAATCAATGGCTGTTGTTGTTCAGAGTATTATTTCAGCCTGGACTGTCTAAGCATCTTTGTTCTCGGTAGAGTAAGATCAACCCGGGTGATATTCTATACTAACTGTATCTTAACTCCGCTGCCAAGTTGCACAGTTTTCCGTGTGTTAACACAACAATTGTTCCAAGTGATGGATTACAGACAGCTTTCGTTACATATTATTGGTCTTGTGATATGACTTTGACAACAAATAATGCAATAAGATTGTTTTCATAATTCACGCTTGTCTCAAGATTTTATCACGGATATTAGTTTCGAGTAGAAAGTTTTCGATTAGCAGAGTGAACTGTTTGCCAATATTATAATAGAAGTTTTAAATTTACTTTGAATGATTCTAATTTGTTTACTTTCGTGCTACAAATTCACAGCTGCAGTTGTTGATAAAGAGCGTTTCTGCTGCAATCTTAGCAACAGTACGACATCCAAACCCATCAAATTGAATGATGTAGCTATACGAAATAGAATACAGCAGAAGGTTTTGTTGAGGAAACTGAAAACTCTATTTTTAAATATTTTAGTTTGAGGCGATCAATCTATATAACGAATGGGAAGAATAGCACAATACCTGACGTTGCTCAGGTGTTTTCCTGTATATTGCACCTTGCAACCAAAACGTCTGAAAATGTTTTTAAAAAATTGTTGGGTCAAGTTATTGCGTGGAACGTTGTTGATGATATTTTTTGATGAACTGTTGATGGGTTGCGATGATAACCATATAACGAAATCGCAAAAATTATTTGCAGGCCATGTGTTATCGATGACTACAATCCAAGGAATTGGAGAGATCCAGTTTCCATATCCGAAAATCGCTTTGCTCTTCATTCCGGCTACCCACCATTCAAAACTGTCGCTACTATGTCATTTGTCAAGCGACCTCGGCACTATTATCGGTTTCGTGTATTGGAGGGTGGCCTGTACTTCAGGTACGATGGTTAAACAAGTTTTACCAACACTAATTCTCAATCTAAAGTGAAGCCTTTCAGAGTTACTGTTTATTACAACGTCTTCTAAAAATTTAAACTGTGCGCATCTTGTTTATCAATATGATTATTATTAAGTGGTCTAAAGCTTTGAGAAAGGTAGCCTATGGTTTTAAAAATGTTTGTGGCATTCTACATGAAGCAATCTTGTCTGCATCTGCGAATTATCGAGCGCAATGTATATGTGCTCTGCTGGTGAGCTCTACAAATGAAAACATAGTGAAAGCTCGATCAGATTTTTAACCGAGTTTGCTGTTGCGCATAAGATGGCCAGAGTTTGATCAAAGCAATTGCAGGAGTTAATTCGATTTACTTTCTGCGATGTGAGGTTTAGTTTAAAAAGCTGGTTGTTTTTTGGAATTCCTTCAGATAGGAATGCCTGTGACTGCAACGATTAATGCTCAATGATCGATTCCAAATCATTCTACGTATTTTCAGCTCGGTTGTTTTTTTATTTAGTGCAGTATGCTAAGTAATCTTTATTGTTGCAGAATCATATACAACCAAGCATCAAACTACTTTCGGATTATGACCAATCGCCGCCTGAATGGTCCGGTTACCCACAAGCTCTCTATCAACGTAATTGATAGAGACCTAATCCGTCGTTCCTACACCATCAGCAAGCTTGATATCTTTTTCGTAGTCTCGGAATACTCGTTCTAACTGATTTGAAAATTCAAATTTCTACGCTTAACTCTTCTCTCATGTCTCATGATTATACCACGGCAATATAGCGGATAATGCATTCGATTTCGGTGAACTGTTTGTACATACCAGTTAATATATAGTTCTAAGAAGCTTCAAAATATTGTGGTGTTTCTTGTACTATTCACTTACTTTCTTGTTCGTGCTTCAAGACTGCTTTGGATTAACCACATATTTTGCTGCACCTAGTTAATTCTTTACGAAAATTCGGAGCGCCTCTGAGTTTATTAAACTGACACCGAGCACCACCTGCTAACCTCTTCTGGAAACTTAAAACTAAAAGGTGGTGAGCACTGGTTATAAAAAAGCATAAGAAACGATGCGCCCAAACCTTAAGAAACTTTTCTTCAGGTTGCAACATTTGTTACAACAGCCACTTAACCCATCTGATCACAATATCTTTATCAGCAGCTGAACAAAAACTAGTCAACAAGTAAATGACTCTTCTACTACCATGTTGCCAGCATCGTAGTTCTGTCGGGTGAAAATTCGATATACATGAGTTGTCAACTCATGATAAATCAGCAACAGGACAGGGCAATGTTGCAAGAAAAACAGATGCTGAAATATATTTATTATAGTGTCAAAAATGAACTTTACGCAAGCGGTACAACTTTATTTGGCTGACAGTAATTGGCGGCAGACCGAAGTCTGAAATACGCTTGTTGCCGTGGCCACTAACGTTGAGGCGTTTTGCCCACGAAGAACCACATTGATTCACGTATGGAAGCCATAGACGATCATCCAAACTTTGAATTGAGGTAGACATTGTACAGTACCACAGGGCTATCGGAGAAATTTTCCATTCAAATTGTCACGTTGCTTATCACGTCGCCAAATTGCCAAGGAGGCGACTTAGCTTCTAGTTCTGCCAGATCTCAGAAGTGTTCGAGTCTTCTCCCGTTAACAAAAAAATTTGGGAAGAAATTTTTTTGCATTTTTTCTAAGGACGTTACTAAACAATAGACAGGTTGTTTGCAGACGAATTCGATAAAGAGGTTTTCATGGCAGAGATCTCTTGCAAGTTGTGGAAGTTGGTGCGTGCAAGAACAAAGTGAGTCTACCGTATTATCAAAGCTTTGAAACAATCAAACGTTTATGAGCATTCTAGTAACTGAAAGTTTTGTTTGCTATCTAACTCATTTAACAATCCAAATACGGGCAATGCAACATTTTCAGCACATTTTCAAGGTTGTCTGTCACAAGCTCGTATAGGTTGTCACAGTAAGCTTGACTGCAAGCGCATATGCCACATACCGCTTTCCAGCGATGAAAACCTGACAATTGTAAGGACAATGCTGTAGGTGATGGAGCTGTTTTAACTTATTCAAAACATAACCTTTATGAAAAGGGCTGTGGCACGTTAGGAAAGCTTAAAGTGCATTGTATAAAAAGACTAAGAAACTTTTTCCTAGTTATTTGAGTAAAAACGTTTTGCCGTGACTACAGCAGGTCAACCAAACTTAAACAATAGGGCAGGTGATTGTGGCAAAGCGTTTAAGGTTGCATAATTTCGCTAAACACGTCTTGTAGAAATTTGCGAAGTACCGAAGAAATTGTGTTCGTTTCTACCGTTTTGAAAGTACGGCAAGGAGTTGAAAAAGATTTTGAAATCCATCACTCATATTGTGCTCATCAGCAAACAAGTCACATTTGCCCAATACTTGAGTATAAAAAGTTTCAGCAATTTTCTTGGTGTAAGTCAAGTTCGAAATGCATGAGCCAAGTGGTACAAATGGTGCACGTGCCACCAGTGGTGAAAGTTGAGTTCCATTCCCGGTTGTTTATTACCCAAAGACTTATAAGTAACACAGATAACAAAGTTGCTAGATACAGAACCGTCGCCGGAAAGTCTTCCATAGCGGGTTTTACATATGTGCAGAGGGGCTTGACATCCTAAATTTTCAAAAACTCCATTGATTTGTAGTGTTTCATATTTCAATTTGGGGCCTTGGAGCTCTGTTTGAACGGGTCAAAGCCCCCCGAGGCAACGGGACTGTCTGGATATCACAATCGAAATTTTGGTTGGTAGACACACAGCTACATAAAGATTTGTGGAAGTCTTGAGTCAATACTGTTAGATTCATCTGTTTTAACCTCGACGCTGCAGTAGGCAACAGTCAAGCATTTGTCTTCAGTCCTACTAACTTTTTATATCAGTTTCATTTATTCAGCATATATAATAGATGTGTTCTGCACCTCAATATAGAATAAATCTGTTACGGTTTGAGAAATTTTATTTGACACTTACTGCTTTCGCTTTGTTTCTAAACAATAGACAGTAACCCAATTTGAATGTTAAATTACCGTTTAAAGTCAACGAATACCTATCCACAGTGGGGCATAATTACACATTCTACTCAATGCACCAGACTTTGAAAGAAACGTAAATTACACAAAGTAAAAATCACTGCAAAACAGTACTAAGTTTTCATCTCAAATGTATCCAAACAATGCGAAAGAATAATCTTTAAAACTGCCACTTTATTTGTTCAAATTGTCAGTTGTCAATCCCACTTACTGGGATTTCCTTTTCGTTCAGAGTCACTAATTTTAGACAACTGTGAAATGAAACCAAAGACATCTGAAAATAACAGACGCGGTTAAGCAGTATGTTCAAGATGTTGCACCAGAGAGAATTTCCAAATCCATTTAACTCAATTTTGGACAGCTGTAAGGAAGATACTAGATAGCGTCAAGATGAAGGCCAAGGTCGAGATTGTAAATCTATACGATTGTAAATCAGAAATTACCATATACATCAGGAGTCACCAACCTTTTTGAAACTGCGAGCTACTTCTTGTGTACCGATTAATGCAAAGGGTTACTAGTTTCATAAAAACTTCTGAAATAAAAATTTTGCTCAATTTTGTTTCAATTCTTTTAGTACTGATATTCGTTAATGTGAAGACGTTGATCATGCTAATGTTATTTTTAGAACAGGCCCGAGGGCGACCTACATGGTTCTTGCGGACCACCTGGTGCCCGTGGGCACCACGTTGGTGACCCCTGATATAGATAAACAAGAGTGATACCAATTCATTTCAGCAGTCTAGCAAAATGGGTTTTGTCATATCACACCAAACTGGCAAACGTAGACTTAGAAACTGAAAGTAAGTAATTTTTGGAGCATAAAACTGGGATAGACATAACAGTTTCATTAATACTAAAAAAGCCTTCAAAAACTATACGTTACTTTATTTTGAGACGTTTCGTATTATTCTTAATCCATTTTCAATCAAAAAAACATAAATCAACACTTGGCAATGCCAGCAATTCAAACCCATGAGGCTCTGTGGGGCAAGAAGAGACAATGTGACGCAAAAGACGTCAAATACAAAGTCAAGACAGGCAGCCACGTCAAAATCGCTAAAACCAAATGCAGGACCAACAGTTATACAGAGAATGCTAAACCAAAATCTACGTAAGGCTGTAATCTACGAAAACAAGTGGAGACCAGCAGCTAGAGGCCATTCACAGGCAACTGTAAGCGAAAGATGAAATAAAATTTTAACAAATCAGTACTACAAGTCTACAACCTGCACCATATGTCCACGTCAACACCAACAATAAATGTACGAAACATGTATCAACATAAGAATTGAGCATCAGCCAAATATTTGAAATAACAATCTACGTGTTAAAGAGATATAAAGAAGTGGCAAAATTTTCTACATTAATCTCGGGTTACTGCTCCTGTATTAAGAGTACCTCTTTACTTAATAATTCACGGTGGTTAAAAGCAGAAGCCAAGATTTCGAGATTTTTAAAGTCCACGAAATGATCCGGATGTGAGTATAAATGTTTGACTACATCGGT
>JGI24022J15233_10005862_pt1 | contig 13166 bp, 8 predicted proteins | sample Ectturendosymbi2_FD_15233 | JGI IMG/M metagenome (IMG submission 15233) | reverse complement strand
GGGCGTAATATAAACAGCAAACTATAGGAGCATGAATGTTTGCTAGTGTGCGATCAAATGTCATCTGTTTCATTTGTTGAAAGGACTTTGACCGGGATCGGTGAAATAACTTTGTCTGGAAAGGAAGATGTAGGGACTGGGCCAAAATTGCCTCTCAAGTAAGTGTGTTGAAAAACTGATTTGAAGGCATACACTGGGGTACTTTAACACATTGCATTTGGCCCAGACTTTTGATTTAAACATTTCATCAATTTGCTCGTCTTGTTTTTTAGCTTCCCAGTCTAGAACTTCTAAACACAAAAACTGAAAGAAATTAGAACGCATAAAATATATTTGAAAATAAGAAAGAAGATTTAGAACCTTCAAATTACTTCCAAAAATTATNATTTCATCAACAANGTGCAGCCANCCTGCAGGTNCCGCCCGNGGNTCTGGGCCCTTGCTACGCCACTGCGTGCAAATGGTACAACTGGTCAGTACAAAGGTGTAATTGAAGCAGCTACCAGCATGAAATGCGCAAAATCAAACCAGCCCACCACGCATCGGTCGTCGTGCGAGTGACAGTGGCTCTAAGTATCATTCCAGCTTCTGTAGCCTTTAGTCGTCCAGAAAATCTGCTTTCCCAAATTTTAATCATAAGCATGCCTTGAATTTTCAAAAGCAATGGAAAGTAAAAAAGTAGTGTTTACAAACAAAACCGTTGTTCGAAATCATACCTTGCTAACCACATTCTGAAAACTTCAGTGGCTGAATCTGGTTATTTACCAGCAAATCGCTTGGTGCATAAAAGATTGCTTCTTGAGGTTAAAAAACTTGCAAATTTTCTTCATTTTATTTACAAACAAAAATATTTTGCAGTGTCGCACTCAGGAATGTTCCTGGTTGTCCCAAAAAGGGGGCAAAACGGGACGTATCTGAAAAATTTTCAAATGTTGATATTTTTTGACAAATGAAAGAAAAAATTTTTCATGCAAAAATTTTTCCTGACCTTCGTGTATTTCACAAAAGTGTTCTAACTGCGCACGTGCATCGAACAAAAAAAGCGTTTCAAGAAATAGTTGCTTCATACTCCCTTTGCCTCATAAAAACATTGCTGCTCTAGAACAGGGGTGGGCAAATAGTGGCCCGCGGGCCAAATGTGGTCCGCCACAGTGTTTTCAGAGGCCCGCAGAAGCATTCGGTAAAATCTTCAAATCTAAAATTTCATCAAACTTCTCATAGTAAATATAAGTGCTGAGGTTATAAAACGAGACTTGCTTCTACTCCCGTAAGGAGGTACGACCCTCCGCTAAATGCGGCTTCTCAAAGTGGCCCTAGAGAAAAAATAATTGCCCACCCCTGCTGAGGAACATATTGCAGATTTGAGTATTTAAAGAAAGGAGTGCACTGTTCATTCATCTCAGATCTTGACTGCTGCATGCAGACAGCAAGGTAAGTAAGGAAGCGCAATCAAACTTTTTCACGCTTCTGGTTTAATTTAAGCGCTTAGTAATCAATAACGATATAAAAACCATGCAGCAAATTCTTGTCATTGCGCATATTATTTAACCAATCTCACGTCTTCAATTTTCGCTTCAGTTTCTTCCAAAGACTTTGATACATTGTTTTCAAATACTTCTATGGTTGAGATCGGTAAATGTTAGGAAATGTTTATTTCTTATCGGCTAGTTTGTTACAGGTAGGCATTTCACCACCCTTGTGATTCAGTTATCAACTATCACTAGATATAAGTCGCAGAAGGTCATGTATAGATCTACGTTTACGATGATATTCGTCCTTCCAGACAAAACACAAAATAACAGTGTTCAAAATGTGTACGAATTTAACAAACACAATTTTGCTCGCAAGAGATCAGTCTAGAATCGTTAGATATTAGCACGAAGTTTAACATCAATATGGTGAAATGCTAAAGCAGTGACGAAGCAACCTTACTGACAAAATAAATAAATTGAAAACTGTTTTACTGCATATGTACATCGAGATGAGAAACTGTTATTATTTTAAAATGATTTCAAGTTTTATTAAAAGCTATGCATCTCGGCAAAAATTAATAGCAGGGGTAGTTTGAAAATATGCCATAAGTATATTCCGTAATAAATTATGTGACATATTTCATATAATCTGTTATTTAAATTTTGGCACGACAGGCTTAAGCGAGGAAGCAGCAGAGAGAACGTGGAAAACAACTATAGAATATTGCCGTTTCACTTCATGCCATCTCTCTTCGTCATCATCTTCGATGTCAAACATGGCGTCAACAAGACCAGGGAATGCCGTGTTGCCATAGTTGTTGTGCAGACTTGGAGCAGATATGACGTGTCTAGATTAAAAAAAGCAGTGGTTTTAAGTTTGAGCCTATAATGCTTGTAAAAAAATTCATTCAGAAAGATTGAAATTGGTGATAAATTATGCACTGCTGTTGATAGGGTCTCAAACATTTGAAAAAGTTTTAGTTTGTTCATAAAAGGACGTTTTATTTTCAAGCAATGAAAATATCATGCACATAATGCACAATATTCCTCAGACTTTCGTGCAAACCTTTCAATAAAAATTCTTATCTTACTTCATCTTTATTAACTACTGTCTTTATCTTCAAACTTTGTGAATATGTTTTGAGATGTAACCCTAGCAATCGATGTGTTTCGTAAATCTCAGATTTAACTTTGAACAATCAAGCAGTGGTAGTTTTGAAATGTTTTGCAAATATTCCTGATTGTGCAACATCGGAAGAACTTTCCAAAAATATTTTTGTAAAGGAGATAATTACTGTATATACTGATTTGCATTAAAATAAATATATTGTATTGCTTTTTCTGTTAATTTTTTTACTAATGGCAAGATATTTCTGGGTTTACTGTGAATAAACACAAAACTTTGCCAAATGAAATAATGTTGAAGTAGGATAATAATTCCGTAGTGACATTGATGCCTTCGATAGGGTGGTGACATCATACTAAATACTTTTTCTGTTTTTTTCCAAGTGCATAGTAGAATTTGTTTTGAAAGGCAAAATTCCTTATGATCCTAGGTCAAAAATTTGATAGCTTTGCAAATTTATCGGCTTGACTTGGTGACTTCTTTGGTTGCCTTACTGTTTGCACAGAACTTATTCATTTGCGATTTTCGAAGTCATTTCCGACAAATCGCAATTAAATCTAGTTTTCCACAGTGTTATCCGAATGCGCATTAAGCACAGTCAATTGACCAATTCTTTCATTCGCCGTCAGCAGATCTCCATATATACGTACGGCATGGGCGTCCGCAGAAATTTTTCCAGGGGTGAGGGCAACGTCGCCCTACTGCTAATTCTTGTCAGGATACTGACGATGCAATGCAATGTCCGTTCACGAAACACTTTACCCTTTCTTCACGAGTACACCACAAGGAAAATGCCCCATGTTGCAACAACAGTCACAAAAAATGCGCTTCATTGGCAGCCATATCCAGGTACTTTTACTTTTCACGATAGGCAATCTGCAGATTTTCAAAGCAGGTACTTCTTTTCACAGAAGTAGTGCCATAGTCTATAGTAAAACCATAAAATATGGATCCTTTTGCCCAGCACGACTTGCCAGCGTCACTTAGCAACAAGAGCTGCAAACGTATAAGATCTCGTCCAAAGCGATCAACCAACCTTCTATGAAACCGTGCTTGTCGTTGCTGATATTTTACGAGGAACGCTCATCAAACATAAGCCCAACAAAAAGACTATGTTGACACGACTATCAGACAACTCACTAAAGTTAGAATATCATGCAGGATTTCAAAATTTTGAGCAATTGATTATGAAAAGTCGCCACAACAAATGTAGTGTTGCACTCAGAAATCAGAATTAAACATCAACGATTAAGACGTATTCTAACAAGCCACGTAGTTTTATATTGTGTGAAAGGCGGGGGTGAATTGCCCCCTGGCAAGTTCAATGCAAAAACTGGGCTCCCACTTAGCTTGTTTTTCGGTTTTAGTATTCTTTTGTTTTTTAGTAGGTTGTTGTGTTTTTGCGTTTGTCTGAGTATTTTTCAGTGATGTAGCGTTTTAGTATATCCATCCACATCCGGATTCACCATCACTTCTCAAGTGATCTGAGTGTTGGCTAGTGGGCCTCCTAGAGTGGCATTTGGGCCCCTTTTAGCTAGTTTCGCCCATCTGGCTCAAACCTTTATAGGGGGAACCTTTTATCATCACGGGGCGCATGAATTGCTTATTATCGCTGGCGGGCCGCAAACTCAATGAATTTTATCCTATAATTCTGCCTGTATCTAACTATGAGGAAGAATGATTTCTCTTGACTTATTTTCTAAGTACCTGCTTCTCATGGAGCTTCGTATTGGCGCGATTTTGTACTCATAACTCTGGTAATTAAAATTTTCTTACGGGCTGCATTTGGCCCGCGGGTTCCCCACCCCTGCTCTGTAGTTACACCACTGGTGAAAAGAAGCCTGCATAAAATTAGTTTGAAGCTATTCACTAAGTCCAGGCACATTGTTCACACTCAGTTTCACACTAACAATGGATTTTTCAGACTTGTGGAAACGTTGCTACAAATTCACCGCTTTTTTCACACAGTACAAAACTACGTGCATTTCCGCTATCAGCAGTCACTGTCTCGCTGCATTACCTGCCAAGTGTCTGCGTTCAACAGCCATATGTTGCAAAGCGCCTTCCACCATTATTTGGTAAACCTTTGAAGATTTGTTGCCATGCTATTGTTGAACTGCAAGCTCACCATTGCACGAAACCAGAATAGTGAACCTGGCTCTTGTGGAGTGTGAGTATCATACTGGCAAATAGAATATCAGTGCAAGAATCAAATCAATTAATCGGAATAAATTTCTGACTTTAGGTTTTCTAGAAAATTTTGATTATATAGTCCCAATTTCCAGGGGGAAAACGCCCGCTTCCCCCCCTGCGGACGACCACGACGTATGGCATTGCTTGCTGAATTGTAACGTGAAATTCAAACCAAGAAAAAATTGAGAATCATCACCTGTACGAAACTCTTCCTGGCAGTGGATTTTGATCTATGAAAGCCCTCTCCAACTGCATCATCTGATCATTGACAGTTCGAACGCTTGATGCACTGCGAAAATATGCAAAGCCTTTGTTAAAGGAAAAGCTGCTTACCTGCAACGTTTAAGTAAAAGAATGCCTAAAACCCTAGGACCGCAAAGCCACATAAGTGGCCCAAATTTTGTCCAGTCATAACTTGCCGACCAATAGAGCTAGAGAGTTGATCAAACCCTCTACGGATTAGGCAAGTCTTCGACGTGAGATCAAAAAAAAATTTTTGTCTTGGATTTTGGGTTCTTTGTGTGTTACGTCACAATAAGAGCATGTTTGGGCAATTTTAGGCCGATTTTGCCTGGNCCTGGGCCACAGGCCAATGCGAAANTTTTTCGCTCAATGTTTTTTTGGATTCATGACACGAAAACGAATTTTTAGAGTCCTTGATTGATTGCTAGCATATCTGGNTCTGAAATTATGGCTCATAAACCAAAATANGGTCAAAAGTTTCCTCCCGCAAACGCTAATCTGGGGTGAATTCCATCCCTGACTGTAGCTGGCAATAACTCACCGTCAGTATGAGCTAGAGAGCCGTTCAAACCCTCTAAAAACTCGTGAAGTCATGGAGTTCGCAATAAAAAAAACATTCTGATTTTGGATTTCGGGTTTTCTGTTGATGTATACATAATGAGAGGATGTTTATGCATATTTTCATATTCTGTGATGACGTCATCAAGACACCCTGACCCGCAGAGCCACTTTTTTGACACAAAGTTTTTTTCGATTTTAGGCCGTGCTTTGAGTTTTTTGGGGGATTTATTTATTTTGTAGCGTTCCTGGACCCCAAATTAGGGCCAATGCATGGTAGGTTAATTAGGGGAATCCCCAGAAATGGCCTAGCAGATCGGTAAAGTATTTTGGCTTTTTCTGGCCTAACTTTGTAACCAGAGATGCTAGAAAGTCGATCAAGGGCTCCAAAAAGTCCTATTCGAGTCCGGGATCCAATAAAACTTTGAGCCACAATATCCGCGCGTTGGATCCGCAGGTAACATCATGAGAATAATCGCAAAATATCCTCCAATCATGGGGCCATGGACCAAAAAGGCCAAAAAAATTCTGAAAGTATTTTTCTTATCTAACATAGAAGACTTCACTAGTCTTTAGAGGGTTTGAATAGCCTTCTAGCTCAATCTGGCTGCCAACCACGAGTGGCCAAAGTTGGACAGAAGTGGCCAATGTCACTTTTTTTTAATTTCAAATTTTTGGCAAAAACTGGGTTTTTGAGCCATAATTTTGTCTGCCGATGTGCTAGCAAGTAAATCAAGGGCTGTAGAGACTTGTTTTCGAGTCACAAATCCAAAAAAACATTGAGCGAAAAAAGTTCCCATTGGGCTGGCGCCCAGGGCCAGGCAAAGGAGCCAAAAATGCACAAACATGCTCTCATTGTGACGTAACACACAGAGAACCAAAAATCCAAGCCGAAAAAATTTTTTTTCGATCTCAAGTCAAAGACTTGCCGAATCCGTAGAGTGTTGGTCAGCAAGTTATGACTGGCCAAAGTTTGGGCTTGTATTGTGGCTTTGCGGTCCTTGAAGGTTCTAAACATGCATAAGACGTACTCATCACGGTCAAGGGAATCAACTCTGTTGTGAAACTCATCAGCCGCAGCAGCAAATGTCGAGATGGCTTGATTTAGCTGATCTGCATGAATAAAAAAGAACTAATGCAAAAATTAGCTTCCACTTTAACTTGCATTTACAATAAAGATTTCAATGATGTTAAACCTAAATAGCCATAAATAAACGTCCTGACATTTTACTTCGGCTCAAACGCATGAACGTTATATGTGCAGCAACCAACACATTTTTGCGGTTTTGCCGCTGGAAACAGAAAATCATTAAGGTATTGTACTAGTCGCTCCAATGAACATTACGAACGTTTTCAATGTTAGCTGTATCGCTTAAGGAAGATATTGCGTCAACTTCCAATAAGTAAAAAAACATCTGTCCTAATGTATCAAAACACTAAGCAACGTACTGTAACTCCAATAAAAAAAGCAGTTGAGACTTTTATGAAAAAGCAGTTCTCTCACTATTGAGAGCAGAGATGATTTTTAGAGCCGTTTGTTGAAGCACGCTTCTGTGAAAACGGACATTTTTTTATATTCTCGAAATAAATATCAATGCAATATCTGATAAAGAACTTCAAAAAAAGGTCCATGAATATCGAGTGAGCAAAATGTTGCTATTGTTCAGAATTTCTGTGAAATTTATAAAAATTATTTTAAATTCTGTTACCATTGTACATTCGTGAGAAGTACAACTGTTATTTCAAACAATCAAAAAGCATTTGGAGCATCTTTAAAGAGAAGATATTTTTCTTCCCTGGTCCCACCGCCCTGAAACCATACAATACATTAACGAACTGACTTGAATCCCAGCTGGTTGTCACTACGCCGGGAAGAGCTTGGAATGCAACTAAACCGGCTATGTAGAGGTGTCGGTCGCTTTAAAGCACGGTACATAACCTGGGATTCTTGAACCTCCAAACGGGCCCATGAGGTCATTAAACGTGTCCATGAATGTGATTTAAAGGGATAACAAGCTTTATCCTGACATTTGTGATTACTGCTAGGATAATCAAAACCTAATTTGTGATGTTTGTTGCAACATTTCCTCTTAAGGGGTCCGTAACTTTTTAGTATATACTGGGGGTCCGTGACCTACAAATGTTGAATCCACGCTGCTTTGAAAGCGAAGATAGTAAAAATGGCTTAGCAACATCCGACTAATGTAAGACTGTGAGTACACCTCTGTCCAGACCGAAGGACACAGTTTGCAAGAACGCCCTATACTGAGACCTCTTTGCGGTACTGTTAATGTAAAAGAAAAAAATAATATTATGGACACTTGATAGTTAAAAAAAAAATTAGTTTTTTTTTGTTTTCACAAAATGAATCCGGGCTTCGTGAACGTCACAATCNACTCACATGTTATTTTGCTTTAATTTCCTGTTTTCATCAATCTCTTTGCAGATGAAACGTACTTTTTTCATTGCAAATCAATTGCATGTTGTCGGCAGGCAAAGAAATATTGAAAAAAAATCGTGCTCACGATGTTTGTGAACATAGGCATATTTGGATTTACATTCTATTTTCTATTTTTTCACACTTTCCCGTGTTTTTCGCATACCCTCTTGTTTCTTCTATGCAAAACTAAAAAACTGAGTGAAAAGTAGCAGTTCAATAGATTTGTGTTCAAATCTTGTAGTTTCGCATCAGTTTAGAAATTAGAAAAACTATCAGAAACTCTTTCAAATTTTAGGTTTCTTGCAAACGTACGCAACAGCCACTTTCTTATATGAAACCTCACAAGACTGATAAAGAAAGCGCGCTTTTTAACTGAACACACCAAAAATATCTATTTTAAAATGCACTTACTTAATTTAATTCCATGTGACGTCATAGTTTCACCGAAATCGTTTAGCAAATCTTCTTTTTTTCTACTCAAATCTTTCGCATACTTCCGAAAGTCAAACGGGAGAATTAGTGAATCAGCTAGTTTTCTTACAATTTCACCAACTGTTTGTGCCACAGCAAGATGATAAGCAAAATTTGGATCCACGAACTTCTTCACCAATTGAAATGTTTCGTAAACTGAGTGATAAACGGGATACGACCTAATTCCTATTCTCTGGAAAAAGAGAAAAAACGATGGGCATTAACAACACGAGTGCAAGCAATAGCAAAACGGTTGTGTCATACTTACAGGAACGTACCATAAGCGAGCAGTAGTTTTTTTCGACCAGAATTTGCGAAGTTCTATTAACAGGCTTTGTACGGGAAAGATGTAAAAAGCTTCAGCATTGACTACACAATAAAAATAACACTCCGCGAGTAAAAACTTCCTTTGCAGTTACCCATTCAGTGCCGAGCACAAATCTAGACAGGCCCCAATTACCTTTGCTCAAGCTCAAGGTGCAAATTCACCCGAAGCTGAGCCCAAAATGCAACACTGCCTTCAAGGACGTATGCTCAACACACTGCACCACCTAGCAAATCGACACTTAAAAGACTGCTTAAAAATAAACAAGAAGAAGATTGCAAATCTTCGTCTTTTTTGCAGAAATGTTTGTTTTAAAAAATGCAAAAGCAGTTTGCTTACTGTGTCATAAGTATAACGTGCATCTATCGAAGCAATTCCGAGATTGTGCTGAAACATTGTGTAATCACTTCCCGAACCCAAACTTAAGAATCTGCAGGAAGTGAAACACCTTGTAACCATGGGTGGCGGAACATTTTTCAAAGTGTGGGCACAAGTGCACGTCAAAAAACTGTAGAAACTTGTTGTGGTTCGGATTGGCAATTGTGACGTCACAAGCATTGAAATATGACGCCATTATCTATACACCTATGGAGGTCTAAATTACACTATTTCAGACAAAAGGTACGCCACTATGAAAACGAAACTATGAACCATCTGAAATTCAAATAGGCTGTTACAGGGGCGACCCAGGTCAACAGCGTCACTCGGGCTCATAATACGATTTATTCTGACTGAATAAAACCGTTTGAGGCTTGCGTCACTGAAATTTCCATTTGCTCTCATTTTGACTGGCATTATCGTTGCTCTGTGACGTTAGTTACGTAACAGCAAATGAGAAGTTCTCGTGATAACTTCTCCATTGTTCAGTAACGTACGACACAAAGCAATGATAACGCCAGTAAGTCCTCTGCTTACTAAGCTCATTCATATTAGCCCGAGTTACTGGGTAATTTATTGTTCGCTTGAAATTATACAAATCCATTACTTCAAGAAACATTCAGTCAGATATGAATTATATTTCAAAAAATACTTAATTGCATAGGGCAGCTCGGTCTCAAATTGATGAGCCCGTGTAAAGCGCGAGCGAACGAAGTCGTGAGAACGTCTACTACGAACGATATTGTTTTGTTCAGGTCACATGCAACACAGGTGCGTACCAAGGTTAGATGGCGCCCGGGGCAAGCTAGTTTTGTGCTCCCATGCTCGAACCTGAAGCCTTTCGGAAGCAAATGTATTGTACTGAAGAAAGTACTTGTGACATTGTTTAGACTTTTCGGGCCCCCCACAGTAATTCGGAGCCCCCCGCAGTGAGTTGGCGCCCTCATAGTGATTCGGCGCCAGGCTAATTGTGACCCCCTTGTCCCCCCTCATTACGCCCCTGCTGCAACATGAACACTAGAAGCCAGACATGGAACGAAATATATGAACAGTGACAGAGCCAAAGAAGAGCCCGAATTAACAACTTAGTGAAGTTGGACAAATGGGCTGTTAAAAACACCAAAACACAGCAAACAGGCGAAAATGACACAGCATTGATACCTGTCTTACACACATTCAAAATCACAACTTTTCCACATCTTGAACACAGAAGTACCATAACTGAATACGCATTCTACAACCGCATTAGATGCCGGAATGCAAAGACAAGACAAAGCGTATGTAGCAACTAACAAGTTGTCTATAAGGATGCAAATTGTGTTGTCAATGCAGAAATTAAATATAGCTGTTTTAGTATTGCCAATGCTAAATTAAAAAAACAATTGAAATTTATCTGTCAAATATTGCATTTTGCGTATAAGAATCAGCAATATTCCACTATTTAGAATGGTGTTAAACCGCTTGAAATTACACAGTTTTTAATAGTGTGGCACGAATGTTTCCTCCACCCAAGCAGGGCTTCTAAGAGAAATTTTTTAGGCGGAACACAACCGGTTTAGGGCCCCTAACACTTGCAAAATTGTTTTGAAATGAATAAACAAAAATTGAGGCTAATTTATGTAACTTCAACAAGAACAAGGAGTGCTCGTTTATTGATCATATGAAACATTATGTTAAAACATACCTGTATTTAAGTATGTGACAACATTACCATTTTTCATGACTTTTAAATGTTCATAGTAAAATCTTATCAAGGAAGAAATTAGAAAGAAATCATTTAACTATTATGCAAGCGCTTTTCTGCATCTCTTATTTGCATAATGTCTGATGACACTATCAAAATCAGCTTGTCTAGCAATGCTACACTCAATGCTTAATCTTGCTCCGTCAACAAGTCGAGTTTGTGTCGAGTTTTCTTTCAGCTGAAAGATCTTTCAGCAGATGCTACTGTAGCTGGAATGGTCAGGAATATTCGCAAGCTAATACAAGCATTTCGAATAATTCACACAAGCCACACGGGCCACAGGCTGGCGGCCACTGTTTTTTGTCGCATTCTGTCGAAATACTGTAATTGGTTGGTTTCTCCTGTATGGTTTCGAATTTTTAGATTTCTGGGCCTGTCCGCTAATCCTAAACTCAAATTCGGTTAGTTGGAGGCTTGTCTGCTTGCGGCGTAGGGTTAACAATCAGCAAAATGCACAGCACACCGCCACGGAGTACTATAAGCATGTGCATCCTGCACTGCAGTTACTTGTTACTTTCAAACATTTGAGTCATGTTACACATATGCGCAACGTTCGAAGGCTACTGTTATTAGATTACATTTTATTGTCAACTGGAATGTTTCCAAACAAATTTTACTGGAAGTATCCCTTAGTTTAAAACTCTGGTTTATTGGAGAAGGTTTCTATAGATTTGTTTGAAAATGTTTGAAAATGAAAGACGCATAGGAAAATTCAGTTCATTGGACAGACTGGGACAGTAATCGTGAATATCTTAAATGTCTTAAATAAGTAGGCAAACATTAAGCTTCAACAAAAATAATTACTGCTAATAATTATCAGTGCATCACATCAGGAAAATGCACCGCCAGCAATTCACATCAAAATATATCACACTAGCTTGCAAAATCCTTTAGGCCAAACCAGTTTTATCACCAGAATATTTCGCTGCAATATGACTTGTTTTTTCGTAAAATACACTCAAATTTTCCTTCAGTGTCGGACTCCTCCGTAGCTGCCGGGCCCCGGAACATAGTACCTGCTGGCCCCCTCTCATGGGCTCTGCACACAAGCACGCGTGTCGGAAGGGGGTAGGAATTCAAAAATTTCAGCAAAAAAGGTTGTCTTCTTAGTTTCGAGTGGTAAAAAAACAAATTTCGCCACTTTTAGCACCCCACTAGAGAAACGTTTGGAAAAATATACTAGTGCCCTCCCCCCTGGAAAAAAATCCTCCCGACGCTTATGCACACAAGCATGTAAAATCATACAACTGTTGTAAAAAAGTATGTTGCATTACACAATCCGGCAACACAGTTCAACACCACCAATGGGGTATGCAAGCCATGGCAGGGTGACAGACTGTGCACTGTGTGTTCTGCCAAACAATTACCAAATCCAGTCAAATTACAAATAATGTATTACAAATGATATTGTCAAAATACTGCGAAAATCTGCAGCACTTTTTTCATTAAACGATTAGCTTTAACAATGGACCCAATACTAATTGTGTTACTTAACTTATTTAGGCAAATTTCGACATTTAGAAGTAGGGCCTAGGCCCATGCGCTCCCCCCTCCGGTTCCTCCACCTATGCTTGTAACAACGGCTTGTTTGCTATAGCGTTTTAGTGAATGCAGTATGATAATTTTCAACAAACCCATCTGAATAAAAATTAACGAGAATCAGTTGAACCGTAAATTACTTAACAATAACTTGGTTTGCTACGTGTCTTAAAAAAGCAACAATTATTTCACTTTTTCAGAGCTTGCTTTGAAGTTTGTTGTCAGGTCAAACTCTGTCGTGATTTTGATTGATTAGACGCAAAGTTTGCAGACCACTCTCGATTAAAAACTGCAGTAAACCAAATCAGTGTGTTTCGCTTCAAATGACCAACAAATATGAAGGTAAAATATAATATCAGCGGTTTTACCTCGGCCGAGAAGAAAACCTAGAACTTGGTTGATTTGCAATCCATGTGTCATAGACAGTTTTTCGCCCATCAGCTATTTCTTCAGGATCGGGATTGTCTACAATCTTTGAAGCTTCGAAAACCAAGTCACTGAGGCTGTAGACGCCGAAACCACGGAATGTGTGATTGCCTTGGACTGCAATGTCCACGTTGATGTAAGCGACAGCGCGTGCGTTTAGTTCTTTGTGGAACTCCTGTAACATACATTGTAGGGATACTAGTGATAAACAACTACAGGCAAATGAAAGCCATTGCAGTTGTGATTAGGGG
>JGI24022J15233_10005861_pt1 | contig 13166 bp, 9 predicted proteins | sample Ectturendosymbi2_FD_15233 | JGI IMG/M metagenome (IMG submission 15233) | reverse complement strand
AAATATTTCATTTTGTTGTGACGTCAGGCAGTCATGTGTATGCCCTGGTTCTCCAAGGTGGGATTCCCACCAACAAAAGGTAAGCGCAAACCTTTGAGCAAGCACAAATCTAACACGCCTAATCTCAATCCTCGTTTATAAAAAAGTTGATTGCACACCAGGTATTACGTGTTGTGAGATGAACGACCAGAAACATATTTACAAAATAATAGACAATGCAAGTTTGTTCAAAGACAAATGCTTTTGAGTCTACAGTGTAGAAGTAGACCAGGGTTCCTCAACCTTTTTTCTCCCGTTTACCCCTTGCCAGGTTCCTAACATAAAATTTATCCCCAGGTTTTTGTTTACACACTAGCGCTGTAGAAACAAACAAAGTATTGTAACTTCAGCATCATTAAATTTACCCCCAGGATAGGTAAAATTTACCCCCAAGGACAAATTTACCCACGGTTGAGAAACCCTGCTCTACACTGACTCGATCAATGGTTGGACAGCTGCCAGATCATGTGTGAAGCTGTCTTTGAAAAGCAGTATAACTTAGTCTGAAACAATGTTCACTTGTAGGAACAGTTCTGTTGTTGGTGTTCTTGCAAGTCTATTATGGTCGTATACGGTATAGAGCTTTTTCAACACCTTTTTGAAAATTTTCACCGTTGTTAGCGGCAATACGTTACTTGATGGCCAGTTCGATCTTTGAAGGGGTTTGAAAGCGCTAACGTAAGCTTATAGGCTAGATTTTCATAATTTTTATAGACATTTAATTTCAAAGATCCTAAGACAGCTATGTCCAACCCACGGCTCGTGGGCCGCATGCGGCCCAGCCGAAAGTTTTGTGCGACTCAGTTTAGGGTTTCGCGGTAGTAAAAGTATCCCAAATGACAACTTGTCTTTATTTTGATAATCTTGAATTTGACATTGTTGTTGCAAGTGGTCTTCAGTGCCATTTTATCACGTGTGTAACCATTGCGGTTAGGATTCGAACGCTTCCAGGACATTAGCTTTGACTAAATTCAGTTTGCTAAGATTAAAGTAAGCCATTTAATGTGCGGCCCTAGTTAAGATTGTGACATAATTTTTGGCTCAGTAAGCCATTTGAGTTGGACGTAGTTGTCCTAAGATAAATTAAGCGTAGGAGGCACAGACGAAAAAAGGAAATGCAAGCTTTTTCTAATTTTTGACTTGTCTTAAGTTCAATTTCCGGCCAATTACAAGTATAAAAGCTCAGTGATGTAGCCAAAATGAGGCCGAAGAGCCCATGGCCCTTCCCGAAACAAACTTGCTAAGTAAGATTTTTGCTGGTGCTTGGTATCAAGTTTCAACTACTAGAAAGACGTCCATGACTGGCGACATGATCGACTGGCCCCTCCCGAACAAAATTCTTGGCTGCGCTACCGGGAAAGCTGTCTAGCAAAAAGAAACGAAAACTAGAAAGCACATTTATTATCGAAATCACCACTAGAGCATCTACATATGCGCTCAAATGAATCCAGGGTCTTCTTGCAAGATACAAATATTTTTTTGTACAACACAGTGTTGTTGTTTGGAAATACTGTATATGGAACGTAAGTTAAATGCACATACAGGTTGCATTTTTTAAAGTTGTGAATCAAAAAGGTTTGACACTAATGCCATTATTTTTCTATCTCAACCTCATTTGTCTTTCCTTAGCATATGCGTCCTAAGCATGCAACAAGTGCCGTTGAACCAATCGTGGAATGAGGCAGAGAGTCTAGTTAAACATTGTCTGTTCGCTCTCAAACATTTGGTCTTACGCACTGCATTGGCGGTAGTTTATTATTTCACAGACAGAAGCCAGCAACTTTGATGTATAGGCATACTGCCGAGAAAAGCGTTGGACTCCCAATGCCAATGCAGGATATTTTGAATGGGCAGGATGCTTTTTATAAATTCATTTTTGTTCTACCAGTATACAGTGTGTCACTGAACGAAGAAGATATGAAGTAGAAACAAACAACACATGTTTGTTTGTTAGTTGTTACAGAATCGAACACTACGATGAATCTGCGCGGTTTTTAGGGGCACAAAGCTATGTCCAGTCCACAACACCGAAATGATTTTGAAAGTCATGGGATCGCAATCAAAACGGTTTCAAAGATTTTCTCCGTTCGGCAAAAAAAGGTGCAAAAGCAGATGTTTGAGCTTTCGCCACAAATTTCAAAACCTGATATATATTTTCGTGCTTAACGTTTGTACTGGCCTAAGCTCGCCGCGTCGAAAGAAAAATGTTTTTGTTTGAATTACAGGAGCTGCTTCGGCGTTGCTCAAGAACTTCAACGTTGTATTGACGAAAAGTCAATAGAGGACGCTTTTCACAAAAAACAACGCTGAACGAATAGAAGCGCAAGTTCCGATAAGAGCGAACAGACAATGGTTTTCGGAACTGTGATTTTTACGTTCGATGCGTAACACCAGAAAACCGACTGCACCGTGTCGGTTCAACATTTTGGCCTCCTGCCTCAAAGCCACATTCGCACACGATAAGTGATTTAAAAGCTACAGAGGTTCTTTGAAAGTAGACAAACATGAAACTTTCGTCTGCAATAGGAGAAAAACATGCACAGAGTAAAAAAATAAAAATATTTTTTCTACTGTTAAATGTTGCGAAGCAGTGAGCTAAACATGCTAACTGGTATCTAGTTCATAATACCTCGTTTTAGCTACTGAAAAACTCAATTCGACTTGAAACTCTTATCAAGAAGTATTGTTTTCGCGGTCTTTAGTAGGCGTATACTGAAAAATTTGCTGTGTCGAACGTAGTTTTTATTTGCGATAGTTTTTAATGAGGGTGCAATTTTCAACTTATGTGAAGCCACATGTGCAGAAAACAAAGGAACCATTAATCGCTTGCTACTGGTGAGCTATATACAGTGCATTCAACTTAGGCCTAACAGAAAGCCTAACAACCTAGGCCTAACAGTGCATTCAACCTAGACCTAACAGAAGCCATGTTTCTGTTAAGATAGAAACAGTTAACACGAGTATTTTACTTAGAGTAATGCAGGAAGCAGCGATTTTAGCAAACAATCATCATAAGCATTCATTTTTGCATCACATGACATGTTTTTTCCCATACGCAAGCAAAAGCGAGGTGAAATATGCAGTTATGAAAGCAAACAATAAAGGATTGTTTCTAATAACAACTGGTTTGTTTGAGATTAAAACTTGTTCATTGGCACTTTGCTTTTTGCTTGGTAACACAGAGCCTGCTTCATGGCGATAAGGCAATTGCAAAACGGAATATTATTAATCCTCAACAATACTTTTGTGATCACTTGTTGTGCTAAGTGGAGTGTTGCGTGACTGAACGAAAAGCCGTCGTTTACTTCAATCGTGATATCGCTGGGCCGCGTCAAATGTTTTTGTTGCTTGCGTGATTTCAGTTTCTTTTATGTCATGAAACCCTTGATCACCGTGGCGTTTGACTTTCGAATTACAAACTTTTAACCAGCACAAAGAAACACTGCTACCCAAAAATGCGTGAAAGCCGAAATTGAAAACAACGATTAATAGGAAGGTTTCTAACTAATTTTAGAAACTTCAATGCAATTTTGATACGTGGCAAAATGTGAAGTCAACTTTGCGTAAAGAGACAGAAAAAGTTAAACATGTCTATTTCTTTTATTGAAATACCCAAGTTACCAACTTGCTTTTATTCGAATGTAATAGTCATGAAAAAAATCTTCTATGTGTCTATTTCCGTAAGTGTCAAATATTAATCAAACTATACCTAATCAAGTTGTATATTTCAAAACTGTTGTGGAAAAATGTACATGATTTTGTATATACAACGCACAAAGTACTTGCCACTGTTTTGATTCATCACCTTACCTGAGTCGCTAGATAATCTTTCGGAGAAGTCGCCAGCAGAAGTGTTCTGCATTATCCCAGCAACGTGGTTCTGTTGCCTTCTGTTTTCCACGTGCTCGTCGTCGTCTCTTGCCGATAAGTTGTGACAGGAAGCGGATTATCGTGATTTTTCCATTGTCTACGATGACTGGATCCACATCTTTCAGTCCAATCGGACATTTGTCATTTAAAACTCAAATCCTACTTCAAGTGCACTAAAGCAGCTATCGCGAAAAGCAAAATAAACGTGTGAAAAGTTTGGATTCATTCCAAATTATGTGGCGAACCTGTCAATCACAGAGTTTAGTTTAGCCAAGCTTTCAGCTTTTGACAGTGATCGACAAATTTGTGGCACTGTCGTTGACAGTATCTCGCAAAACTTTTTACTGCAAGTGCTTTCGTGATGCTTGCCGAAGCAGGCGAGTCAATTTCTATATGAGCGGACAAACAGTCGGTGTTGGCGAGTAAACAACTCGATTGTTAGCGCAATCGCTCATGGACTGTGACGTAGACGCAAAATGAAACCCGCCTTCGCTATATATTTGTTCAGCAGATAAACGGCATGTCGATCCCTGTCGACCACACAACCACATAAAACATTTCTATGCTTGTCGCCGCCCGGTTGTGTCAGTACTATGCCACTATTACACTGTTTGCTTACCTCACGCCCTCGTGCAAAAAAAAACGAAGCAGAAGAATGCATACTGCCTCCATAAAAAATCTGCCTTCTCGTCACCCTCTGTTTGAACATTGCTCTGACAATAGACCATCAAGAAAGCGTTGTAACAGGTCACGTAAGAATTCCTCGTATTGCGTTTAGTTCTTTAGCTCTAAGAATGAATCACGATCAATAACAACAGCACGTTGCCGGGTGGTTCCGCTTTTGACACAAAGTTCGCTTTGATACATGCCTTAAATTTAGAACTTCGATTTTACCATAGCTCAGAAGTAATATGTTGGAATATCAAACGTGAACGAAACAAATTTTTAGCAATAGAAAACATTACGTGGGACGTTAAACTTCCAAATATAAGCTCCACAGCTTTAAATCTGCTGACACTTTTCAACTTCAAAAAGAAAGCAAATGACAATTGTACCTTTTCAGCTGTCACTAAGAGTACAATTCACTATTTAGGTAAAAAAACCTGAGCTGCAGTTTTCCTGGCCGCAGTGGATTTGATTATCAGGAACTTGTCTTACTTGTGATCTTATAACCTAAAGCTTTCCTCTGTTCGTTTGTCACACACGGGCTACCCACTGCTGTATGTGAGCTCTTACTGTTACGTTGAAGTTTCCCAAGTCTGTTTGAGTTCACCCACAGTGAAATCCATCGAAAGCAGCGGCACGCAAAACTTGCTTCAAAACTCGATACAGTTCAGTGAGGTTCCAATTCTTGGTCGAATGAGAGAACGAGGATTACAATCTTTTGGGCATTTCAAAGAGTTTATAGCTTATTGATGGAAACAGTGTAAAATACGAGAACCTTTACAACATGAGGGGCCCCGAAATCATGACGAGGGTCCTGTTTTTAGAAATGCCGGAAAAGTTGAGAAATTTAGCTATTTTTGTCATGCACTGTGTAAAATAAAAATTGGCAAATTTTTTAATACTTGAAAAACTTCTAAAAAAATACAATGCTCGCTTGGTGCAACAGAACCCTCGCCCGTACGGGCACACTTCTCGTTAGAAGTTTGTGGAGCGCTTGTTGCGAGCGCCATTTAAACTGCAACACTATTACCAAAGTCACTTTCGCTTGAAGCAAGTCATTTCCAAACTAAATTGCCAGTAACACAGTCATAAGTTGATGTTTTTTAACCAGCAAGCTGTTTTCCCACCTGGAAAATAAGAAAAACATTTCTTCTTCATGCAGGCTTCATGCGTTGAGTTTCTCTTTTATTTTCGACATTAAGTACTAACTCTTTATCGATGTGTCGGCAAAATTACAACCTGAACGATGATAATGTCAATATAACCGTTAACTGACGAAGAGATCTGATACATTTGCTGTCTTCAACAATAACACTTTTTTTGGCTGTAGACCCTTATGGCAGTTGCAAAGCGATATTAATGAATAAACCAATTCTTGCATATCTTTATCTCCTGGTTTTCAGCTTTCTGACGAGATGATTGCATATATCAGAAATCGTGCTTAGTGTTTTATGGAGTTACACAACAATGTCCGTGGATGAAAATGATTTTGACAAACGCTTACTCTTTTGACAAAAAATATTTTTTTGACATGTTTAACATTTGATGTCGAAAAAATGATTAGTTTCGAAAACCAATGTTACAAACACCATTTTCCTCAAAACATCAATATTGCAAAAGTAGCTAAAACTGAACTACATAGGAAGTAACTTAAATCGGGGAGCGTATATGTTACCGATTGGGCAGCGTTTAAGCAGCTTTAGATCTCTATGGTTGAGACAAAATGTGTTCGCGGACAATGTTCAGTAACGCATTACAATGCTTTCCCTTAAACCAATCAGACACAGCTCCATTCATGACTTTCACCGCGATTCGCGTTGGGAACGAAAAAGGAAGGCTTGTCTTCTCAGTTCTCAGGTGTCTGCGTGGTCGTCAAACTACGAAGAAATAGAAAGGTACTGCTTCGTTTAACCTACAGTTCCCTTTAAACATATGTTTTCAGGAATATCATTACTCTCAATTTAATCTTATGTTCAAAACTACAAAACTCGAATTCTCAAAAAATGTCTTTACGTATGTAAAATATGTTATAGCAAAGTACAATTTTCTATCCGAAGTTTATCCTTATATGCGACTCTACGTGAATTTACTTTTTGAAAGAGTTCTTAATTGATATCCATGGAAATTTTTTCTGTTTCTACAGCACTTTGACAATCGTTTAAGAGCAAAAGGCTCAATCTATTTAATGTTAATGTCGCTAGTATCACACAAATATTTTTGCTTGCCTATGAATTTCAGGTTTGGTGACAACAGGTATCTTGCCCACTTTTGTCAAAGCTGATCTTTTGATAAACAAACTATAAAACTTTGCCTGCTACACTGTACACAAAATTGAATAATTTGTTCTTATACTTGAAGCCTTGATCCAGCGTAATTGGAAACTTGTACTCCGAAACGTCTAATGATGACGCTCACATTTTTAACACGGAAATTTCATCTTTCATGCTTGATTTCTACTGCTTCCAAAAAAGGACGAGTAGTTAACAACGTTTCTCTACAGATTCCACCAGAAAACCATAAAATCTATTTGTTTTCTATGCAAGTCACTTAAAGGTTTCCAAAGCGCAAACAGTCTTCAGTAGCATTTCCTTTTCACTAACCAAAATTTCAAAGGTTTTTGATGAAATCACCAACATTTCGTCACTTTCATTACGAAACCCAAACGCAAAACACGATTTTTTAACTAAAAATTAGTGCTTTCTTTGTTATGAAGATGCAATCAATCAACAAGAGAAAAGAAACAAAACATCATTAGCTTCTTTACACTTGGATATCGGAGCATTAAATACTTATACATACATCTGTGTTCGCAGGGGTCAGCTTTAGGAAGCTCGCTCGTAGCAGCAAAAGCAGAAAACTCATAGTTTAAAAATTTAAGGTGTTCACCCGGGCAAGCTTCACTTTCATAATATTGTACAGCAATTGCTGAAGGCCTTCTGAACATCGAAGTACCTTTTCAATTGATTTGCTAACTGTTTCGGCTACAGTGCCGTGAACGCTGAAATAGTTCTGCTTCTATCCTTGCGAAATAGACTACTGCGCCACTCTCAAATTCCGGACGTTGTGCAAAATGGCAGCAAAGTTGGAATTTTTTCGATTTTGTAGCATTCACTGGAAGTTTGAACTCCAGCTGTAAAGTTTTACAGCGAATACCCGAAAATGTTGCGCTGTGCTGGAGCATATGTCAAAAATATAAAAGCAAACAAACTGAATCACCCAAACCATATTGCACAATCACGTCACAATGTTTTGAAAGCAAGGAAATCCATCCAGTACCATCTTTCTCCCAATCTGAAAAGCTCAGCAGTCAAAGAAGGTTCCACAGTGGATATGTGCGATGAGAACGCCCAAACACGAAAGCTGTTTAAGTTTGACAAGCAAATAAAACCTTCGAATGATCGATGTGCTTGATTTATTTGGCATTGCTTATTTCAAGGCTTCTATTATTTGCAAATTTTGCCAGTGTTTTTCTTCCTTATTTAACTTGACTTCCTCACATGGACCATCAGCCTCGCTTTTCCAAAAATATCCTTTCATGAGTGCCACGTACTTCGTCCTGTACAAAATGAAGTGCGCTTGCGCAAACAGCACTGAACATTGTCGTTCGCATCAAATATTGTGATATGCGAAGTTTTAACATCGATTGGTATCATCTGCAGTTCTTTTCGAATGCTTTTACCTTGATCAGGCGCAGGTCCCAGTGTTGTATTCCAAATGCTTGACAATAATCAGACCGCATGTCGCGAATCGACACAGAAAAGGAGGCGGAAGTTTAAAGAATATGCCAATTACAACTTCCGTCCAAACAACATCTTGTACCTGCTTATTTCTGATAAGACAAGTAAACGCTTTCCGAAAAGCTTCTCAGATTTCAAAAAACATTGTTCTTTATCGCTTTATTGTTTTTAGTTTTTTCAATAAAACTGAAAAGGTAAGTACTGATATCGTTGATGAGCTGTTGAATGTTTAGAAAGAGCAGTGAACGTCAGAATGATCGGTTAGTTTTCTGCTACAGGACTGATGTGTTTGTTAAAGGCTGAAAAGACTAACTTGTTTACACTTTGCCAAAACTGCCTATGTCAGAGGCACAAGTTGATATCAATTTTTATAACGAAAACTTTGTTTATAAAAATAATAATCCTCATTTCTCCGAGAAACCGTTAAATCATTGCTTCGAATAATAATCAACATTAAAGTAACTTTGCTCAAAAAATAAGACTTATGACCCATCTTTTCAACGGGCAGAATGATAGTTAGCGCATCACTTGGTTGTAATGAAAACGACGCCTGTTATTTACTTACATCTGGTTAAACAGTTGCCCTTATCAGCTGGAGAACTACAGCCAGAGCAGGAAAGTTTCGTAACAGAGAAATAGCAAACATCTCGAAGTTGCGACATTCGACTGCCTACCGCTTCCCAACAACAGTACGTTCCAGTCTTCACAGTGCCTACAGTATGTTCATCTCACGAAATTCATGACCTGCGCTATTTGTCCACCGACAATTCCCGTATTCCTGCGATTGAAAAACGGTAGCTTTGCTTGACGATTGGCCGTTCATTCAACCACATTTCAGACAGCCTTGGCGCAGGTGTAGTAAAAAACGTTATTATCGTTCACCTTATCGAATTACATCCAGGTCACACGCTGAGCCATGCATCACACACGCGACTTTCCCCTGAGAGTTGGTAGTGTAGGTAAAATCGCAGCATCGGCGGCAAAATTCAAAACCGTTTTTGCATTTTTGACTCTTAGAAGTACCAGATTTCCGACAAACTTTTAACCTGCCACTTTCTGAAACAAGTGTGTGAATAATCACCAGTGAAGATCAGGTCACCACCACTGAGGGCATTCGGGAACATCCGTCACTCCAGCTGTCAAACTCATTGACACAACTGGTCACCCGACAGCGCCAATGGTTTCTCTGACGGTCTGCCTTTTTCATTAGCTGCTGAAACATGAGCTTGCTTCTATTTCTGGCATTCGCAGCACAATCACTGTGTTCGAGACACACTCTTTGTACAGCGCTTCTGTTCGAGAACGGTCCTCTCAATTGTCGACAATTCACGAGTGTCGTCTCATTTTCGTTCTACCAACTTGTCCGACGCCGGATTTTGTTTGTTTGGTCGACGGCCGTGAGCATGAAGAAACTGAAAATCAAAATATTTACGGAGTCGCAAAGCGACTGAAGTGTGCCGCGCTTCCGAATTGTGAACTCAGCGAGAGTATGTCGCTGATCATGATTAGTTTGAATAAATTAATCCTCTTCACTGACACCCAAACTTAAAAAATACAACTATGGAACTTTAATGCTAAGATGCCATAAGGCATGGGTGTGAGGTGGGACAAATATTCTCCAGAAACCTCTATATCAGGGGTGGCCAAACCTGCTCTATGTATGAGCCGCATATCGTAAAACCCAAGTTAGAAAGAGCCGCAACATAAAAATCTTAAAACACGAATTTGTTTGCAATCTACTCTTCTGTGACATCATAATTCTTTTTGGAACGACTTGCAAAAGTAATACTGTTCGTCACGCTAGCTGCCACAGTACCGCTTTACAATATTTCTACACTTTGCAATAAAAATACAAAATAGAAACATATATATAATTATTCGCAAAGCTCAAAGAGCCGCACGCGGCTCGCGAGCCGCAGTTTGGCCACCGCTACTCTACATAATTGGATGACAAGGGTGGCAGAACATTGTAAAAAAATATTCACAAAAAACATAAATAAACAAGCGAAAACACTCAAAAGTCAATTATTATTTTCTATACTATTTGCAGCTATTTCAAACCGTCAAAATGATGTACTGCTGCAAATAAAATAATGGAAAAAGATGAGATTTATACCAGGTTGTACCTAATTATCTTGAAAACAACTTATTTTTAAATTGTATCAGGCGGTGCAAAGTACGGTAGTCAAAACGTAATAAAAACGAAATAAGGATATTTTACCCGAATAGCAGAACATATTATTATGGAAACAAAGTAATTGAGGCGCTGAAATTTGAAGATTGTCATTAAACGTTTACGCTTCTGCTTTTTTGCAGCAATTTTTTTCTCACAAGTGCACCTTAAATGTTCTGTCGTTCACACCCTTGCAATGCTTGGGAAAAACTTCATTAAGAGTTTTAGATCAGTTTTTATGCTCAACTTTTTGCCTCACTGCTACATGACAAAAGAGAAAGGAGATTTGTTTCGGTGCATTTTGCGTCGCATCTACAAAAGTGAAATGGCGAATGCGCCATTGATGTATCTAAAATACGCTTTGAAACTGTGGAAAGATACTGTAAGCAAGAAATTAGACAACTACTTTTGGAAAAAGTGATTAAACACTTTCAGTATCATTCACAGCGGCGATTCGAGAATTTAAAAAGTGGGGAGGCGACTGCAGGGCTAAGGAAAAAGTAGGGGGGGCAACATAAATGTCCATCTTACATTGTGATTTTTCGTTGTTTTGAAGATTAAGTAGCTATGATTAACCCTATCAAACCCAACACAGGCTTGTGAATATCGTTAAATATGAACTAGCGTTATTATTTACTAGAGACAACCCAACGCCACTGTAGATCCAATCTCACACGTGTACTGCTATGTCGAATATTCTGTAGTAACCATGCAACATCGACAGCTCTGCACATGTAAAACAAAACACCATTTTCCGTACACAATTGTGGCGACTCCACATGAACGAAATACAGCTCCACGAAAGTGAGCACAATTCACATGAAAGCGAAATTGTTCCAACCACGAATTNTATCTTGACACAGAGACAGGCAGACTGTTGATAGCCAAATAGTTTCGTCAAAATATTTTTGCTACAAAGCAAATTAAAAAAATAATAAACCATCTGCCAACGGGTTGGTGGCTACTGACTAATCCGATTTTGTGGTAGCTAGGACATTTGTGATTGTGGTATAACCATAAAAATGTTACGCAAGTACTATTACGAGTGGAATGTCCATCTGCAGCGGAAAGGGTGAGGACTATTCAATGCAGTATGCAGGTAACAGCAGTGACGTTTCGGCACCAGTTGCACTTAAAGTAGCAAAGCAGCACCGCAGACAAGTGCGTGCATCGGCCGTTAGGGCGTGTATCTGACAGCAAGATGTAACAGCAGGCGTAAAACGTATTTTGCAGAATATTCCCAACAAAGTCGTTCATTTCAATATTCACACTTAATTTTCCCCTGACTGATCCTCAAAAGTTGTCTTTTCAACCGTGTGTTGATTTATGACTGTCTTGTCATAAGCTAAACACGCACTAACTCTAAGCCTAAAAAGATTCAGACAAACAGACCATGAGCAGTATAATTCTCACACAGATCCCTGTACAGTCTACATTAGAATTTTATATCATCATCACCCAGGGATGCAGTGTTAACAAAAAAGGTGTGGGAAGTGGGAACGCATCCAAAAAATAACCATTTGAAAACAGCTTTAAAGACTTTTGAAGGCAAAACGTAAAAAGGTGTGGTAACGCCGTTCCCACGCGTTCCCGCCCCAGTACATCCCTGTCATCACCTCAGTTTAACTACAGTAATTCCTTCGATTATCATGTCGACTGTCAATTTCATCAACGAAATCATCTAATTCTAAGTTTATTTTTCCGCTCGTACCTTTCAATTTAAAGTAGATCAATGTTACCCAATCTTTCACTGGTCATGGAATTTCTGGGAAAGTTTCAACTAATTTCATTTCTGAAAAACATCTCTTGCATGAAGCTCTGGTGATGGGAAGAGTTACAACTAACAGTAAAAATCAAACGCAGCTTTTTAGTAGCTGTAAATGAAACAAATTGTTCGAGCGACGTAGGCAGCTTCGACTCCTTCCGAAGCAAATTCTTTGCCTAAGTTATTTCATGTTTTGAATCATTTTCACTAAATGAATATGATTTGCGAATTTTTCCAAGTGTTTTCCTGATAGAAATATTTGATCTCCTGGGCAAAGAGCTGAAATGCGCGAAATAAGTGCTTCTGAATCATTACAGAAAATCCGTACAAAATTCTATGAGAATGCAGGACATATGTGGGTGGAGTTAAAACTGAAGTCGTGAACCACTTATGTAAGATGTTTCGAAGTCGTAGGTTCAAGGCAGCAGAACGCAACACTGCCGCCAGGATAAATTCGGATAACCAATTCTTAATGTTTTAACAAACCTTTTGCTACTGGAACAATCAACAATTCGCTGACAGTAATAAAATCCAGTTCCATCTTACGCTGAAATACATTAAAGATCAATCTTCCCATTTCTGTGACTGTTTCTTCGTCTTGAAATGAATGTTTCATCACACGACCGCGGTCTGACTAAATATTACGCAGGATCCGAGCAATGACCGATGTGTGTCATCATGTCATCACAAACAACTGTAGTTACCCAACAGTCAAAAACAACAACACAGATTAACATGCATTTAGAAAATATTGAATGCAGGCTAGAGGTTTCTAAATTATCGTTTAAAATATTGCTGACCGAAATTGATCTACTGTATATGTCAACCAAACGAACGGGAAGTTAAGAAAGAAAACTGGGGGGCAAAACAGGGGGACAATCCAAAATCTGTGGGGCCATGGCCCACCGAGGCTCCC
>JGI24022J15233_10005860_pt1 | contig 13167 bp, 10 predicted proteins | sample Ectturendosymbi2_FD_15233 | JGI IMG/M metagenome (IMG submission 15233) | reverse complement strand
ATCGAAATATTAAACACTATAAATCATTGGAGATTTTATCAAATTTTCAATATCAAGCCCCCCCGGCACAAACGTAAAGCCCCCCTAGTGAAGACGTCCTGGCGACGGTTCTGCACTGTACCTCGGAGGGAGAAAATTACCTGATCAACGGTTTCTGCTATGGCCCTTCGACCATAATCTGCATGGATCTGTTTAGCATTTGCACCAATTAATAACTTAGTGTCACCAAAAAACTTAAAAAAACAAACAAAAAGCAGACATAAAAAAAAGTACGAACTGTTACGGAAAGTCTACTCACTGACGTTGATTGGTGCGATGGAATGGGCGGAGCGTTGTCAGATTGGTTTGTAAATCCAGTAATGACTAATCTGTGCTCGAAGCGAATGAGTTGGCGCTGAATTTAAGCCTGGTCAAGCCGCGGTACATCAGGGCGCTGTGACAATTAGGTTCAACAGGAAGGAGCAAATCGTTTTTGACCGCTCTATCGCTCTCTGGTGTTGGCTCCTACAGCTCAACAATTTGGCTTTGACTATTTTTGCCTTGATTTTCGTGGAGAGCATGTTTCTGAGTGTGTTCTTTTGCGTATTATAGTTTTAAAACGACAGCACCAGTGCGCTGTGTCGCGCAACTATTGTTTGGAGCTCGCATGTTGGTGCGCTGCAGCGCTGAAAAGTAGTTTAGCGAGTCTCGTGTATTTCTGGGTGCGTCGTTTGCCAATGTTTTGCAACGTTATTTGCTTTTGTTTGTTTTTCTTTTTTCAAGTGATTAAAAGGAGCGTGTTAACCAAATTTTCTGCTGAAAACCTCACGTGTTGCGGTAAGTAACACGGATGATAAATCCGTCAGGAACTGTAGATGTAGACTTGATGCAGCAAGCAAATGTTGAACGTGACTTGACATACTCATAGTTCACGACAACGGTCATTGGCAGAACAAGGTTACTGAAAAATTATTGGCCATGACATCATTAGAGATCATGGACCACAGTGACAAAATGGTGTTTCAATTTAATATGAACAGCTGTTCTACTTATATAGTGGGTCGCGAGATCTTCCACCCTGAGTCGCAAAATAATTTAAACTTACATTTTAGATTGGCCATTCTCATTACACAGAGTAAATGCAATCATTTACTGTTTTATGTGCTAAGTTTCATACAATTTTGTGCAAGAAAATCGCCACTGTCTCTAGTAGTCTTGAAACCGATATTTAATGATTAAGTATTTTCCACAACATTATCAGCTCCAGAAATGATTGGGTGGCGAGAATTTAGAACAATTTTAGGGTCGCGCCAAAAAGTATTTGTGGACCCCTGGTTTATGGTACAAAAAGGATGACAAACTTCTGCACAATGTGACCACAGGAATTGGGGCAACAACGCTACCATAAACCAGATTATTCAGAGACTTATGAACGAAAAAGTGCATTGTGGGAAATCGAAATGAAATCGTTCTTAAAGGATAAATCAGAGTATATACCTGGAATTGTTTTCCCAGGTTCGAAGTATTGCTTCAGCTTCTTCAACCATTTCTGACACGCGGCGAACGACTTGCTGTTTGTGACGTCAAACACAAGGACAAACATCCCAATCTTCTCCCAACTCGCCTCGCACAAATCAGAAAAGACATCTTTGCCCCCAGAATCAAAAATAACCAGATCCTTAAAAAAGGCAGAAACTAGGTTTTGATACCCATCAATTAGCCATACTGCCTGCAACACTTCATTAAACACGGAATCAACACATGCATCACACACAGAGACAGATACACATGCTACACACACGGACAGATAGACATGCTACACACACACACACATGGACAGATGCACTAGAACAAAACGAATCAGACACAGGCAATATGCAACTGCCGTTAAACAGCCCAGGCAGTTCTTTGGTTCATGTCTTATTTTCCCAATTTGTCTTTTTTCCAATTAATGGCACAGGGCGGACTTCCGGAAAACCTCAGTATGCTTTAAAAACCTAACGTTAATTTATCAAGGGTAGCTATCATTGTGGAAATGCAAGTTTCTAAGTAAGCATCCTGTGTTGTGGGTTACTTTACACTATTAAGAACTAATTTTTTAATCACACTGTTTAGTGTCCAAATAAGGTTGGAGTTTACACAACGTGATACTGCTGGTGGTAATTTTTTGTTGAATGCTTGTTCTTGAAACAGTCACATCAATTTTTATATTTAAACTCGTTGCAAAACCAACTTTCCTGTGCAGTTGATAAATTCATTTCACAATGCAAATGGATGCACAATTACTCTAGATATAATTTTCAAAAAGGTTCAACAGTCACTTAAGTTAGATGCAATCTACAGTATATAATGAAATATAATTACAATAACGAAATATTTCAACAACTTATACAATTTCAGGAGTAGAAGTAAAACATTTTGTATTTAAACACTCCATAGCAAATCACACAAAAACATATCATGTTTAAACATTACAAATGAAAAGTCACAAAAACATAAACTTAATGTGAAACTGACAACAGAATCTTTTCCGTTTTCACCAACATCCACAATTTTTTGCAGCAATTCAACTCCAGGTGTCTGAAACAATAATTTTCAATTGGTGTAGTAGCAACAAGACTACAGCAGGACAATTTTATTATTTGCACAAGCAAGAGCAGGACAATTTTGTTATTAGCATAAGCAGCAGTGCTGGAAGGACCAGCAACTGACCTGTAAGGGCTGCTGCTCAAATGATTTTCTGTGCAGCAACAGGCAGTGTTTCAAAATATGATCCCTTTTTATTTAATTTAGTGGTCGACTTTTCATTGATCTCAAATTTAATGACATGTTTGAAACTAACTGAAATGTTAGTTTTTCTTACATTTATTTTTTCTGTAATAGCATTTACTCCAACAGAAAAGGTGGTTTGTGTGAGAGTGTAAGCTTGAACACAGTCAAACAAGACTGTGCATTTATATATTAGAGATTTCTATACAAAATACCAGCTGCAGTAAGGACTGAAAAATGGTACAAAGTTGACAGAGGGAGATTGTTTGTGTAGGGCTAAGGATCTGAACAACAGCATCAGAAGAAACAGTCAAGCAGTTCAATAAACATTAGCAGAAAGTCCCTTAAGAGCAAATCTGGAAAGCCAAATACCTCCAACAACAGATTGGCATGTTGTCACAAAATGGCACCCAACAAACACAGCTCATTCAGGCCTTAGAAACGGATGAAAAGCAAAAGTTGAGGCACAAATGCCCCCCAATATTGATTGATTGATATCCAAAAGAAAATTAGTGAGGACAGGTTTGGTAGACATCTTGCTTTCAGTGATGAGGCTATGTTTCACATGAATAACAGAGCCATTAAGCCTAGTGTTTGCACTTGGAGAAAAGAAGCTACCACATGTCACAATTGAGCATATATGTTCTGTTCCATCTACAACTGTTGCCAGAAAGTTTCCAATATGGAGGCTTTGTCTTTTGCAGGGTGGCTTTGTGGGCTTGACATTCTAAAAATTGACAAAAATTTCCTTGATTCATAGTGTTTCATGTTTTAATTTGTGGGGCTTGGAGCTTTGTGGGGGAGAAGCTCACCGAAGCCCCCCCGTGGTAACGGGACTGGTTCCATCTCTAAGAATCATCTTCATGGTCCATTTTTCTTTAATGACAAATGTGACTGGTGATGCTTATTTAAAAATCCTTCACATCTAGTTGTTTGGTGAGATCAGCAAATGAAGATGAACAATTCAACAGAATGGAGCTCTAGCTGAGTAGAAACACATTGAAAATGCATATCTCTTAAGAGATGGATAGGGCATGCTAGTAACAAAGACATTGGGCTGTTAAAATTGCCACCATCACCTGATATGAAACATTGTACTTTTTTCTTATGGGATTATGCGTTATGCAAACATAAATAGTCTATATCTGTCTTCTTCCAACAACTTCAAAGGAATTAAATGGAAAATTGCTCATGCAGTGGTGGCTGTTACCACAGATGTGCTGCACTGGTGGCTGTTACTGTATTACAGATGTGCTGTATTGAATTTATGGAGCTAGACCATTGACTTGATCTGTGCCAAGTAGCAGGTCAGGTACGTATTGCAAACTTGTAGAATTGTTTATAAAATTCACATTCAATTATTTCTATTAATCTGATTTTATGATGTCTTGTTCTACCAAACACTAGGCCTTTTTAATTTCATACGCCCAGAGTTTGTAGTCACTCAGGTATACAGATCTTAAATGCATACCTCTGAGTAACTTCAAAGAAATTTGTTGGAACACATTGTAGATGAGCCTTTTGAATGATCAATGTAAAGCAAAGAGTGAAATTCAAAATCCATGTTACCAAACTTCGTGAACAAATCTGCTGTTGCATAACCAATGAAAATAAGAAAATAGTATTCATGTATTCGTATGATGCACAATTAGCAGGAAGTTCAACAAACATTTTACACACACTTCACAGTCTTTTATTGAATATGTCACTGGTGAACCCTTCACAACTACACAACATTAACAAATTACCATGGTGTAATTTTTGGGAAATGTTGTTCCATCTGCCACAAATGCCTGGCTAATTGCACTTTTTCCCACTGTGCAATCACCTGCAAAAGTTATGATATCATTGTAAAATCAATGCAACACCTGCATTGGAGTGAACTGTTGTTTCAGTAGTCATCACTGACAAATAAAAAACACTTCATTATTTTTCCATTAGCTATTGCCACAACCATAAAATTCATCATCAACTGTATTAAACTTGATTTAAGTTTCTGCTGGTAAACGCAGTTTTTAAACTTCAGATGAAAAATCATATTACAAATCAGAAACTTAACATAAATGTATTAAGACAACTATTGTATCAAATCAATGACAACTAGAAAAAAGCAAAAATGCATTAAACATCATCATCAACCTCAAATCCAGTTTTGAAAATAGACCCCAAATTCACTTATACTTTTTGTTTCAGTTATTTGTTTATTTATGAATTGTCAAGATTCAAGTCATGAAAAAATATTGTACATGAAAATATTTTGGGGATTGGGATGCGTAGTGTTATGTTAAATCAATTTCTATGAAAAAAATCGCTCGATTGATTTGCTTGTGTCCCATTTGTGGAGAGTATGTAGTTACCTGATTACAGATATGTGCAAGCTTGAACTATCACAAAAAAAAACAGAGCCCAGTTGGCTGATTCCTCAAAAGCTTACAGAAGAACTAGTGCAAACTGTCAAGAGTTAAAACAGAACCACAAAAAAACTAAGTAAAATGTCAAGACATTACTTCAAAATGCAATATCAGTAATAAGTAAGCTGTAACATCATATTTTTTAATAATTTTCATTGGTTTGAAGTAGGTAGCTTTCCAATGAAATTGATCGCAACCTGATTCAAGTCTTAACCAATTAATTCAGCAAAGGCAAAACACAAATTATCATGATAACTGCAATAAGATGAGCATATGCTATGCAAGTGAACAACTGAACATACATGGACATATGCATGCCTGTAATTGAAGGCTTTTTATGATGATTACATTAGGTAAAAATTAGGATGTGAAAACAGAAATAATATCCATTGATGTATTTTGTTTAGAATTCAATGTGAAAAATAAAACTATCCTTGACTTCCATGTCAAATGCAAAATCCCGGAATACATGAAAAATATCTTGCGAAAATGCAAAATATGCTCAATTTTACCAAGGAACACAAACATACAAGAAACAAAAGAATTTTGAAAAAATAAAAGAACACAAAGAAACAACAATAAATAAAAATCTTAGAATGACAATAAGCAGTTGGCTATTTAATCAGGAATCAAGGAAATGAAAACTTAAGAGTCACAAAGTATTTCAAACAGCATTTCTTAACTTGTCTGAACACAACTGCACAAAAAATTACTTCACCACCTAAAATCATGAAATAAATTTATTTTTGAACAAAATCATATGTGGTGCCAACACAATGCATTGATCAAAAGCTAAAAATGTCTTTAAACATATATCACTAAAATTTCTAAACTGGTTTCCTTCAACTTAATGGTAAAATACACAATCTCTTCACATAAACAATCGTGGTCTACACAAATTTGAGTTATAGGGTCACACCACCAGTATGTGGATGTAAACATGAAGGTTTCTCTAAATATGCTATTGCTCAACAAGTGCATTAAATAACATTTTTCCAGTCTAACAACACTTAGAAAAAATCTTTCCCTGCAATCTGGATCGTTCACTATCTGATTTCATTTGACATATCCCAAGTTACTCACCAGCAACCAAACCCTTGTTCTACTCTTAGTACTAACAGTAAGTGGAAGGCACAAACGACACAGAAACCATGGAAGAAATTAATGATTTTTATTGAAAACAAAGGAAAAATTTCCAAATTATTTGTTTTTTTCATGTGTTTATATAGCAAAATTATGACAAGACTATTGCTATGCGTTCACAATGTCTGACCCTAAAAAACAAAACTCATGATTTTCTCACGTAAACATTGCTGCATTGCTCAGCTTGTTCTTAGTTCTCCAGATATTCACATGCTGGCTCTTGCAGCTTTTTTTAATAGCCTTCTATCTTCTTAGCATGTACCTTTTGTCCTTCCACATTTTATGACACTTTTGGGATATAGCCCACATGTGTACTTGGCGGTAGTAAGCAGATGAAATTTTGTTGTTTTGATGTCAAATAGATGTGAAGAGTATGCCTACTAATAAATCACCATGCGAATAATATTTGTGAAGTAGATGAGTAAATATACCATATTTGTTCAGTGGTCAGCTGCTTTTGATTATAAGCTGCACGAAATGGTGCTAAAAAATGAATGTAAGCCGCCTTTAATTGTAAGTTGTACTTGAACACATGTTACCTAAGTATCTGAGATACTTTCGTGTACTAGCACGTTTTGCGTTTAAATGGCAATCTTGGTAATGATGCTTCACAACTACAAATGCCTTCTGTTCACCATAATCCTTCTTGCAACAGAGTGTGCATGTGATGCTGTAAAGAGAAAAGATCGCAAATAAAGAATTCAGTCAACAAAATGTACCCAAGGAAAGACTGAGCGTCATTTAGAACTTCTGATAAAGTGAAAAAAAATGTAAGCTGTCTTTGATTGTGAGCCACCCTTGATTGTAAATGCACGAAATAATGAAAAAAACGAAGCTATGGTTTGCAGTCAAATAAATACGGTTGCCAAGATGATTTGAAGAAAGTGCTTAATGTGCTCTGAAATAGATCCACTACTTTCACAAAAGCTAAAGCAAACTTTAACATTCTGAAGCCAACTTAATGATGATTGGTTGATTGATTTGATGATAACTGCTGATTGATTGTTTGTTTATTCAAGGTTGATTGTGCCTCAGAGTCACTACTGTTTTGTGATTGAGTTTTTTTATGGATCATTACACTTACAACATGGAAGGTGGACAGAAATACAAAAATACATCATTCCTCAAAATTTTGTGACACTCAGTTGCATTACTACACATTTTAATCTGCATCTGATGCATCGGTTTTAACACATATGATACAGAACAGTCCTTAACACCTTTGCAGCCAGGAGATTCCCTTTAAATCCTGCATGAGCAACATTTCTTACGTTACTTTTTGCACCACCATAACTTGTCACCCGATTGAGCTAAAGAGCTATTCAAGCCCTTTAAATACGCAGGATGTCTTCTAGACTAAAATGATAAAGAAAATTAACTTTCAACTTAAACTTTTTTCAACTTTATAGATTTTTAAAAAAATTAGAAACTTCTATATGGGTTTTTTGTGGGTGACATCATAATTGGGGTAGGTTTACAGAGTTTTGGCTGCAGTCACCGGGCCTTGGGCACCACCACCGAGAACCAATTTTTTGACTAAGTTTTTATTAGAAACTAGGCTATAACATGAGTCTTTGGAGGCTTTGATCAGCTTTCCAGCATTTCTGGTTCAAACGTAATGCTCAAAACCCCACTTTTTTGAATTTTTGTAATTTTTCTTTGTAACACTTTAGTATCTGGTGGGTTGAGGCTAAAATCTAGCAGTTTGAACACGTTTTTGGGTGGGAATATTTCCACTGACAATTGTGCTAAAGAGCTGTTCTAACCCTTAAAGTATTTGGCAAGTCTCTGTGCCTGAAATAAAAAAAATTTTGATTTTAGGTTTCAGGTTTGTGAGTGACATCATAAGTGGAGTTGCTAAAGGTCTTTTTGGCCCACTTCATCTGGCCCTAGGCCCAAACTGCTAGATGTTAGATTTCATTCCTGCTTTTATTGGAAACTAGGCTAAAATCCAAGTCTTTTGATACTTTGGATGACTTGCTAAGGCTTCAAGTTCAAAAGTTATGAGCAAACACAACAAAATTACTAATTAATCCAACAATTCGAAAAATATTTTGTTTATTTTGCAGCACAACTTTTGAACCAGAAACACTAGAAAGTTGATCAAGGCTTAAAAGACCTGGATTATAGCCTAGTTTCTATTTAAAACTTGAGCGAAATATGTCCGTCTAGCAGATGGGCCCAGGTCAGATAGCAGCAGCTAAAAATGGCCAAAAACTACCTCACTTATGACGTCACTCACATAATAACTGAAACACAAAACCAAAAATTTTTGTTTCATTGCAGACTCAAAGACTTTCCGAGTTTTTTGAGGACTAGAACAGCTTTCTAGCGCAATCAGCTAAGGAGCTATGCGGTTGGTAAGACAACCGAAATATGCTTGATTTTAGGCCAATTTCCAAGTACAGTGTATTTGTAGACTGGCAGCCAAAGTGTTAACCAACTTTGATCCATCAAAACTATAAAACCCCGAGCTTTAAATGACATTCAATCACACCCTGAGTCATGTGACCAGGTATCATCAGCATCATAACTGCTTCACTACGCTAACCATAGTCAGAAGCAACAACGAACAAGGTGCATATCAGTTTTACTTTGAACACTTTCAGCTGCATTCTTGCTCTTGGGGATGATCTCTACTACACACTGTGTTAGGGTGTTTCTTTTCGACATTAACAGTACCTAGTACTTGACTTGTGTAGTCACTGATGGTTACCTAGATACTGTCTAAAAAATAAATTTTTAATGGACAGATTGATTTAATTGTTGTTTCATATTACTCAGCTATAAACACTCAGTAACAATACAAAGAGCCATCATGCAAAAGAGTAGCCAATGATCAGTGGAAATTAGATTAAATGAAAACACAATGGCAAAATAACTTATCGACCTAAACAAAGTCCCTAAGAGTGTTACTACGCTATGGCACTTTGGATAAATTGAACCATGTCAGCCATCTCTAGTCAACCAACCCGTTTATGACGTGCCCTGTAAAAGACGGATATCCGCCACGAGCAGATAAAACCAAAATTTTGCAATGAGTAGTAACACCACAACATGAACAGAAATATTATTTTTTGCTAGCTTATGCTTACTTTCAACCACCATCCCTCTCACAACATGATTATTCCATTTTTGACAACAAGCTCCAGTGGGACCAAAATAAAGGTTTCAACAGTTGTGGAAATATAAAAAATTAAAACATCGTAACTTTTAAGTATTACGTGACAGGTAAAATTGTATAAATTGCAATGACAAATATTTGTTTATATTCTGTTTTTACCCTTATTCATTGTGTAACGAGGTATTTTTCCACTCCGGTTAAGTCATCACATATCCGTTAATGATATTCGCTCTGATGGACATCTGTTGTTTACATTGTACTATTTATTACCCTTTGCCAAGTTTTGAAAAACAATAGTTGTTGTTGGAAGGATATCACAGGGTTCCCACACATTTTTAAAAATTATACTTTTTCAATACTTTTTCAGTACTAAATTTAAAAAGTTCAAATTTCAATACCATTACTTCTCTTTAATTTTAGAAATTCTTAAATCATGAAACTCAATTTTGCACATAGCATGATAAATAATGAAGGCAGTGGCTATAGCCTAGATATGCCTGTGGATCTTGAAATTTGAAAACTTATTCATACGCCATCTGTGATGTAATAGTAATGCACAACGGGAGTGCAGTACTCAGTAGGCTTGGTAAAAAAGAACTAAACATGAAAGATAAACCCTAAAGCTAACCTTAACCCTAAACGTAGCCCTAATCTGACCCTAACCTAATATTAACCCCTAAACATAACACCTAAGCCTGAAAACAAGTAAAGAAAAAAAAACGACAGGAAAGCCGGAAGGGTGAGAGTCAAACTGAAAACCGGTCCATTGGCATAGGAACCGCAACACATAACCATTACGCTACGAGCAGCATGCCGTTTGCCTGACAAACAGACCACTTTCCTTTGTTCATGTTTATTTGAATTGCATCAGGACAGGCGTATCCATAATCACTTCCAATAATGAACTCCTTTGCCTTCAGTAAAATTCTACTCAGATACATCAAATTTCTTTCCATTTAGAATTTCGATACTTTTTCAACACTTATAATCACTAATCAAAAATGCATATTTTGGTTAATTTCAATATGTTTTCAAGGTCTTGGAAACCGATTTTGAAATTCAATACTTTTTCAATACTTTCAATACTGCGTCGAACCCTGATATAATTATAAGTACACTTAGAAAAACAAACAAACAACCAACGTCATGATAACATTCTGAAGAAAAGTTATAGAAGAGAGCATGCCTATTATATGTATGTACACAAAAAGGAGTGGTCCAACTGTACCTCCAACGTCGACACGCAGATGCCAAATCAAACTCAAACTGTACCTGCAACAACGCACTTCCCATGAAGAACCACCATTTTTGAAAGATCTTTCTCCTTTTAGACTTAAGCAACAGAAGAGAGTTATGGATCAAAAACAACGCTCCCACAGCACTTGCACTTGCAGCACCACACAACCGAAACTACTCAGTAGTCTCTACGGCAGTCCTGCACTACAGACTTTAGCTCTAACAACGAAAAAACCTAGAACACCAAGCAACTAGCAAACAGTATTAGCCAAACAAAAAATGCGTTTACAAATTATCCCGAGCGCTAGAACAATTTATGCAATACGCTCGTTGCCCATGCATCCGGGGTGTCGGAGTCCACATCGGGAATATTTTACGTTTTCCTTTCGGACCGGATCCGGGCTAGGAGTCGAAAATTTGTGAAAAGCCGGAACCGGAGTCAATTTTTGATTTCAGCAATAGCAGGAGGTTGTGTGGACATTTCCAAAAAAAATCGTGGGCGAACTCCGGTTGGATCCATGGTAGCCGTCAGAGGTGTTCCGGATCCGCAGTGCCGCAGTCGACTCCGACAGGATTCGGCGTTTTTCTTTCGTACCCGGATGCGGACACAAAATTTTGTGAAAAACCGGACCCAGATCAAGAGTCACTTTTCAATTTCGGCAGGAGCAGAAGTCTGTGTGGTAATTTCTTAAGTAAAAACATGGGTAAATTATGGTTGGACCGATGGTTGTAGCCAGGGTCTGAGCAGGAGTCGGATTTGCAAATTTGTGAAATTGCCGGGAGGATCCGGGCCGGGATTCAAAAATTTTGGAACAGGAACGGAGTGGGAGTCTGAAAAAGTGACTGCGGCCACCTCTGGTAGCCGTCTGAACAAGAGTATGATTCTCACAATTGAAAAATTTCCAGACTCATATCCGGTGTCAACCAAAATTTCTGACTTCATGCCATGTACGGATGCACAGAGTAATGGTATACACATCAAATACGCCCGGAAAACTGATGATTAGGGGGTAGGGTTTGTGTTTAGGTAAGCGTGTCAGGTTAGGGTTTGGGTTAGCGTGAGAAAAAGGAGAATAACTGAAGTCTAGGAATAAGTCCAAAAATTTTCATTGGTAAGAGTTTTTCCTGTACTATAGCTTGTTGTGGGTACGTGGCATCTAACCAATATGTTTTAATTTAAGCAACACATATGAAAAAACAATTGCCAAACTTTATTTCTTCATTCTGAGAAGCAAAATAACTGACAAGTAACGACAGGTCAGAAATTTCACACATGTCAGAAATTTCGCTTGACACCGGATTAAAAAAATTTGGAACAAGAGCGGAATCGGAGTTTGAAAAAGAGACTCCGGCAACACTGGCTGCCACTGTGGTCAGTCTCGTTAAAATCAGATTGTTGCTTTCTTCATCATCAGATAACATCATTTGTTACGTTACAATTTCATCTGAGAAAATGCTTCTGTCACCAATACTTAATAAAACCCAATGAACCTCGTTGAATCCAAAATATGGCAAAGTATCGCTATAAAATGACGGAGTTAGTCATGCGTTACGTAAAATGTTAAATATTTCCAACGCAGAAAAAAGAGCTTCTTCAGTTTGCAACACACATGAGAGTGAGAGATTGATGAAAAGAACTCAAAAATAACACTGGTACACAAATAACACTGGTATACAAAGAAAAACTTTTTTGAGTTGTTTCAGATCTGTGAACTGATTTTGAATGTTTCGAGGCTGCTGAATTAAAAAATGAACTCAGTTTCACACTATCGCGCCAAGATTTTTTGTAACATCACAATATCTGTTCAAAAATGGCAAAAGTGCTATTGAAACCCTGTCGTTATCTCCTTTAAATGATTGTAACAGCAATGAAGATATTTTTAACACTTTCAACACCATGCCACGTTCCAGAACGTGCAGTTATTTACGCAGATCTTTACACCACTTTCCAGAAAGTCGCACAGTTCTTTGTGCAGATTGCCAAGCGACGTTCCAGAATGTCTAACTGTGCATGGAGGACTTGCATTGAACACAACTGTGGTGATCAACGTGACTCCACGTGCCAGACACTGTGGCATTGCGTGTTAACTAGTTGTTCCTCTTTATTAATACTGACAAAAAGGGCTTCACCACACAGATCAGGGGTTCCCAACCTTTCTCTGACCATGTACCACCTCAGCATTCTGACAGATGAGCATGTACCCCTTCAGCATTTCGAAAGTTAAGTATGTACCCCTTCAGCTTTTGACAGATGAACATGTACTCCCAAAAAATTTTATGACAAAATATTTTACATAAAGCATATAACGGCTTTTGAAACAACAACCACTGATACATGTATAAATGTTTGGAAATAAAAGTTATGTAAATATATATTTCTCTTCTATTCCTAAACTTAAGCGCTCCCAGCCCGTTCGTGGCAGCATAAAATAAAAGAAACACTGCAATCTGATGCTTTACTTGCAATTATCTCATTCCAAGGACAAAGTTTCCTTGCTTTTGCTG
>JGI24022J15233_10005854_pt1 | contig 13171 bp, 7 predicted proteins | sample Ectturendosymbi2_FD_15233 | JGI IMG/M metagenome (IMG submission 15233) | reverse complement strand
AACCCCGAACCCAAATCTAAAATGTTTTTTTTTCAGTGCAAACAAGAAGACTTCATGAGTCTTTTGAGGGCTCGTATAGCTCGCTAGCATCATCTAGCGCATAGTTATCGCGAGCTACAGAAGCCGCCAGTGGGAGACTAATGCATTTTCTGCAATTTTCTGATTTTGGGGCAAAATGTTTTTTTTGGGCTATAACTTTGGTTCCAGACATGCTGAAAGGCAAAGCAAGAGCTCTATCTACGCGGAAGATTGTCTAGTTTCCAAAATAAGTTTGAGCCAAAATTTTGGCCCATGGGATTGGCGTCCAGGGCGCGTCAAAGTTGGTCAAAAAACCGAAAACACCCCCAATTGCGAGCCTCTCGCAGGCGAACCCCTCACCTGAATCAAAAAATTTTTTTTTTGATAGAACCAAGAAGACTTTCCGCATTCGTAGAGGGTTTGAACACCTCTGTAGCTAAAGCGGCTGGCGAGTTATAACAAAAAAACTTTGAGCCACTTTAGTGGCTCGCGCGGTCGTTAAAGGGTTTTAAACGCATGTTTGCTCATTAATAATCACGAACCGTTTTGTCAAACGAAGATATTAATCACATTTCTTATGAACTACAGAAAAATACAGCCAAGTGTCAAAAAATCCGGTTTGAGGCTTTCTGCAGCACATTGCATTATATGGAAATGTACTCAGACTCCTGGTTTCTGGTCTGTGTAACAAATGTTCGACTTTCACCTCATGAGAATAGCAGACTTCGTCGCAGCACACTCGTTCGCAGCATTGATTGCCGAGTAATTTGCTGCACTGAGCTCGCTATGCTGAGGGTAAGTCCCACGAGACCTTCCACAGCTAAAAATATTTCCATGCCGAAAACCAACTACATGAAAATAGAAATTGTTATTCTTTGTTTTACATTTTAAATTTTTTATAAGAAGAGATGCTAAGTGCAATGATGGAGATATTAAGCGAGAATAAAAATAGCATCTTCACGTACTCTACCTTGACTGACCACTGGCTAAAGTGAGTTTAGCATTTGCAAAAAATGATATATTTGAAAGAGATTTAGGAAATAAGGAAGATGCAATAAGGTTGATCTTCATAAAGCAACTCATAAAATCTTAAATTGTTTGAGTTTGGTCATTTTTATCAATGTTTCTCCATTCTACATAATTCAAACTGTAGTTACTTTTTCTCAACATTCATCTTTTCTACGCAACCAAGATTTGTATGTCAAATCAAATTTTAAAAAATGTTTTCTGGCAGCAGATTAAGAAACAAAATGAAAATGAATCTAGTGGCTTGAAACATGTGAACTTATTCGAACATAAGTGGTTACCCCGTCAAATCCGTAAGAGATTGAGAAAAATATTAACATTCCCAAAAGAGCTGCGGAAAAAATTGCTCCAATAATAGAAAATCCAAGATGAGTTTTCAACTGAAATCAAGGAACGTTCGTTAAAATGTAAATTTTCATTGCCATGTACATGTGAACTGACACTGCATTTGATACCATGCACGTGCTTAATGGAGCCGATCGACTGCCAGATATTCCAGTTGCTCCTCCGATTATGATCTGAGGTTAAAAAGATAGACACGTAAACTTACTGATACTACGATTGAGGAAATTAATTTTGTTTTTATCTGTAGCTAATGTTTTAACGCTATTGCGAGAACACAAAAGTATCTTTCAATTTATGCTTAAATTTTAATCATGGAAAGAGCAACTTTTATAGATAAAAGAAAGTGATTTAGAACCTATGCTTTACTTGCACAAATTCCACAACATATGCCTTCTCCAATATTTCAGTATTGGTGATAGTAGTAACAACAACTGTAGTTGAAGTAACAGCAGGAGTATTCGTCATGACATCCATAGACGTAGGCAAGTATGATAGAGCTGACTACTACAGATAGAGATCCAACAACGACTTCAGTTATCTGAAAAAAACAGTTGTATTACAATATTTATGATACATATTGATAGGGAAACTTAAATAGATATGCTGAAAAGAGCATTCTGAAACTTGTGGCGAGCGAGTTACTTGAAAAAATAGATGCGTTTAATGATGTTGGATGAACTACTTTGCACAGTTTTAAGATAATGATTTGGTTTGTCATTAGTCAATGAAAGTTTGGCTGTGTTTATTTTTTCTAAATTTTCCGAGTGGTTGAAAGTGGGTTTAGTTTCCCTTGTGGAATTATAACATTGAATTTGTGATCGGAAATGTGCAACATTGATATTTAAACAGTATTCAAGTAGATAAAATGACCAACGAAATTGTTACAAGCACAACCAAAACATTCGGAGAAAAACCAAACACTAAACGAGCTATTGCAAGAAGCTTATGTCCATGCTTACGCCCAAGCCAGACAAGTTTTTCTTTATCTCTTCCATTCTGTTGGAAGAGCGTTGAGGGGGACAATCAATTACGTGCGAGTAAAATGACGCCATTGCCAGTTCAGTCCTTGAGTATCAATATGAAGGTAGAGTATGTTCTGTATTTCTTTTCACAGTAAATATTGTCTGAAATAAGCATGACAGCGTTTCTTTTGAAAGGCCTTCATCTTCCAAAGCTCTTATTCATTGCTTTGGTGTTTGAAGCAACCAAACATTTGAACGAGGTTAATTTTAAAGCTCAAAGCTATAAACCTAAGATAAATTCAAGTGAACCCTACCAAGCGTATTGTAGCATCATTCATCAGAGGAGGAAAACTTTTCGCCCTTTATCAACAAATTGGGTAATCATCATTATGATCAAAACGAAAGTATATTCGAGCGCTATATATGCGCAGAAAAATGTTTCTTTAGAAAATTTAAATTTCACTCCGCATCGTTTTGAGATAAAGGGTGGGTATATCCATTAACGTTTGCTGCATAAGTTATCTTTTCCGCATCCACGTCACCCGAAGTTAACTTGGTTTGCTCTTAGGCAAAGCAAGATTTTGGAATCCCATTTAGTTAAAGAGGAGCTGTACAAAAATTCTGATGCATTCAACGCTCAAACTCATGAATGTGCTTTTCAAAATTTATGGAAGTATGTTGAAAGTTTGAATGAAATTGAACAACTTGCCGAAAGATTTGACATTTGTTGTGATAACGTCAGTGATGGGGAAGCGCTACAGACATTGACCCCTACGCAAAAATAAACTTCACGCTTAAAGCATGAACGTAGATTTCGTCCAAAAAACAGGGAAAAAAACTGTAGTCATGTCATTCAGGTATGCACTGAAAATCCCTCAGTTTAGCACTCCACTTGTGCTTTGTATTCCGTGATTAATGTGTTTAGCACCTGCTGCCAATTTCCCACCCAATTGCATTTTGATTTATATTAATCAAAGCCAGTGTGCAAAATTATGTGTGCCCTAGAAGATGGTAGTAGTTCAACTGAATTAATCTTTAGGTTTGAACAGTAAATATTTTGTTGCATGTGCCAACGTATTAAACCCCATGATATGTAAAGAGACGTCAAGGGTACATGCGTATCTTTCCTTGCAGTAACTGTTTTTAGACTCAGTGTTCCTTACTAAACAACGCGATTAATTTCCATTTCTCGAACTTGAGTATTTTTGAAAATCGTTGTGTGCAGCAATTGTAACGATTGATAAGTCTATGTTTCACCAGTGTTTCTGTGAACAACTTTAGTGTGTTACATATTTCCGGAGGTTTGCAAAAAATAAATTTTTACTTTGTTTTCATTCAATTTATTGCGGTCAAGCATGAGCATTCGACAGAAGGAATCTGAAAGTTATATAGATATCTGCTAAACAAAATGGCTGGATTCTTTCTTGTGTTTGATTCCAGCTGTGGTTGCTGCAGATGTGTGGTATGAATCTCCTGCTGCAGTAGAAGTATTGAACAGCGGTACTGGCATAAAAATTATTTGAGCTATTGGCATTCAAGTTCTTCAAATTGTGTAAATGAGCAAGAGTAGAAAGTAAATGGAAATTGAACTCTAAACTTCAGCATTGCATTACTACCAGGAAATCTAACTAGGATTGGTGATTTCACAATGTGATTCATTGTTTTTGCAAGATTACTAAGCAACAGTCAGAAATTCTGGATACAATATCATGTCCTAATTCCAAGAAAAAGTGGGAATCTTTGTTAAAATAGTTGTTTCTGCGACACTCTAATTGTTCAATGAACAACTTTTGCAGGGATTGTTCAGATTTCCGTTTTTTGTCGAAGGTTTTGGTTGTAGTATGATTTCTCCAGTTGAGGTTGCCATTTGGTAACTAGACTATAGCTTGCATCTAGGACTTTGAATCAAGTTTACTATGGTGGGTCTCTCAATCGTTTTTACTTCCGTTCACATAAGATGGATGATTTGTTTTTGCTGCTCTCAAACAATTTTGACGTTGCTTTTCCTTGCTATTACAGTATACGTTGTCTGGAAAATACTTGTCTTCCCAATTTATGGTTGACATTTTTGTTTATCAGTAAACGTTACTTCAGACTGCAATAATCAAGAGAGGAAATATCTTTTGATCTTCGTATTCGTTTAGACAGGTTTACCACAAGAAAGTAGAGAAACAAGTTGGAGCATTCGCGTAATATGACCCACAGGCAAAACCCAAATGAACTGATTTACTCTTCTCCTGTTAAAGCTGTTTTTCCAACCTTATGAACAGCAGCGCTGCTACCACTACACGGAAGGAGAATCACTCTTTGCATTCCATTATGCCATTCATTTGCTTTGACTTGTTTTGAAAATATTACTTTTTTGGCTTTTTGCCTCTCATGCTGTTTCATTTGATGCTGATGTTACAGACCGCATTTTGGAATTTTGCAAGCTTCACAGTTCAGTGCAACACTAACCTGCATTTCACGTGAAATTTGTCTGACATCAACCTAACTTAATTACAATTCCACAGTCAAAATGTCACAATCCCAATGTCATTCTCGTCTCATGCAGTACAAGCTTGTGTGAGAGTTGATCGTGCCAAGACTAATATTGGCATTATTCGCTAGGTAGAACATGACTGGAATTAAAATTTAACGAGTTTTACGATAATTTTCAAGTGATAATTCCATGAGTTCATAAGAATCACTACGAATCACTGGCGGATGTCATCAGGTCCACTGGCACATGTCATTAGCAGAATCAATAGTTGGGCAGTGTTACCCAGACTAGTAACTAGTTTCCACAAAGGAGATAAAGTCAAAATTAGCAGAAAATTGTTTACCAAGTCAAGATTTTCACCTTTTGACCTCACGTCGTAAACATTCTCTTTCCTCTTGCACAGTCGTTAGTCATTAAAATAACTATGTTATCTTTGGCAGCACGCTAATTCACCTTTCATTCTCTGATACAAAGCAATGCAATGCCTACTCAATATACCAAATATAGATTTTTATCTGAAATCAATATTTATGTCGATCAAAAGAATTTTTATGTCCATAAGGCATCCTGTAACTGTTTGTCGTATTGCTCTGCACAGATCCAGTCGTTCAGCGCAACTGCTGAAAGCAATTTGAGCAAATGCTCACAGTGACCCAGTCGTAAACGACGTGCGAGTTGTTTGCTTCGCGTTTACAACAATGTTTCACCTTGCTCACTGAAAGCATGTGACTTTTAAGAGCGCGTTGGCCTTTTTGTGTTTGCCTTGAAACATCATCGAATTCAAGCAGAAAAGTTACTAACAGTCACAAACCAAACTTTTTGCTTTCGTGATGGTGATGATTGCCCTTGATTGCATGTAGTGTCACAGAAAGCGTTGATGAAAGCCAAAACAGTGTTTTTTTAAAAAAAATCAGCAAGTATTGCTTGCACACTATCAAACGTTGCTTTAAAGTTCAAATCAGAGTAAAAAATCCTGCCTTTTTTGGAAAACAGTTTTTAATTTTTAATATTTAGATCAATCCAATGAAAAAGATAAAGCAGGCGTTGCCACAGTGATCTGTGTTTGCTTATATGTTGTTCTTAAGGCGTACAAAACCTGGAAGCAGCTGCGTCACTGGCAACATTTTCTACGTTATGTCTCGTTTCCGTAGATGGATCGATGCCATACTTTAGGTGCGTAATTCCTTTTCGAAAAAAAAGTTCCGCCTAGTAAAATGAAGCTTTTAAGCTTCAGTCTGCACCTGTTTTTCAAGACTTCACACATTGACAATACGATTAGCTTAGTTTGTAGCTGGGACAAAAGGTGAACCTTAATTGAAGTGAAGAAACATTCAGCGCCTCATTATTTTTCGTGATTGATTTGCTGATTTCAACTCGCATAGTGATTGCTTAAGACATTGCCTACAAGGCCGATCAGATTTTCAAATATAACCTTATTATTCACTTGTGATCCCCGCTTGGATAACAAACAATTCAATTGGCAAGTTGAGAGGAAAGCGTCTCATTTTGACCGTGCCTTCAAACTCACAGTGAACATTCGACCAAGTTGCAACATTCACAAATGATTAACACTGGAAATGTGCAAAAAGCGTCAACATATCCATCTTTTGGTTTATTTTGTACGATTTCATTAGAATTTCAGAGAAAAGTGTAGAGGAAAACACTTTTGATTCTCGATGCACAAAACATGAAGAATTGTTCTCTGGTGCAGGTGGTACATAACATTAGCGTTCACTTAGACAAATATCCTAATAAGAACAGCCTTCTGTGAGGTGCAATGTGTTTCTGGTAATTTGTTATCTATAAAATGTTTTAAGTCAACATAGTTCATGAGCCCAAACAAGGGCAAAAGCAAATTATTGCAAAGACCTTGATAACATAGTATAGGCAAATGATGCTTTGTCAGACATCCCGAAAGTACAGACAGTGACAAACAGGCGCTGTTGTTTGCTGTTGTAGACTGATACTATCAGGTTTTTAACTCTTGAAGGCAACGTCCAATTAAGCGAAATCCAAAAGAACAAATGATAAAAAAGAAAAAAAAAACTTGAATCCTCTTGATTGCGTTCTGATAAAACTCTGGGTTTGCAAGGCGGGACTGTCTTCACGTTTGCAGCTTGGGCTGTAGGCTCGTCGTGTTTAGAAATCAATGCAGTGTGCAACAGATCATTTCACAAGAGCCATAACGATCGAATAGCCTTACTGGCTAATAATGCAATTCTGTAACAGGTGCATTTCCGAGACGTTCTCTGACAGCTGTGTTTCCGACACGTGTTGCAACCATGTCAACTTGGCCTGTTTAAATTTCATTGATCTGGGTGGTAATGTGCCAAACATGTAGAAAGCAACAAAACGTTTTGTCAATCTCCAACCACAGATTTATATCACAATTGATATTACAATATTGAGAAGGTTTTTAGTCAATCTTGATTTCCAAGCAGATAATGTGGAATTCTTGGCCTCTTGAGCAACTTTCGGTGTAACCCAAAAAAACTTGAAATATACTGTACCTCGCTAGACAAGTATTCGTCCGGTGTTACAGTGACGAAGTTTAAGAATTCTGTAACTTCGTTTTGTGATGCTCGTACAACTTAATGTGAAACTGATGAATAACAGCATGAATTCAGATTCTTTTCTTTTACATGTTTTTACAATTTTGCATGTTTCAGATGAGCTAAAGGAGTCGATCGTATCGCTATACTTAGAAATACATGGAGAATTACAAAATACATCATGTCGTGCTAATGTGAGAATAAAAAGCATAAAATTATTATTAGTTGCTTTTGCAGCTGGTAACCAGGAACTACAGTCTGTGAACATTTCTTGAAACTGTAAAAATCCTGACGATGCTGTAGTCATTTTAAAGTCATAATTTGTAAGGTTTACGTCCAGTAGAGCTTTTTTGTGTAGACAGGATTTCCAAACACGCAGATATGCAAAGGAACAAGAAGTGAGTTATCCATCTCCTATATGCGGATGCTAGACCATCTCACGGGCTTTTAACAAAAAAATGCATTTCTTCACTTTTATCGTTTTGAAGAAGAACATCTCGATAAATGTAGATGTATGAAATGCTCTCTTTTCCAACAAGGAACATTTAATGTAATTCTGAGTGAACTTTGGGATTTTTATTTGAGTTTTTCTATATTTTCAATTATTTTGCATATAGAATTAAGTCGCAGCGAGTGTTCAACTGTTTGATAACTTTGTCGTTAATTAAACATTTACCACATAAAGTGTTTTACGTTTTTCAAGAAAAAGAACAAGTATTTTATGTCGTTACCCACAAATTCTCGTTATATGTGCTAAACTTGCAAAATATGATAATCGACACAATGTCAAGCAGAAAAAATCGTTTCCTTGTTTCCTTTTCGGTTGAAGTTTGCATTTGTTGCAAGTTGTATAGCAAAACAATGTAGAAACCACTAGGATTTTTCTGCTTTCATCTAGCGAAACTGCAATGTTTGCAACAATGTTACATCATTTGCGCTATTTTCGTCTTTTCGTAGCAACACCTATGTATAATAGAGCAAGACTTAGGCCCCTAAAAACTGAATGTTTTGAAATGCACTGTCTTTTGGGTCCTGCTATATGAGAGCCCGTTTGAGCTATGTAGAAAGTTGTTACTCGGTAATTCAGAGTAATATTTGAAATATTTTTTTTCACCAATTATGATGTCACTTAAAAAAGTTGTTTCAAATAATATTTTTCATTAAAAATTGTTCAAGAAAAAAAATACCCAAACAATATTTTTTAATGATTTGTCCAGTTACAACTGCTAGGCCTACTCCACCAATGAAGTATTCAAATATTTCAGTTGAAATTTGAGAACAAACCATGTTTAAATTTATTTGCTCCCGTATTCGTTTCTCAGTGGAGTCTTTGTATTTGATAAATCATCACGAACCTGGTTTCCTCTGCGGCATGTAGCTTTGCATTTTTTAATGGACGTTGGGTGTGTTGTTTTTTTATATTTTTTATAGGAGTCGGATTTTAAATTTATTTGTGATGTTATGATAACGATAAATTGAATATTGCATGCCAGATATTGAAAAATTCCGTAAGGAGGATTTGTATTTCCCACCTGGCAGTAAGATAATAGTCCAAGTAAGATGGATAAATGCCCAAGGTGTAACGTGGAATACTCGGCACCACGCACTAAAAAAGACCATTACGCGCGGATACAATAACGCTGGCAGAAAACCTTGTTTTGTAGTTCCATAGGCCTCTACCTTGCAGCAGAATGGTAGTTGTTCTTAGAAATTATTAGGCCAAATGTGGGCGTTGCAGCACTGGACAATCCTAGCTTGAGCAAAGGAGGAAGTAGTATTTTTGCTATAGTTGATATGTTGGGTTCAAGATAGAGGTTATTATGCCTAAGGTTAAGCTTACTACAATTTTTTGCAAGCAAGCCAGTGCAAATACATGCATTTTGGGTAATACTGCAAGTCTCAAGTTGCGCCTTGGCCTATGTCCAGGCAACTACATTTCGAAGAGTTGTAGATTATTTCTGAGGTGGGAGCTCAATGAAAGTCTTGTTGAAAAGAAAATCTAAAACAAGTTTCATATTCTTTAGTTAATGCTCAGTTGTTTACGTACTCTGGTTTGAAAGCAACTGCGTATAAAAAAAAACAAGCGACATACAAATTTGCAAAAAGGATTATTCGTACATTCCTGTGGAAAACACTTGGTAGGTGGAGTTTCGTCGTCGCTGACGGAGGTGAGTTTAGTAATGAAAAACATTCCTGATAAAAAGATTCATTGGAGATTGGAAACAAAGGAAAATGGCTTAGTTCTTCGAGAATTTGTCCTGAGAAAAAGTATTTTCAAACTGAAATAATTTTTGAGAAAAATCAAAAATAAAAATATTCAAAGCAAAAATTTTACAAAGCAATTACGGGCCACAAGACTGCTGCAAATGATAATAGATCCCAGATCATTTTCCTGGACCTTCGACTTGGCAAAAACTTCTTTACACTCCCAAGTATCGTTTTCTTTGTCTGGTTACAACAAAATCACTTCGGTATATTCGTATTTTTATTTTTGTTCTCAAACTTTGCAGTAGGTCAACTGCTGTTAAGCGTATCATGTTCAGCGATAAATATTTTTGAAATGATGCATGGGCAACAAATTCAGTGGATCGTCCTGAGTGTAAGAGTGTGGTTGTTCTTCTGCAGTGAAAGAGAAACAAATTGAAGAATTTGAAATTTTGTTTGCAATATTGCAATATTGACGAAATCAAACGATATATAATATAGTCCACATTTGAACACAAGCCGTTGCCAAACACAGGATTTCTTGGCCATAGACTTATGAAGTTCTGGGAAGGTCAACCTAAAGTTGCAATTTGATTGCCCATTGTAATAGCCACAATGCTTGTGTGTTTGTTTCTGTGCTTGTTTTCAAATGTCACTTTTTCGCCAGTAAGGCTTCTCTTACGGTGTTACAGGACTGCAAATGTGTTTGGAAACGCGTAACTAGTTTCCTTGTGAAACAAACTGTGATCAATTTATTCACGTCATTTTTGTGGCTTACAACTATGGAAAACAGTTACGTGCAAGTTATAATCATCGCAGAACTTTGGAAGCAGAAAGAAGCAAGCAGATAGCCCATAAGCCTGCCACCAGGCTAAAATGTGTTTTGAACACAAGTGACATATTCCAACAGATTCACGAACACCATATTTCAAACAGTATTTGATATTATGTTTTAACAATTAATTTTTAAACTCCAATCTTCTATGCTTGAACTAAATTTGTTTCATGGTTTACTCGGCATATGTCAGATTTGAACCATACTGATTACGCAGCGAGTTTTGAGCGAAAAAAACGCTTTCGATCAAAACCACGCATCATTGACGGATCAGTGCATGTGTTTTGTGTGCATTCTTCATAGGTTTGAGAACAAAACCTCCAAAAACATGTGATTTGAAGAAAGTGTTAAGTGCGCTCATCTTATTGCGGACTTGTGTAATACTTGCTTGATATTCAGACAATCTGTTTTTATTTTCCCAATCTGTACCACTGTCGAAACGTTTCTTTTTCACACGAATGAGATTCATGAAAGTACGTAATGTACCGAGATTTTGAAGGTCGCCAGTGCCTTGCTTTCTGAAGGTTTTGTCAAGAGGTCTGGATCAGGTTTCAAAGCCACATATCCAGAAATATGAGTTGTAAATGTTTTATTTTCAATTTTCAAAAGAACAAAAATGGCTTGTTTGATTCCATTGCAGTTATACGAAGACTTCACCAATTAATTCATCAAAAATTTGTAGATTTGAAAAAAATGAAAATAATTTTTTGGGTGATTAGTTTTCCATTTCCATTCAGTATTTATTGTGTTAACCAACAACAATTGTCCTTAGCTGTCCTTAGTTAAGCAGGTCTGATGTTTTTTGCGGGGATATCTTGGAAAAGTGCCTCACGACTCTTTATTTTTCTCAATGAATTTACGTCAGATCTTGCGCAAAGTTTCATGTTTGTATCAGTTTAGAAATAAAAGTGGTATATTGCTTTTTGAAAAACACAATGATTGCCACAGCGAGGAATAAATGATGGTAACTTCACGACGAAATTTATTAGTCAATTCAGGGTTAGTGCTTTCTGGGTAATCGAAGGAAAAGCAAATATCAACGATCAACTATCAACGAATTCAACCGATCTTCCTTGGTAGGTCGCTAGGAACATGGTCACGTTTTTATGACATCATGCAAGTACATGAAAATACAATAGGGTTACTCAAAGTGATATTAGTCAGCGGAATTTAAAATTCTGAAAGGTACTTTCATGAACTTACCTTTATGCATAAAAATAATTATGAAGCGGTATTGGACGAGAACAGCATGCCAAAGCGAAATCGTGTCTATTAGTTCATTCTTTTTTCAAATTCATAAATCGTCTCGCTGTCATCACCAAACATGGCAAAAGACAAAGGTTTTCAGCATTTAGGTAAGTTGCAACAATCACTTTGCTTACGCATGACAAGGGATGCTGACCGTAATTGCTCAGTATTGCAGACTCGCCCCTGTTTAACGTTGGAATAGGATTGTCTGCGCCCTTGCCGTGAGCACCTGCATATATGTGTCTTGCCATTAAGGTGAGCTTGTCTTTCTTCTCAGTGCATTGGTAGAACATACACTGACATCAAGGAAAGATTAAGAGTTTCAAATAGCACGCATGGTTCAACTGCTTAGCCCGTGTGTAAACCACAACATGAAACATGACTACAAAAGTGTCTCTTATGAAATAGGTGCGAGCGACTCCTTACCCTTTGAGTAGCATTTGGTAAATTTTTGATTTGCTGTTTTCGCCCTCAGCGTAATGGTTCTGATACCGCGCCGAGGAATGCCATGTAAATTAATTAAAACAAGCATGGCTTTTTTGTATTAAGGTTTTTATAGTGTTTGTATTGCTTTTTTACTGTAATTGGTCTTGCCGTTCAGAACGTTTTTACTTTCTTGCAAACACAAAAATAAACTTGTACCATGCAAGGTATTTATGAAATCAACACCACGTTGAGATCTGATTAGTAAATGTACGCGTATCAACAAAGCAGTGATTTATATGCGCACGAACGGTGTTTATCCACGATTTGGGCCACGGCATACTTTTACGACGGAAAAATCTTGCGGCACAACATCAGCCAAAACTGCCATATAGTGACACTGCGTAGCCTAATTCGGTGATAAGCATTGTAATTTGTCATTTTCGTTAAACTCACCGTGTAACATGGGTCTGTTGGACTGCACGCAAAGGGGCATCCCACCAGAAGTGGACAAAGCACTTTTCCAACAACCCTCACATTTCTGGTTGCAGTTAGAGGTGAAAACCTCAACTCACACAAAAATATTGTAGAAAATTGGTGAAACGTCAAGAAGGCTTTTTTTGGACAGAACAGGAAGTCCTTGGCAGCAGTCAAACAAAAATTATCTGAGGAAAATTTTGCAGATTTTCGTTTGCCACCACGATCTTGTTCCCATTGGGTTCTCCAGCTAACTCTTCTAAAATCATTTCTTTCCAATGTAGAGGCTACTTTGCAAACAGCGTCTTTCCCTCTACGTGAACTGTAGAAAATCATTCCGAAATCATACTTGTCGTGCACTCGCCTGCGAATTCTACTAAACACTATCTGCAGAAAGCCAGGCTTCAATTCACTAAGGACACCGCTCAATCATGGAGCTGAACAAGCGAGGAATGAAACTGAAACAAACACAACAGCGTAACTGATCAAATGCTTCCCAGGGCGGGAAAACTTCACTAAAGAACACGTTGCAGTATTGCATTACGAGACCGCAAGCACAACGCAACAGCCGCGGGGCGAACACAGGGGCACAATTAAG
>JGI24022J15233_10005850_pt1 | contig 13174 bp, 9 predicted proteins | sample Ectturendosymbi2_FD_15233 | JGI IMG/M metagenome (IMG submission 15233) | reverse complement strand
CAAATCTGAACCATTTCTGTTAAACAGTTTCAAATTAACTTTTCAATCCAATGACAATGCTAGAAATCTGGGCCAACGCCATTTCGTACTAATTTAGTGGGCCATGAGCAAAAAAAGGTTGAAAACCCCTGCTCTAGGCGGACGCGTAGTTGGCTTAGTGGAAAGGTTGGACCTGCACCCAGTCATCAGTAGGCCACACATCACATACCCTCGACAGTTTCAAGGAAAGGAGCGGCCAATACGATGGTCCAGGTTCAGCGGCAGGAGTTGCCACAGTAGAGAAATATGTCCCACCTGCTTTTCGTTTCCCCGTACCTAGAATCATTGCCTTGCATTGGTAAAGCGCCAGGTTTGCCGTTTCCAAATACACTATTTGTTCCGTAGTTCCATTCCTTAAAAAATAATGGAGCCTTGTCAAGCATCACCATTCCGGTCCAGAGTGGATTTGGAAATAATTATTGCTAAATACTTTCAATTTTCCAAAATTTGCAGACTCTCCAATAGCAGCCCCATCACCGGTTAAACTTATTTTCAGGATTTATGACTGCATAGCCTGATGTCTAAATAATAACATTGTTAGGCTACACTGTTATTCGCTATCCATTCTTGTAGGCTCAGTGTTTCTCTATACAACCGCAAAGACTCAACCAGGGTTAGATTTCGCATATAGATTTCGAAAGCTAGAACCTAAGGAAGAAGGAATAGGGGTGGTACTCATGAAAATTGTTACATATTCTGGTTGTAACGGTGCATATGCCCAAAGCAGAATCAACCAAATATTTTCGAATTTGGCTGAAGCAAAACATTTTTATAAGCCAGATGACCATCAGTGCTTTGTGATACTTTGATATTTTTTTTCAGGTGGATATCATTCTTTAGTATTTTTAGGCGATTTGGTAGTCGTTGTATCACTGCCTACTTAACTAGGCCGTGGTTATCTTGTATGTTTATTCAAACACTTCAACCAAAGCTACAGCACAGTACTTTAACTAATTTTAAACCAAAAGTTTTCTCTAATGTTTTTCACAAACATTACTTTTGTAGTGTAATTATTTCATTTGTGCTATTGGCTAAGTTTGATATATTAATAATAAGTAGGGAAAGATGAGGCATAGTAGACCTAGGGGCACAGTCGTCTTTTTTGATTTATTCCAAAAGTTGAAAACTTTCAACTTTAAATTTCCATGGTGATTTAGTGTCATACCAGCCGTGGTGCTAAAGTGAATTATTCCTTGATAAGCCGCCGTCGTTGCGAGTTACAGAGCAAGTTGTGTTTTTGTTATCCAAAAATAATTTATAAAATCGCTTTTAGATTTGGGTCTTGCCCACGTTAATCAATATTTTCTTTTCTGAGTTTTAGTGAGGTTGTAGTCAGGGCAGTGCAACATTATTTGATAATGCCAGACTTCAAATTCTTTTGCAGCTGAGTTGGTATTTCTTAATTTTATTTTTTAGTTATGAATGGGGCACATCTGCAAAAAAATATGGGGCACACTCAACACTTTGCCACTAGGTTAGTCCAAGCAAGGTAAAGCCTAGGGGTTATATTGAAATGCAATACAGATTAATTCTGATCTGTAAGCATTTTCGGTTTGTTATGTGCTTAGAGGCACATTTTATTTCTATGGTAAAGCATGAATTTCAGCATACTGCATTGGTTTCATATAATGTTTGGTAATCATACAAATTTGTTTTGCTATGCAGCGATAGTGGGTTATTAGAATGTGAAAAAGCAGAGAGGCAGTCAGCAAGTGCTTTCTTTACATAGGATATCACGTGAACATTATGCAACGCATGCAGCCCGACTTCTTATTGACCGGTCAAGTGCACCCCATGCTCATGTCGAGTGCGTACCTAGCATGGGGCACATTCGACGAAAAAAGTACCCTTTTCAAATTGGTTGTAAATTTTTTTCTGAATCGCGTTGTTTTCATGTTGTTGCATGATGTTTTGTATATAGAGTTGCTTTATTGTGTGACAAATTTTGAGCTTGTTTGGACTTGAATTAAAGTAGCAGTGGTTGAAAATGCAAAAAAGTGTCGACTGTACCCCACCTTCCTCTAATCTTCTTTCTTTTGTTTTCATATCTATAGGAGAACTATATGTTGCAACTGAAATTCTTACTCTTTCTTTTCTGTAGGCACAAGTCAGTTGCTAAAATATAGTCCTATGCGTTTATCCTTAACCTTCTTTTTGCCAATTCAAGTTTAGGGCCATCAAAATTTAAATGCAATAACTGCATCAATTTTTACATTTATTAAATAAATGATTGCCGAATGATGTCGGAAAAAAGAAAAATCTCAGTGGACAATCCTACAAAAAACTTGGCAAAAAAACAAAGAGTCTGGAAGAACAGTTGTCCAGTAGACCAAAGTTAGATGTTTCCTTCGTTCCTTGTCAGTTCATTGCTAATCAGTGTAAGCACATAGATGGTGTAGATTCAGAGGATAAAATAGAAACAAAAGGAAATTGAAATCTGTTAAATATGGTGTTGAACAAATCAGAGAGAGAGGTGAAAAATGATCAATAAGTTACAACCAATTATACAGTTCATATTATATGATACGTTTTAATAAACAAAGTCGTATTGGGGGTAGTGGCTTGTAGAGCGGGCGGTAAAATTTGTATAGTATAGGGCGACAACCACAATAAACCTGGCATATGGTCTCAACCTCAAATTCACGCCAGCGCACAGTTGCTTACCAGCAGTAAAAAGAATTGGCGCTTTTCTATTTAATTTGTTATTTGTCAATGTTACAAACTAACACTGTTTATCGTAAGGAATACTTCCATAGGCAAAAATCAAACACTATTCTCTTATCAGAATTTACCATAAGCAGGTGCCGTCAGCACTTATTCAAACAGAATATTTGCGATCTATGATGACATAACGGTAGATCAAAACAGCATGCCGATAGCCTTAAGTTTAATAGGCAACTTAAAGAAATCGTTAAGAATAAAAAAGATTTGTTTGGGTCTCATTTATATTGAACAAAAACAATAGGCTGGTTGGTGTCATATTCGAGGATTGTGCATATCCTAAATTTCATTGCAAACTATCAAAAGGATGTTAAAAATTCCATTAGTTTTGTTTTCATTTTGAGTGTTTCATTGTTACTCTTCATTTATCAGTGTAGGCCCACTGTACAACTAAACTATCGATCCGATGATTCAGCCCGCGAGTGGTTCTTCGCCGCCAGCGAATCTAGTAACAAGAAATTTTGACGAGGTCTGAGAAGCGTTTTCTTCATTTCGTATGGGCCCCTCATTTTCCTGATCCATTGTTGGCACTATTTTAATTTATTGACAAATGGGGTCCATTTATAAATGGGTGGTCAAATGAGGCAAAGTGGCCCAGAGATCAACCAAGGGCCAGGAAATGTGATTAAATCTCAGATCTAACTTGGTCCCGTCTTGAGGTGGAGACAATATAGCTATCAGAGGTTGCTGCATAGCGTGAGGTTATTCGAGAGACCTCCTTGCGCTTCTGCCTCCGGGACCTTCCCAAGAGGAAAAGCTGGTACGAAGATTAACGAAATGAAAGTATAGCTATTTGAACAACAACGTGAAGAATGCCAACAAACCGGGGAAATTTCATACCGACGAGCAATTTTTGTGAAATGCAACGCACTCAAAATAGCTTACAATTATGTGGTGCAAGTTGTAAGGTTGAATTACTATTGCGGTATTTAGAAACACTGATCCTTAGAATTGACAGTGATTAAAAGCTTTGCCTAAAAATTTTACTACTCAGTCACCAATTTATGCAGTGCTAATCCTTGGCATGAAGCTACACTGTAACAGGTGATGGGGCTGCGATTCGGGATTTTGCAGTTTGGAGTAAATGGAATACTCTTTAACCATCATTATTCCTAGTTCCACTTAGCTCCGGAGTGGTGACGCCTGACAAGGCTCCAGCTATGTATCCAATAGTCTCTTTGAAAGGTAAACCTGAGCTCTTCAACCATGCAAGGCGATTAGTCTAGGTATGGGAACCGAAAATCAGGTAGAAATATTTCTCTAAATCCGCAATCTGACGCTGCACCGTGGCCTGACGTATTGGTCACGTCTTTATATGGGACTCTCTGAGGGATGCAATGTGTGGTCCACTGATGACTGGGAAACTCAGTAACCCTTTCGCGGGCTCGCTTTGGAATTGTTCAAAGGCATCATCCTTTCTCATAGAGAGGCTCTGCCACGCACACAGTGTAAAATGGGGGATATTACACTCCACTTTGTTAAAATTTATTTTTACAATTTACAAAATGTTTGTCAGATAAAAGCTGCTCTCTGTGCTCCCTCAGTGGCAACTGGAAGCTTTACGTGCTTTGAAATAGTACAAACATTTGACAAAACGTCATATATGCCTTTAGGCGGAATGTCCATTTGTAAAGGCTTTCTTTTCCCAATATTATGTTTTAGTTGAGGGGCGTACTTTCACAAAAGTATCTTTCCTAACTTGGTTGAAAGCAGTGCGTATATACCTTTTTAGCCTGTAGTTTCTTTTTTTTTCTTAAACTCATTAGGAATGTTTTTTTTTTGAAAGGACAAAAAGTTGATGGTATTTAAGCCATGTCCTTTTTTTGATTTTTGAGATTTGGTCTTTATGTTCCTATTTTTTATGCTCTTCCTAAAAAGTTGTTGTTGCAATTTCTGAATTTAAACCAGTTTTGTGAAATACTTAAACTTTTGTCATCATAACACAACAAGGTATAATTTTTTTTCAAATTCTTCTTTTGTTTAAAGCATTTGTGCAGTTTATGCATATTTATATCCTTTGAAGCTCTTTTCTTCTTTATTCTTTTTATCTCTCGATGACGCAAGTCATCTCGTGACGCTGTTAAAAGCTTTTCTTTGCAGATCGATTTAAGTTTTGTTGTAATTTTCAAACAAAATTAGATTAGGTTGTAAAGTAATTTACCCTACTGGGGAACATTTATAACCAACTTCAGAGTAAAAAGATCCTTAATTTGACATAAAAGACCTTGTGGACATAGCAACAAAATTCTGTTTAAAAGTTTTCATTTGCATCTGAAATTTCGAGCAAAAAAAAGGTTTGCTGGTTATTGAATAAGACTTTGTTAACCCTGAAACAAAAACGTTCCATGTCAGCGAAGTGCTTTTGGAATGATATCAACCAAATTCTTGGCAATCTGCTCAAACCTTTAATATCTTTTTTGAGATGCTACTGGAAATTCGGATTTAGATTTTTTATATAAGCAGCCATGCATTCAAAGTTGGAATGTAAACGGTTCAAGAGTACAGACTTGCATTTTATGTCTTGCCAAGGTACGTTACTGCTTGAAACAGCAGTTCGCAAGTACAGGTAAATAGGTGATGCAGTCTGTGGTTAACTCGACGAAACGCCTTCTCCTGCATTTCAAAAACTTGGAACAACGTCCTCTAGCCTTATGATGAGATGCAGAATCATCAATATAAATGTAAACAATTTTATGAAATTCTCAGCAGACACATCCTCACTAACCCTAACGTAGCAATAAGCGTCCTCTCAAGACAGTGTCTACCCATGCCATTTTTTTTTGGCGCCATTCTTCACATGCGATATGCAGACGGCCATTGCAAAAAATATTTTATGGAAATAGCATGTAAGCCAATCAAACAATCAACTCAGCATTAATCGCCAATGTACAGCAGCACCGTGGCTTGTTCTAACCGTTTCTGCTGTTTGCAAGTAGACATTTCGATTAGAGCAGTGTTTCTCAACGTTTTTTGACCCATGGATCATCTTTTTAAAAAACTACCCAATGGACCACATTGCTATGCTGATGCCTCGTGATCAACTAGTCGAAACTATATTGCACATAAGCCAGTGACCTCAAGGGCATGTTCAATCTCAGTCCTTAAAATAATAATCAATAAATTTTATATTTATTTATGGAACTCTCTGTGGATCACTAGAAATTCCAGGTAGACCACCGGTGGACGACGTTGAGAATCACCGGACTAGAAGATATTGAAAAAATTTCGAGACAACTTCAGCCGTTACAACGCATGTTTCTATTTTTGCCAGGTAACATCAACTACATTCAGCAATCTGCTGCCCCGGTAGGTTCTGAAACGCACGCCGGTGACGACGTCCCTATCTATGCACGAGGTCCAATGGCTCATTTGTTCCATGGAGTACATGAACAAAGCTACATTGCTTACGTCATGAGGTAGGAGGACTGAAAAGTCTTTTCCCAGAAAGCTTCCAACATCAGCCTGATCAGTGCAACAATCGGGTTGATGCAGGTTTTTCCTTCTTCGTGGCACAGTTAAAAGTNTTTTTCTACTCAGTTGATTAAAGAATTGCTTACAAGAGACGGCAAACATATAATAGAGACCGAAGGCAGTGTATAGTGACATTAGATCTGACATGGCTTTAAGCGTTATTCATGTTGGCAAATAAATTGACAATCGGCAAAACACGGAAGATTGTAAAAATCGTATGTTCTTCTCAGCCCGTGAATTGGGCTATGCGTGGTTACAGCGAACAGCATAAACTCTTTTATGCGTCAAAGAAGGTTGACATTGGTGACTGGTCATGTACCTGTAAAGAGAATAGCATAGTGGTTTTAAAACAGAACACCAGAGTAAAGCTTTTGCCAAGGCCCTTAAAATATTGTAAAATTGTCTTGAAGTTCATTACTTGCTCCTGTAGTGTTCTACAACGAGCGTGTGTATTCTTGCGTTTTTGTGTTTGAAGTTGGTGAGTTGCAATGCCTGTTCATTCACAAATAGTAAGTGCAGTGTGGCGTGATGCTGAAGACCTTGGTCTCAACCTGCTGAGGTTTCTAATTCAGATGTTACCATCAGCTCACAGCCCAGAAAAGAAAAACCTCCTGACGAGATCCCCAGGAGGGGGCTCCCATCATGCTAAAGATGGCGCTATGAGGCCTTGCGGTTACTTGCTGTTATGCAACACTACAAAACATAAACAAAAAGCGGCAAAAAGATATTTTGTCGCAGAGACGAAAGTTATTTATCAAACTTGTAGTTATGCTCTGCATCAGTGTACTGGAAAGAGGAAGTTCAGGTAGCAGAAAACGTGTATAATGTAGGTCATTGACACCATGATATTTGCAGTTGTTGCAAAGCCGCGAATTGAGATAAAGCAATGCATGTACAAATATTAACGAAGTGGGAACTGCTAGTGATTATATCGTATCGACAACTAATCTATGAAAACATGACCCGTAGCCATGATACTGATCAAGAACTCACCAAGCATATCCTCTGCCTCCACCGTGGGAGCGCATCACGCAAGCATAACACTGCATTTAAAGTTTTAGGGGTCCTGGAATATCATCTCCTACCCAAATCTTTTTCGAGTTTTACGAATGCAAGCAAAAATCTTGCAAGCAAAAATCCTATTCTCCGATCAACAAGCAAAATCCTATTCTCCGATCAACCCCGTTTGTGTCTATCCAACAATTTTCCTTGAAAACCACAGCCTCGTTTGCAACGCGCATTTCATTGTGACTAAATTGTTGCTTTGCTTCGATTGTGATTTTTTATTGCTGAGTCATTCTCCAGATTGTGGCTTTTTCGTTGCTGAGTCACCTCCAGATTGCTGCTTTGTTTCGCTTTTCGTGGCCCTGCTTGCGAGGTGGTCCAAAATTCGAAATCCACAGTGGATTGTGGCCGATGTGCAGATGGTTACGAGATTGTGGCCAATGTTAGCTATATTTTCGCCCGGCCACAATAGAAAAAGTCACAACTGCAGTGTTCCTTGTAAACACAGTGATTGTGTTTATCGAAATGAAGGTTTGAAGCGGTCTTTATGACGATGTTTCTCTGATAGAAAATGGGAATCTTTAACACGAAAATGTTCTTGTGGCTGAAACATAAATGCTTTATTTGAAGAAGACGCACACAGGTAGAAAATGTGAAACACCTTTTTTAAAAGGTCAGAGACCAAAAAGTAAGGTTATTAGCAAAAAAAGTCTTACGCAAATCCCAAAAAAACGCAAAAAATGAAAGACAGCCAAAGTTTCTTCCTGAGACACACGACCAGTGGCGAATTGAACATATCCGTTGTTGGAGTAGAAGTGAATATTTACACATTCTTATCTCGTGCACAGGTTTGCATCATGCATCGGTCAACAGGATACCAGATGCTCGCCAAATTTCAACGAGGAACCGGAAACCAGTCCTACAGAAACGGAAACGTTTAGCAAGTTTCTCGGCAACAATCTTGACGTTGCTTCAACCAAAGCTGCTCTTTACGCCCAGTTCGTCTTGCTCATTGGCCTGGTCGTGATTTTATTGTTATTTTTTTGGGCTCTGGTTAGCGTTAAGGAAGGTGGAAGCTCATCCAAGGATCAAGTTTACGTTAATGATGTCGTCATGAATAAGCTTTAATGAAGCTCATACGTCCACAGTGGTTGTCACAAATCTTTTGCCAAAAGAGATTACCCTGTTTTTGCAAGATCTTCCCTGGTCAAATATAGGCGTAGCCAGGGGCCCAAGGGGGGCATGCCTGCCTGAAATTTCAAATTTTTAGCTCATTCTGTTATTTTGTGTTTTTGAGAAGCGGTGTTCCAAACAAAATACTGTTGTTCGCTTAAAGTCAAAAGATTTGCCCCCCCCCCAAAATTTGGGACGCCACTGTGGTCAAACGTATCGTCATAGGTGCATTGCTACCTGTACATTTTCACTTTCACGTTCTAAGAGCAAAGGATGTATACTGCAGAGCTGATCAACGATTGTTGTAGTTTGCAGCTTGCAGTGTACAGTGATATCCTGACCTGCGAAGTTCGCCGGATTTCGCTGTTGCGAATGCAAACGCTAAAATATGATGGTGGCCAAAATTGTACAAAGATGTAATTGCATATTAATTTACGTACAGTAAATATTTTGTTGTGTCAATTTAGCTGAAATACAATTTTGCCGCAATCTTGCAACAAACAGGCAAAATTAATAGTTTAAGTTGTAAAACAGTGACTTTTCAAGCCTTAGCATAAACTCAGCAAAGGCACAGTATGCATTTAACTACTGTAGCTATACATTCCAGTGTTTTCTGCTAGTCACACATGAATTAAGTTGGTTCCATCTTCGATGTGAAGTAAAACGTCGCTGTGAAAATTCGTCGATGTAAAAAATAGGCAAGACGTTTTGTTTTTCCAAAGATACTCTGACATTATCGCAAATCTCCTTTGTGTTAGCGCACTGTAGAGGCCCAGTAAATTCACGTCCATTAAACCTTAACGGACCCCTAAGAAGGTCAACCATTAGCGCCCCGTGCCTTCGCGAAATGACGCACTCTCGCAAGGCCCAGCTTGTACAAGTTGCTTTTGAGCAAGAATTTAACAAAAAAGCTGAGAGACGAGTTGAAGGACCCATTCTTGCGAAAATTTCGTGCAACGTTTTTTGTAGGATTTTTATGATTTCGAGAGAAACATTTCGTTTGCAACATGTACATATTTCTCAACTGCTTGATGGTTGTTTAGTAGTTGCAAAGTTGTTACTATAGAAAAGAGAACAACACTGGTTTCATATCTTTATACAAGATTCAGGGCAGAAATGGGTACTGTGTATTTGATGTAGAAAAGCAGAATTATATGTCACTGCAGCGTCTCCCACTAAAATGTTCTGGTCCTCTGAAAACTTTTTCTGACGCCGACATTGGTACCAGTCCATAAGGCTTCGGCAGATTTCAGTCGAAAGGATTTTGCAACTAGACGAAGATATGCGTCAGATTCATTTCTTTTCGGAGCTTTGAAATGGCAGAGCGTTTTCGTTTCCATTGACTCAAAAAATTACCACAGTCAAGTTTTTGTCAAATTTTGACGAAACATTTGTTAAAATCTGTCATTGCTCACAAGCGAAAAAAAGACAAGTTTTGAAAAATTTTGACCATTAGTCGTGTCCAGGCCAAGAATGTTTAACTGGCATCATTACACGGTATTTCGGTGATATATGCAGATTTTGTAAGTCCGTTTCAAGACAAACTCGGTACATGCGAGTCCCTATTCTCCGATCAACCCTTAAGCCGTATCCTTTGCCGAGAAACCTTTTCCATTATTAAAGATCATGAGAACACGTGTCGAAAATTGTTTGTTTCACGAGAAACCTTCTTGAAAAGCTCAAAAATCCCGCTTTCCATTGAAAAGTGACGAGCGGCACAAAACTATAACCGGTGCACCCAAGCCTCCAGGTATCCAGTGCGCGGAATCCAGTACTCTTCCTTTGTAAAAATCTCCTGCCAAGGATGGCGGAACCGGGGCCGCATAGGCCTAGGCCCCTCCCCACTTTTTTAAAGGACCTTCCCCCCTTTCAAATTTCGAGTTTTGCTTAAAAAAATTTAAGCCAATGCTTTGGCAAGGCAGCCACGTAGCCCCGGTACCCCCCGACCGACCATTCGTAGGGGCCCCACAATATATATTGTATTAGTAAGTTAGAGCCATCTCTCCACGCTTGACTTTTACTCTTGTGGTGTTTGCCCTCAATGCAGAGCCGGTTGATTAAGCATGTAATATCATGATTTGTTAATTTCGAAAAAGAGTTGCAGAACAGCAGCTTTTGTAAAGTTGTGGTTACGTCAAAACAAGACCGATTGTTAATTGTTAATAAAGTCTTGACCTTTCCCACTTAACTTTGCTGGCATCGACCCTGTGCCTTGAAATTCTCAGGGAAATTTACGTCATAATGAATGTGCTGTGGATTGTTGTGCAATCGCTTTGTAGATGCGTACAGATATAGAGACTAGGTTTCTATTTCAACGTTAAAAACGTTTTCGTGAAAGCTGCTTAAGACAGGTTATGTAAAGTTGAAACGGAGGAAGGCTGCTGTGTCGGTTTATTATTTATATGTCTGTCCAGACTGTGTGAAGACAGTCTCATCTAAAGTTTCGACCAGAAAAACCGGGATAATCTCGATACGTTTAACGCTCGCTTGCTCGATCTTAAAAAGCCTCTTCAGATTTAATTGCACTTGCTATATGTCATGATGAAGATGGATGTTGTCAGATTCCAATAAATTCGTTCTTACTAGAAGTGAAGGCAGAGGGAATGTTGGGAAGCAGTTAGTTCTACGCACTGCTTCCACCTATCAGCTTTTGGTGAAAGCACCAAGTTGATTACATTGAGACTGGCTCTTAAAATGATGAGGCTGTACAGCGACCTCCAGGTGCTCTGTGATCGTCGGGATGCAAATCACAAGCATTAATGAGACTGTCGGTTTCACACATTGTCGTATACAAGGGGTGTTTTCCAAACGCAATTAAACAGATTAGACCGCGGGCCGCGCCTTTGTTTCACACAGGCTGTCTAGTACTAGTGACCGGCATAAAAATCGACATTGTTGTATGGCATTTGGCCCGCGGGCCGCAGGTTGCACAACCCTGTCGTACACTGTAGTTGATGCAAGTACAGTACGGCAACTACATCAAACAGGTAAATTACATCATGAAATTTCCTATCACATCACAAGAAGAGATATTTTTTTCGCTTTATTGATGACAACAACCAACAAGTGATAAAGTTAGTTTTCACTTCACTTATTTTGCATTGGCAGTTCATCAAAGTTATTTTCTCCTAAGTTGTACATTATTAGTTTAGATTGGTGAGGTTTTGAAATAGCGCTGCTCAAGGGGCTAATTTGCAACTGGCTCGAAAACGCACGCATCTGCCCAAATGCTTACTGATATTAAAGGGCCCCGTCTGGATTTTTTGGGGGCCCCAACAGCCTTTCACACGGCTCTGGTTTAAGCCAAACAATTAGTACTGGGCAATGAAAACATTTTTCCATATTTTCTTTGACGTGCACTTGTGCCTCCCCGCACTTTGAAAAAGGTCCCTCCACCACTGTTTCCTGCATGGCAGGCTACTTTTGTAGAGTGGCCTTTGTTATCTACCGAAATGAATCCTTTCACCGATAAGAAACAGACACTAAAATCCACTGGCGTACGCAGAAAATTTCCGAGGGGGAGGCCAAGTTTCGTCACAATCTTATGACGTTTCGTATCAACTTTAGGGGAAGTGCCGAAGGCACGACCGTTTTAGGGGGGTCCGGGGGCATGCCCCTGGAAATTTTTTCAAAATTACACCTAAAAATACGCATTTTTGCGCATTCTGGAAGCAAGTTTTAGACAATACTTTTTTCAGATTTTTTTATTTTTATGGTCTGAGGGGGTGACCATGGCACAGTGGCCTCCCCCCTTCGTGCACTAGTGCTAAGATCTTGCAGAGTATGACTTCATCTACTAGGTAGGCATCATCTGCTCTTGTTTTTATTTGGGGTGATGCGACTTCAAGGAAGTGGTGAGAAAAAATATATGTTAAGTAAGTCTTACCAAAGACTATGGTAAATACAGAGTGGTGAAAATATTTCTTGCATGCAGAAGCAAAGTCGTAATAAATGATTACAGAAAATATTAAATACGTAAATTAGATATCAGCAGCAAAACTGAAAATTCAATGGAACCTCGCCCGTATGCTCCATTTGCAGGAAAATTTTCCATTACATGTATTTATGATTATTTTATAGTTTTTATCGGAAGTTCTTTTCTAAGCGACAGTCAACTCCAAAGTCAAAACCTAACCTGACTCAATGTACTGTAGATCACCGAGAGTTTGGTGAAAACTTTAAAAACAGCGATGCGTCTCTTCATCGTTTCATCGAACCCCCTTAAAACTTCGTTTGTTTCAGCATTTTTCAGGTCTCCATTTTCGGTTAAAAGTTGCTGCTGTTACCCCCGAGGTCAGAAGTACCGAGTTGAACCATTTCTCCAAGCCATGTTATAAAAAGGTTCTGAGCCAGGGAGAGAAAGCTTCAAAGACATAGGCTCAGACATGTGCCCATACCGCTAAATAACCTGCGGGCCTGATCACTTATATTGATAGTGTACTCAAAAGTGCGCCAGACCGCCTTAGCTAGAAGGGGCAAAAGATTGTGGAAGGGCGGCTGCCATGTGGGAAATGTGTTGAAAACAACGCTAAGCTGCTCAAGCCTCCCAGTATGCTACTAAACAACAACCCCGCTTCAAAGTTTAAACAGATATTTATTTATTTAATCAAATCGTACCGTGTGAAGGCATATAAGGCAATAAAAATGCAGGTCGAAAAAAGTCATGGCGACACGAGAAAAAGAAAATGCATAAATTACTGCAATTCTAATCATCTACCCACGTGTCAAACCAAGCAATGCACTTTTGGTTCGATCGCAGTAGGCT
>JGI24022J15233_10005849_pt1 | contig 13174 bp, 8 predicted proteins | sample Ectturendosymbi2_FD_15233 | JGI IMG/M metagenome (IMG submission 15233) | reverse complement strand
CTACGTTCTGTATTGTCTGTTTTTATCAACCTGCGTTCTGCAGAGTGTGTGTGTTCATACTATGGACTTCGTGTCTGCTAACAAACAAATAAATTAAATAGCTCCAGCTGATCTGTTGCCACCAGAATATCGCTGGTAAAATAGACACTACCAACCCCTAAGCTTAACCCATAAAGCAAAAGTTTGGAAAGTTTACAGGTCACTCTTTTTGAAAAGTAAAGAAAAACTAGTCCCACGAATTGAAACATGCAAGCAGTCACTATTACGAAAATGTAAGGCACAAAAGTGAGAGGCAAACAAACCCATAACCATTGGCATGGCAGCCTTAAAACTGATCCGTTGCGCTACCAGGACGATAGCACTTAGTGACAAACTGACCGCTTTATTATTCAAACCGTGTCATGCGAGGTGGTATGTTGCAATAACTTATGAAACAAGAAGATCCATGGGATGGGTGGTTCCATAGCGACTTCCAATAAAATTTATAGCTCACACAATATTTTTTATCAGAAACCTTACCATTTATTAGTATCAGCCTATTTGGAGTTAAACTGAAGAATACGTTGCACAGGAGGGCCCTGGAATAGGGTTGTAGCAAATTTTTGCATGTTTCAAGTGCTCAGTAAAAAATTCCTTCAATTTTTAAAAGACATAAGGATACACTCTTCAACTGTATGGCCTCTGTTAATCAACTGATTTAAGATATTGCAAATTGAGCTGGTTATTTTGCAGATGGTTTATGTCTTAACACCTTCCCTACTAGTTGTTAAAAACGGAATTGGTATGACAAACATTCCCTACCAGCATGTTTTTCAGCAATTGTCCTTAAAATTGTCGCATATTCACAGGTCACTCTTTGAAAAGTTGCCAAAGTGCGAAAATTCGCACTACTGTTGTCTTCTGCAGAGTGTGTGATCGCAAGAGTCAGTCTAGAGCTTGTTACAGGTCAAACGTCGGCTTGCCAATTTACCACTGTCTTTCCCTTATGCAATCTACAGTGCTTCAAATATTCGTGGAACTTTCAAACATAACATCCTTTCCAACTACACTAAATTCATTGTGATTCATGATGCATACCAAAACCAAACCTAACAATGGTGTCAATGGAGCTGCGTTTTTGTGAGCTTTTTTCTTTTGAGTTTGTAGCCTACCAACTGCTTCAACTTTGCCAAATTTCATGTGCAAATAAACACCTTGAGTTGAAAAAATAAAAAGATTTGTGCAATGTTTATTGCTTCACAAGTTTAATACCCTGGCTATGCTATGATGTTTGCCCTTGCGCAAGTCAAATATACCAATGGTCTCAGTGGAGCTGCCTTTGGTTGAGATTTTTTCTTCAAAAGTTGTAGCCTGATGATAGTGCCAATAGTGCTGTGGTTCATGCGTTAACAAGCCCAAAGATGAAAAAATAAAAAGACTGTTGCAATGTTTATCGCTAAATAGTTTTAAACCCATCAATGCCTCAAGTGATGCTGTATTCACTGCAATTTTTGTTCCTTTTGAAAATCAAACGTACCAATGTTATCAATGGAGCTGCCATTTCGCAAGATGTTTTTTCTTTCAAATTTGCAGCCTACCAACCGCTTCAATATTGCCAAATTTCATGTGCAAACAAGCAACAAGTTGAAACAAATAAAAATATTCATGTAATGTTCATTGCTTGGATTACTAATGCTGTATTTATGTCATGCAAACACTAACCCGGGAGAATTTTACCCGTTTTTGAAAAATATAAAAACAATTCTTTCTTTCAATTAAGGTTGATTACAAAAACTACACTGAAAATTTACTCTTATTCTATGATTTGTGCACTATTAAAGTTACTTTGTACTTTAATTTAATGCTGTTATTAATGAAAAAGAAAGCCACACCTGACCGAGTACAAATCACCCGGCATTAGTATCCCAGGGGTCCATCTATGTCTTGGTTGATGCTGTATTTAGCTGGCTATACTGCAGCTGGTTTTTGTGAGATTTTTTTCTTGAGAATTTTTGGCCTATCCATATTCTCATTGATGTGTTCTTTGTGTAAAGAAACACGAAATTGAAGAAACAAAGTCATTAGATCGGTGCTTGTTGCTTTCAATTTTATAAACTTAGCCACAGTGTCATCCTTGCTCAACTGTTGTGGGAAAACTTTCAGTCTTAGTATTCATGGCCAAAGTGGCCAATAAAGGTAATAGTGGTCAAAATGACCAAAACTCCCACCATTGGTTTTTTCAAATTTCTGGTATTTTTCCAACATGTTTTGCTTGTTTCTTACCTGCAAATACAACAAACAAAATCATTGAATTATAGAAATTTTATTAAACCATTTTACAATATTCAAAGTCTCAAGACCTGTAGCCTTAGACACCAAGACAAGACCTGAAATTTTCAAAACCAAGGTCGCAAAATTGGGTCTAGAGACTCCATCACTGGTATCAACAACTTTCATATCAATCAGACAAGTCATCAATTAGTTGTATAGGATTAGCAAAGCTCAGATAAGTTTATTAAATATATAGCAAACTGTTGGGCATTCTAAATACTATACCATTAGGTTACTGTTGAAATGTGGGTTGGTAAAATGAAGGTCCAACTCAAAGAAACTCTTGTGTTTGAACTAATATCATTAACTTTTTTCCAGTAAGTGCAGTGTTATAGGTGAAAGATGACAACAAACTTAGCATGATTGGGTCCCCATGACAAAAGCTTTAAGGTAAAAAATATTTTGCTTACTGATTTGACTTCATTGCCATTGTGGAGACCAGTTACTTGAAATGTTCTAAGATGTAGTAATCTGATCATGTCAGGTTCTGTCTTAGTTACAGCCTGTAGTAAAGTCATCTTTAGTGCTTACTGATAAAAACATACTTCCAAGCTTTTTTCTGCAGTACTTAAATGTCTGCAATATAAAATATATTTTACAATTGTTTGTGTACAGGATTAACAGCACAACTTCCAGATTTTTTTTCAGTAAAGTTGACAACCTGCTTTTGCATCAGCTGCTGCAAGTCCTCACATCAAGCTCTTACATCATGTGTACCTGATGAAATAGCTTAATAACTATGGAACGTTTTTCTTTAAAGCAGTTGGTTGAGCTAAGCCAACAAAAAGTACATTTTCTTACTGGTGATCATCAACCAGTTGCTGAAGCTTCCCAAACTGATGCTTCCAATCCTTCAGCTAGCAAAAAGAACGTTCAAGCTGATGATGATTGTGACAGTGCTGACAATGCAAAGTTTCAGAAAGCTTGTATCTTGACTCATGGCTCCACTTCAGTTCTCAGTGAAGTCTCAGTTGATGGCATTTCCCCATCTACTGTGAAACCACTTGCCATAAGATTGTCATCACTGCAAGGTAGTGATGAATTTGAAATTGATACAGACACAACACAAACCGAAACCACGGTCGTTGTCACAGAAACACCTATGACCACTGAGAAAAGCAAAAGAAGGTGTAAACCTAACAACTCGGAGATTTCAGGACCGAAACAATCTGAAACATCTTTGAATACTATGGAAGAGCAACCATCATTTTGGTCAATTTGGTTCATGGCGTTATGTGTTTATGGCTATCTCATTTTGCCTCTCCCATCTACTCTACAAATTTTTGTGGTGAGCTTTGTTTCTGGGGCATTGCTTGCTGCTGCAGCATTGTGCATTGTAGCCCCCAAATCAAGGAGGGCCTCTTGCAATGTTCCAGCAATGTTTTATTGCCATGCTGACACAGCGTGCATTGCAGAATCTGTATGGGATTTCAGTAAGCCAATTAAAGGCTGGTTAAATGAAATAGATGCTTATGACCCTGATACTTACCATGTGAACAATACACATTCTGTTTATGTGACTTTGGATGGCAGTACCATGAGGCTTCAAACACCACAAAAAAGTCTTTCTAGAAGAGCTGTCTTTGGTGAAGGTAATGTTCCTTTATCAAATGTGATCAAGCAACGCTTGTTTGATGTAACAGATGCTAAGGTGTGGCTTCAGCCTTCAGACTTGTCTAAGAAGCGAGTTTGGAGTAAAAAGTATCCTATATGTGTTGAAATACCACACACAAAGGCAAAACCTTTTAAGTCTAGCTTGCCTGATCCTTTGAACTCTGCACCTGTAAGTACATCAACACCGCAAAATACTGTAATTTACTTGTTTGGTCGAAGCAATCATCAAAAGGAGCTGTGGTTTTACCGTTTCCAACGGTGCATCAACATTGCTGTTCACAATTCGAAGAAAAATGAGAGTGTTAGTTCTTGCACAGCAAGTGATGATTGGGGTTTGCTAGCTCAACCAAGTGAGCAAAATGGGTCCACTTACATTGCTTCAACATTGATAAATGTTGATGCAATCAATGAAAACCCCCACAAAGCATTTGAAGATTATGTTGTTCACATATCAAGACTATTTCCTGAACTGAAAGTGTCTGGAAAAGTTGAATGTGGCACCAACACCAGTGCTGGAGAATTCAAGGAGCCAAGGCCTGAGGTTGCATGGTTGAATGTTGTAATTGGGCGGATCATGTTTGACTTTTTTCGCCAACCAGAATGGGCAAAGTGGTTATCAAACAAGATACAGAAAAAACTGGATAAAATTAAACTTCCGTATTTCATTGAGGAACTTAAGTTGGATGAAATAAACTTGGGAAGCACTGCTCCATTTGTTCACTATGTGTCCCAACCAAAACTTGATGGGAAAGGAGCATGGTGTTTTATGGATATTACATACAGTGGATGTTTGCAAATGACTTTTAAAACAAAAATTGCATTGACTAAAGTTGGTAAAAATGATGCCAGCCTGATTTATAAAGTTGACCGATCAAGCAAAACTTGTGCAGTGGTTGATGATAGTGATGTTGAAGATAGTGCAGAATCATCATCTGAAGATGAATCAGCAGTGTCTAGAGTGTTAGGACAAGTGCAAAATGTTGTGCATAGTTGGGATGGACGTTTGGGCCTTAAAGATTCTCCTAAGGTACCTTCTGGCCAAACTTCACAGTCTGTTTCTGGTGCCAAGCCAGTTGGACAAGGTTCCTCAAAACGATGGCTACGCCTTGTAGACAGCATCACGAAATCTAAGTACTTCCAGAAAGCAACTGAGAATGAATTTATTCGAAAAAAACTTGAAAGTGTGTCAAACACTCCTGTTTCATTGTCTGTGGAGTTGGTTGAACTCAAGGGAACATTGGCATTGAACATTCCGCCACCACCTACTGATCGTGTGTGGTATGGGTTTTGTCGACCGCCTCATATGGTTTTGAAAGCTCAGCCTCAGTACGGAGAAAGAATTGTCAAAATGGTGCACATAACTGATTGGATAGAAAACAAACTGCAAGAAGAATTCATGAAAGTGTTGGTTATGCCTAATATGGATGACATTCCAATTCCTATGATGTTTAGCAACCGATAGACTTAAAGCTTTAATGGTATGGTTTGGTTTTCAATAGCAAGGTTCAACATGTGTGTAGGCTTGGTACTGATGTTTGATGCACAAATTTAAAACAGTTATCCTGTTGTTTCAGTGGATTTTGTGGAATGACTGTACTGAACTTAACCCAAGTGACATATATGTAAATGAGTCCATTACACTATTTGTCCCAGATTTTCTTGACAGACTGGCATTGTGTTCTAAGCAAATATGATGTGTAGATGCATCCCTGATTGGTGACGGTGCACAGAATGTGTGGCATGACTTAACGATGCATTGGCTCTGACAAAATGACAGTAATCAACTGGTTATAAGACTGGCCAGAAGTGATCATTTTTGTTGGATTCGATTTTTAGCGGAATGAAGTTGTTACTACGTAGCCTGATCAATTTTGCTTGTAAAGGTTAAACAAGGTAATAACTAAACATTTTTAGATGAATGCAGTTGCAGGTGGTGGTGGTGTAAGGTCAAGTAAATGGACACATTGCGTGGAGTGTCACAAATAGACGGCTATCAAAGTTATGTATGCTTACACAGCCACATTGAAAAAACTAAGCCACAAATACTTTTATTTTTATTCTGACTTACTAACCCAACATGATATCAGGCTTAATGTCTATTACGTTGACTGCCCATTGCATACTTTTCTTATAGATAAATCATATATCACCTTTGCCTCTGGAACTGTTAGGAAAAACTAGGTGATGGAAACTGATTTGCAATGTACAAAAAAATTGCAATTTGATTAATATTTCACACGTTGGAGAAAAAAGTTGCAAGTGTAGCTATGAAGCAAGTGTTCAACATACTTTTGTTATCAGATGCTTTTCATGCAGAGTGAAATTGAGGTACTACAGACGTGATTATCTATGTTTGTGGTTCATACCTTGTCTTACATTTAGTATTTTCATTTCATCTGTAATTACAGTTGAAACTACTGCCAGTAGTGGCTGTTGGTGTAATTTTTGTTCCTGCTGTTTTGCCACTACTCCAAGCATTTTACTGTATTATTACGAATGGCACAGATTCCTTAAGATAACAAAAATTCGAATACAGTTTTAGCATACCAGAGTTAAGGTGAACTGTTAGTGATGTGAGAAGTGTCATTCAAAGGTCTACAATTTGGTTTATGCAGGGTGTTTCTCTATGGAAATGGTGATACCAGTTGAGTTTGACCCTACACGGCACTGTATTTTCCAACATGTTCTATTTATGTTAAATCGTAGTCACATAAAAAATTCTTCACCAAATAATGCGGATTAAGAACTTTTTATTTTCATTTGAAAGGTTGATCTCAGTGTGTTTGCTGACATAGTTACAGTCTGTAAGATGTATACAGTTTTTGTTGTAGTGCTTGTATGTGTGCAATTATATCTTGTTTGAAATTTGTCAATTGCATCTTTGTTTTTCATCACGATTTACACATGATTTACATTAACAAGCAACCTTGTTACTTGTTTTTGTGTCAGACTTTTGTCTTGGTTCAAACTATCTCAGTATTTGGTTAATTATGGTGGGGGTCTATTGGCAAAATTCATACAGTAACACACAATGGTTCCAAATATTCATTCTGAATATTTTTGTAATGAGTATGGGGCTTAGATACAAATTTTATTTTTATATTGTTTAGCTAACGGACTTTTAATATTGTTATAAATGAGCTCATTTTGATTAAATGGTATGCATTCATTGCTTTCAAGACTTAAAACCAAAAATTTTACAAAATAATATTACAACCAGTGCAGCTTTTTAGTGAGGTTTATGCAAGCCAAAGACTTTTAGCTAAGTAATCTCTTCAGGTATAGCCCACGTTTTTGTGCTTCTGCTGTCATGACAATTTCTTAACATGTTTGTTGCTGGTGTATGAGATCTCGTACTTTGACCTCCCACATTAGCCACCATTTTCACACCAGTTTGGAAATCCATAACTGATAACTTGCCAGTTGATTGTGCTAAAGAGCTGTGCAAACCCTCAAAAGATGTGGCAAGTCTTCTTGATTGCAATGAAAAAAATGAGGTTTTGGGTTTCAGGTTTTTTGTGGGTGACGTCATAAGTGGGGTAGATTTTAGGCCAATTTGGCTCAGATTACCTGCCCTGGGCCCCAACCACTAGATGGAATTTTTTCCAAAACTAGGCTGGAATCTGAGGCTTTTGAGACCTTGGTTGGCTTACTAGAGTTTCTGTTTCAAAAGTTATGGCCTAAAAACAACAAATGGATTATTTAATTAGGGGATTAATTAGTTTGTTGTTTTAGGCCATAGCTGTGCAAAGGCTCAAAAGACTCAGATTCTAGTCTAGTTTCCAATAAAAACTTAAGTCAAAAAATTCCATCCAGCGGTTAGGGCCCAGGGCCAGGTAACCTAAGCAGAAGTGGCCTAAAACCTGCCCCATTTATGATGTCACCCACAAAAAAAGCTCAAAACCTAAAATTTTTTTCATTGCAAACTAGAAGACTAGCCACTTCTTTTGAGGGTTTAGATAGCTCTCCAGCATATTCGTTTGGCGAGTTACAGAGTTGCTAAGTGATGCTTGAAACCAAGGTTCATCCGAACTGTCTCAGCAGCGAAGGTGTTAAAAAGTAAAATGAACTGCCCAAGTTTTCAGCAGAAAATTTTGTTATAATTTATTTTTTGTAAATGTTAATCCTGGACCATATATCTGATGCAACTTTTGTAAATACTGGGTATATACCTTTGCTCTGACTTATTGAATCAATGTTATTTCAATAAAAAGGTTTTTTTGCTCATTTCAAAACTTCAAGCATCCACTTTGTTTGCTGATGCTGTACCATATTAAACAAAATACTGAAGAATGCATATCTGGTGTTTGAAATAACTTCTGGGAACAAATTAAGTGTGGGTGATCTTATGTGTGCAATATTAGCAGTGAATAAGTCCTTTAGTGAGCCTGGTTTTTCTTACGACAAGCTGTTTCTATCAGATATTTTCAGTGGTTGAGAAAAGTTGCCCATGATTTCACAAGCATTAGCAGCATTGTTTTGACACTCATGTGGAAATTGTATAAAAGTGAATGTGTTGTTTGAACAGCATTAGCCTGAAATTATTCAGTACATTGGCCTTAATGAGAGTTAACCACCCAACCCGCAACTCTGGCCTTGTGTTACATGCAGTTAGCTGGTCAAGTATTGATGACATTTCTTTTTCACTGACAAACAAATGTAACTCCAAACTAACTGTTTCTCTGAAGGAAACCAGACTGGTTAGTGTAGCAGTATTTGTAGCCAGGAGTTGTCCAACACTTTACCTTCATCACTGTATTTGCCTTATGCTGCAGCTGTTTTACATGCAAAGCTTTCCCTGCAATATTTTGTATGAATTTAGTGACATGTTCCTTTTTGCATTTATTCTGGAGCTTGCTCTTCAGTTTTGTTTTGTCTTCAACACTTCGTGTTTCTATACACTAAAACTTTATCTGTGTGATTGACTCGTGATCGTTGTAATTTGAAGTGTGTTACTGAACATGTTTCCTTGTATTTGTTCATTTCCTATGATTGTGATGTTCTTATTTTCATCAGTTTTACGATATTTTCTGTGGAGTTTGCTGTGAATTTGAGGTGCAAGTGGTTGTCACTGCTTAATTTTTCTTCTGAAAAAAGTATTGATTTGAACATGAACCGGAAAGAAATTAATGATATGTATGTAATTTGAATTTGTGCCTTTGCTGTGGCTGCACAGTTGTGTTTATTGTATGCACACAATATTTTCGAGTGCCCAAAATTGACCACCTGATATTTTTGAAGGCAAATTCGATAATGTGCTTAATGCTTGTTATTTAAATTGACAACATCAATCTTATAACCATGCATCAATACAAGCATTGACCTCTTGCACAAATAGACGTTTTTTACTGCACTACAAAACGTCTTAAACGAACCAAGTTGCTTTACTCTGAGTAAATGCAGCTGAAATGTTCATCCTGCCTAAGTCGACAAACTTGGTCATTGGGGATGTGAATGTTACGTGATTTTTTTGAGATTGCAAACCTTGGTCTTGACAGAAGGTGCTGGATTTACGTTTCATTGCCATCGATGTATTTTACTAGTTCGATATTGAACTGTTTACTGCGATAAAACTTTTATGTGGCATTCACACCTTCATCCAACAAAGTACTTATATCGATGTAATAAGAATCTGTTGGTGAAAAATAACAATATTTCTGAAAATACTTTCACATTTCCATTGCAAACGTTGACTTTCCTACCATGTCTTACATTTCTTTTTGTTTGCAGGTACGCCAAGACTGCAATTAACTTACCTGTCTTATTTAGGGGTGGTTGTTATTGTCCGAAAGTTTGATTCTGCATGCAGTTGCGCATCGATGTCTTTCCGAAAAGCTCAGAAAGCGCGGCAAAAGCCACACCGCGAACGGGCGCAGCCGGCCGACCGCGCGAGTCTTGGCATTCTTGAAAAAAAGCGGGACTACAAGCAGCGCGCCCGAAATTACCAAAAGAAGCAACAGGAATTGAAATCGCTTCACAAGAAGGCACTTGCGCGCAACCCGGACGAGTTTTACTTCAACATGATAAACAAAAAACTGCAGGACGGCGTTCATTGGATCGACGTCGAAAGACCAGAACAAACGATGTCGGCGGCGCAGAAAGCGCTTCTGGAAAGCCAGGACCTGAACTACGTGAACTGGAAGCTTCAAATCGAGAAGCAAAAGGTGAAAAAACTTTCTGAGCGAATCGTTCCGGACGACCAAGAGACGAAGAAGCAGCATATAATTTTTGTGGACAGAGTCAGCAGCGATGTGAAGCAGAATGAGCAATCTGCACCTGAGCTGCGAGTCACAGATGAACAGACCCGAGTAAGGCGGGTGCTTAAACAGAGGCGTAAACGGGCTCAGGAACTCCAGGCTGTGTCTGATAAAATGAGCCTCCAGCGTATTATTAGTTTCGACAAGCTAAACGATCGTGAATTAGTCAAGAAAGAAGACGTGGCAAGTGCAGCTGTATACCGTTGGAAGCCCATCAGAAAGAAATAACTATGTTCAGAAATGCCATACCTTTTTCAAGGTGGGAAGCGTACTGTCAGCAGAGTGTGAAAACTACCGATAAATTTGTATCGGAGTCATGTTTCCATTGAGTTTGCCTTGGCGTTGCCCGTACGCTGGTACATGTAGCATTGCTAATACATGAGCACTGGCTTGCAATGAATAGCCATAACGAAAATGAGCGGTAATAGCTCAGTGGTAAGGTTTCCGCGGTCTCTCAATTAGAAGATTGGGCGTTCGATCCACGGCCACTGAGTGAATCGCCGTAGCGCTCCTCCTTTGACAAGAACGCGTTCACCTCAACCGCTTCGGTTTGCCGTCACCAAAATTATAAAAAAACGAAAAATGTGTAAGACAATGACAGAACACATTTTGCAATGCGAATACGCGGCTACTTCGCCAAAATGCAAATTTGCTTCATTTGGAAATCTTTAGCTGCATAACAGTACAAAACTTGTTCGTAGGACAGCAAGTGAAGAGAGACATGGCTGTTTTCCCCAGCCCAACCAAAATCGGTATGCCCCCTGCATCGATAGTCTTGTTCAGGCAGTGCCACATCACTCGGCATGCTCCACTGAGCAGCATCATGAAGATTAAGTAACGGTGGTGCAACTAGCGATTCCTCCAATCACACTTTCGAGGCGTGGCTGTCGTTTCCGGTTTACCTGGAAGTTGCATAGTTTATTGGCCCGTCAGAGGTTTAGAGATACAGTACACGGGCATAGTGATATTGCTTGAATGCTTGAAAAGCTAAGAACTGCATTCAGAGCTTTTGCATTGTTCTTTTTTTCGTTAAAAGTCGATCGTATAAGATAGGGTCGTTTCATTCCGAAAGCGTTTTGATATGCAACAAGGCCACAGGCTTTTTGCAATGTGTTTATTGATATACTGAAAGGATTCATTTATACCGAAATTGTTACGGTTTTTCGTGAATTGGAGCGGCTGCATTTTTTTGCTCAGGCAGAAAGATTGCCCACTTGATATCATCGAGACCATGAGGCTATAGTCGACCAAGCGAACTTGCATGCGAGTGCGCACAGAACCTAACCATTCGAACGTTTGCAGAGTTCGTTAACCAACAAGGACACGATAAGTTTCATGCTTGGCCGAACGGTGCATGCGAGAAAGTACCGCTTGACTCGTGCAATTTTGCACAAAAGCGCATTGTTGTTTATGTAAACGATACTTTGGTTTCGCGTGCGTGGCGCTGTCGCATTCAAGAGCGTTTTTCTGAAACGTGACTGCTGCTGTTGTACGGTAGCTTGATCGTACTCTTGGTCGTGCTGCGTAATAGCATGTGACATAAATCAATACCGTACTTAACTTTCAAGCGTAATAGAACACATCTGCGACAGCTTTTCAATCGATCACTCCTAAACTGCGAGTCATACGATTTTGCTAGAAGCAGGAAACCGTTTTGCTCGTGTCGGTATTTCTGTGTAATTATTTTGCTTGGGAAGGAATCGGGCGTATGTTTTCCAACCCTGCATGGCATACTCAGCACCGTTGCCCTGCGAGTATGAACTGAATTTCATATGTATGCCGTGAGTAGTTAAAAGGAAAGTTCTCTCTTTCGTGCGCATGCGTTTGGTGTGCTTGATTGCAAAAAAAACAGTAGGCAATCTGGAACAGCCAAACATTTGACGAATTGATGACGAAAACAGCGCACCGGGCCGACTACCGATAATCCGTATTCGAATAGTGCGTGGTTGCACAGCGTGATATGTATTTCCTCACGCGGAGCTAACGATACAATCAATGTTGCTGTGCGGTTTGTGCGAGGAAACGCTGGTTTTTGTTCTTGCGTGTGGTGTTTTGTACCTCGCTCCATTATCCATGGCAGCCTGATTCATCGCAAATTGCCGATTGACGCCTTTGGTCCGATCGGTTTCCGTTCTTGCGGAACTGAGCTGTTTCTAGTCTGGCGTTGCTGATTGTTGACGAATAATCCTCCCCCCTGAAGCAAACAACCAAAAAAGGATTAAAATAGAAATAACTGGAAGCGTCTTTCGTTTAAACCTCCAACGACCTGTGTTTGATGTTGGAACTGTGTTTATTTATTCAAGCATTTGTTTCCATCTGGGATTTTCGCGAGCAGAAAACCGTTATCTGTTGACCAAGATTTAAAATTGTTTCTGTGTTGCTCTCGCCACACCATCCCGCACTCAGATTTATAGCGTGATGATGCCGCTTTAACGGTGTACCGGTTACCATCGAACATATTTGCAAGCTCAACCGTGCAGTGGTGTTGAACCGTGGTGTCGATTAAAGCGCGTGAATACCTCCAAGAAGGTGCTAAGAGAAACGGAAAGGTTTGTGCTTATTTGGGTGCGTCAAAAATTCGTTACCCGTTAATTAGTCTGTCGTTAAAGGCGTTTGGAAACCTCTACTGCATTTACTAGAAAACACTATCCCTCATGTATTTGGACAGCGTCCCCCAAACATGATTCATAGCTGTGTTTACAAAAGCCTTGTTTGGTCCATTACTCAAAAAGACCTGTGCAATTCTATTATTTCTTTTGCAGGTAGCGAACTTTATCTTAAACTAAGCAAGTGCGTTGGTTGCCTCGCCACTGCCGCGTGATGTCGTTCGTTTTGAAATACGAGCGTGAAGCGCATGCGCAAGTCCTCGTGGAATTCAGCAACGGCCTGCCGAAGGAAGGATCCGAGTTCAGATGCGAGCGCTACCAGGACAAGCGGCAGGACAATCCGCGATTTCGCCACCACCGCAAAATGCTCGTGCACGGTCCGCTCCT
>JGI24022J15233_10005847_pt1 | contig 13175 bp, 7 predicted proteins | sample Ectturendosymbi2_FD_15233 | JGI IMG/M metagenome (IMG submission 15233) | reverse complement strand
GTTGTTCAAATTAAAACACTATACCAACATTTCAGTGCTCAGATCTGTTTACTTTGCTCTTTTCCATTCCTATTTAACTTATTCAATACTTAACTGGGGAAGGGCCAACAAGACGACTTTACTCCATTTAATTAAATTGTAAAATAAAACTGTGAGAACACTTGAATATAAAAAAAACTAAAGCAACTGTACTCTATTCCAAGAACAAAATTTTAGAAATACCTGATTTATTTCAATTGTCGGTGGCCAAATTCATGTATTCCTTTTACAATGGTGGATTACCTAATCACTTTGACAACTACTTTGCTGAGATTGCATCAGTCTACAAATATCAAACAAGACTTCCTTTTCTGCAAAAATAATATTTACCCAGAATGAAAACAACTCTGGGTCAGCTGTCTTTGAAGTATATTGGTCCGAAAATTTGGTCTAACATTCCGAAAAAATGGAAATCGTCTTCCCCTTACTCATTTGGCAAAAAATGTAAAAAAGTCCTGCTATCTTGCCAGATTTCCTGTTGATCTTCGTTTTATATGCTTGTCACATTTTGTAATATTGCGCTGATGCCACTATTTTCCCTCCTATCTACCTCTATAGTTACTCACCCCAGCCCCTGCACATAGACATGCTTTTCCCCACTGATTTTTGTTGTTGTTTTTCCTCTTATTTTACCTGACGTTGGTTTGTCGCTTTTTATTACTTTTATAACGTCTTGTGAAACATCTTCAATTAAAATTTGGTTTGTGCTAGCAGCAGGGCTGGCTGAGAACTTGACCCAGGTGGTCTTTCGCCAACCCTTTGTGATTCAGCATGGTAGAACACGATTACTAAGCTGCGAAATGTGAATTTTCTTATTTTTTGTATTTTTTCATCACTATATAATCAACTAGTGATCATTAGTGTTATTGTATTTCCTCTTGCTGCTTCGTGTTATTTCGTGATTTGACTCACAAAAATGCATGATTAAACCATACCATTAATAGCATGTTAGCGGCATTTCATTGCAGAGCCATTAGGAGAAAATCAAATCTAATTTGACTCTTCATTGACTCGAGCTTGCAAAAGAACGACTCGAAATGACTTTGACAGCTTTTGTGGCGCGACTCTGAATCGACTCGACCATGCTATGATTCGACTCTGCCTCCACTCGAAAAATTTTCGGTGACTCTGTCCTGACTTTGATTCGAAGGACTTGTGACTCTTACTCAACTTTGACTCGACAAATATGACTCGGACACATCACTGACTTCACTCGTCAAAATTTCATATTGATAGGACCACCTAATGATTAGGTTTCAGCTTGTGACATTTTTTGATTGAAAAGCTTCCACTGAATATTATGAAACGCGCCAAGAAATGTTCGTCGCCAATGTCGATAAATGTCAAGTGATGTATAATGAATGATGATATGCCGTTGGGACGTCGCTTAGGATTGAATGATAGATAAAAATGGATTAGGATAGCTTAGATTATTTACTGTGATTTCAAGCAGCAGTTTTCTTATCAGATTTTCACTGGGTTGGCAATTTTAACCTCGAACTTCCGGTACAGGGGGTAATTTGCACCCAAGAATATATTTTTGAAAGGTCCTGATTTAAAGAGAATAATAGGAGTATTTTAGTACTCTGGATTTTACCCAGGCTTTTGAGTAAACATTTCATCAGTTTGCTCACTTCAAATCCGTTATTCCAAGTCTTTTTGGCTACGAGTCTACGGCTTGAATCACAAAAACTTAAAAGGGTTGAAACTACTTTTAAAAATTAGATTCAATCAACAACTTGCCAGTCCCCAGGAGCCCTCCCGGTTCCGAAGCACCTAGGGTCCCCGCAGGACCCCCTTCTACGCCCTTGGAAGTAAGCATCAGGCAACACAGTGTCTCCCAACTTGTCAACAAAAATGCAAATCAGTCATAGTGTCATGTCTCAGATTCTCAGTGCTTCCTTGTTCTGGTGTTCAATTCAGCTGAGTTTACATCATGTTTAGAAGCAACAATATTGGCCCCTGCACTCCGTGTGCATAACAACCAAACAGTGGTGGATAAATATTAATCAAATCAAGAATTAACTAAGGTCCTGCGTTAGATTTAAACCGCACAAGCTTTACTGCATGTATTTGCTGCTTTCTATGCTTTCGTTCAACAATGTGCATCTTGCATCTTCATCTAACTTTATTCCACTCATTGGAAATGTCTGATGCGTTTTACTAATCTCTCTTTTCCCCTCATTGTATTCTTCAACTCCGCTTCGAATCAGTCATGTATATTTTGTCGAAGAAATTTTTGCAATGCTGCATTCTGGCTGTTCTCGAATGGTTCATTGCTGCTGCATTTTGTTTAGAAATCATAAGCAGGAAAACCAAAATTCACAAAAAAATTGAAAAACCATCAAGGAAACACTGTACCTAAGTAATCGCGTGCAACGCAAGATGGTGTAATGATCAGTGATGCCACTTTTGATGTCATACCCTAACATCAGATTTGATGTTTTCAGGAATTTTTTGACGTTTGATATTCACGCTACGAATTTGATGTTGAAAACAATTTTCATATTGTACGCAATAGTTTTCTTATTTTTAACCATTTTTCAAAGATACTTTGCAAGTTTAGTTAAAATTTTGTGTTACTTACTTTACTGTTTGCTAGTAGTACAGTAGTGTAGTACGTTTTCTGTTGTGTTAGCTAGTACGCTAGTAGTACACTAGTAGTACGTTTTGAGTAGCGTTTTCTGTTCGAAATGGAAATGTTTATTGTGCGGGAAACAATAATGGTGATTTTAACAGTTGTTAATTGTTTGGGAGATTGAACGGAGCAGAGACATACGATACTACAGAACTGAGGTTCAAGCCTAGTAACTAAGTATTTTGACAGCAGTGTAATAGTTTAACGAACATAGTCAAAGCCTCTGTGAAGAGAATCATGTTTGTTAATTGGCAGATATTATTTACGTTGGCAGAAGATCAAATTGCTAAGTTTCTTTATCATGTAGCTTTTAATATTTAGAATGCAAAAGTATCTTTACCAGAAAGTCAACTTTTAAAATGATTTCACTGCATTATTTACTGGCATGAATTATTGTCACTCAGACTCACTGCTTATCAAATTGTAACTGTTTTGCTTTTCACATTGCCAATGCCATTGTTGCCTGCATATATTGATTTATGTGAATTTTTTTTTCTCTGCATGTTGCTGTGCTGTTCTCTGCATTTTTATGTTTACAAATTAATGTTCAAATTCCTTGGTTGCCTTATGCGTGCTACTGTACTAGAAAGAAGTAGTAGAATGATTCATTAGTAAGAGTTTTTTTTATCATGACAAACAGTTGAGTTTGGAAAAGGAACTTGCTGTTGCTTACACATAAATAAATACACCATATGGCGGCTTGGCTAGTTAAAAAGATTTGATGCAACGCATCAACGAAATTCGAGCTAAAATCTTCAGAAGTGATGAGATAAGCTTAGAAATTGTAAAGAAAGGGACGAAATCCATCTAAAAATGGAATGTGCATAATAACATCCCATAAAAATGCTTGCATAAAGTAAAGTAGGCTATGTCAAACCTAAGATCACAAAATATTCAAAGCATTTAGAAATGATCGCTTTAGCCTCACTGCATGCGCCATGATAAGTATGGAAAGCCACCTGTACCAAAAATATTGTAGCTTGCTGATAGTGGTAAGCATGTTTGCCTTAATGACGTAACAATGGGTCTATTATACAGAGCGTAACAATCCTGGTGTTAACTAGTGATAATGAAAAATGATATTTCGCAGGCATTGTGACCGTTTACATACACTGATGGTAAAGCTTATCCATGCATGTCACTTGTTCTGCACTTCCTTCCAGTTCAGCTTTTACGTTTAGCATCTATTGTGGTGACAATGCAATATGACCACAGTAAACACACCTTGGACTACATTCTCGTCATCTCTGATTTGGAAGTGGAAGAAGTCTGCACTTTCTAACCATCAACCAAATGCAGGCTACCTTGACCCTTTGTATTTTTAGCGCAGGTCGACAAAAACGTTGGCCACATTACCACACTGGCACCCGGGTGGTTTCGGCGATTTTTGCAAAAAAAACCAGCAGTTTTCGGTTGCCTTACCAACGCCCTAGCTCCTCCGCCCATTGCGCTATAGAGCTGTTCAACGGCTCAAACGGATCAGCTAGCGATCATGACTAATATCAGTGGAGATGTAAATTAATGCAATACATTGTTCAAAGCTCCCAAAAGTGGTGACCTTTAATGACACAAAGGCATCAAATCACGTGTTAAATCCATGTGCTCTTTAAATAACTCGGTGAAATCGACTCAGTTTAAATTTAAATTAAAGTTTCTAACGACAAGAGGTTGAATTATGTTTTATAAGTTGCCTCTGCAGAGCTGAAGTTGAATGGATTTACTGCTGAGCATGATCTAGCATTTTCAGTTGCGAATTACTTAATTGATCTTGCGAAATCCATTGATGTACTACCAAATACATATATGAAAGGGTTTGCAGTCAAAATAATTTTTAGCTGTGTGAAGGATGCTTACGAAACAATGCAGCAAATTGGATACTGTCAGCTTGAAGGGGCAATTATTAGCAAAACAGATGGTTTCATGAAGCGGTGATAGATGTGCAATATAAGAACCATGGGCGTCGGAAGGGAGGGGCAGGGGAGGTCGATTTTGAAAATTTTAGCAAGAAAAGGTTGTTTTCTTAGTTTCGAGTAGGAAAAATGAAATTTTTCTGTTTTCGTCCCTCCAGAAACATTTTGGAAAATCCCCTAGTGGCCTCCCCTGGAAAAAATCCTTCCAACACCCATGATAGGAATCATGTTATAATGCAAGTTTTGATAATAGTCTTGTGTCATTTTGATGTTGATTCCTGACATTTGATGTTGAAGCCTGAAAAAATTGATGTTGAAATGATTGAACCCAGTGACATCACTGGTAATGATTACAGTAGTATCATTGATTACTGTATGGTTTTTATGCAGCCTGGGCCGTAAACATTGAAGAGATTAATTAACTGTAGCAGTAGTACATGTACTGCAGACTACAACTACAAAACAAACAACGGTTAAAAGTCTACAAGGGTGGTGTATTGTGCCATTTGACTGCATCGTGGAAATTTTAATTCAAATTGAATTCTTCTGCTTTTGCTGAAGTACAAGTAGTAATTTACTACTACACTTAGGCCTACCAGTGCACTGAATGTGAATCATGAGAAATGGACCAAACATCCTCATATCAGGTCTGTACTGCATAGTGTGACAATACTGTGTTAAACAGTACTGTAGAGGAATCCCACAGTTTGAGTTTTTTTGGTTGTTAACTCACAAATGTGTTTTTTATTTGTGTAGCTTAGTCACTTTCTTTTTAGATGCAGTATATACAGTATTGCTAATATTGATTTCCTGTGACTGGTGCTGTTTCAGTACTGTGGTGATGACGCTGGTTGCCTTGTTGTTGTTGGCTGGGCCTATCCTACATTTACGCACAGCGTACTGCTATAATATTGCCAACATTTTTGTGTGGATTCAATAAATTGCTAGGCTGTTTTGTGAATTAAGATGCTTAATATGCTATTATATACATACTTTTACATGTTTACCTGACTGGTTTATATGTTAGTTATTTTCATTGTCATGGCTTTTGCTACTTAGTATTGGTTCAAACCTAAGCAGTTGTGTACAAAATTAGGTAGCCTAATAAAAAAGTCTATCTGGAAAATGTTATGGTCAAAATATTTGTGCATGTGGTGCATATTGAATAAGAAAATTTTGTATCTTTTCATGTTGACTGAATCCTTTGTTTATAGGCAGTGTCTAAACAACTATAGTATGTCCAGTTTTCATTTTACTAAGACTAAAAAACGTAGAAAGTGAAATTGCTGACTTCTGCGTAATATGTGACCACTTTTTGTATGTCAATTGCATCTTAAGTGAAGATAGATAGTCAGTGTTCCCTCTAAGGTGCACAACTACACAATTGCACAGTACCATCAGACAATTTGCACAGTGCTATCTCATTTCCGTGCACTTCCAATATTCTTAAATTAATACGGCATATATATACAGTATATATATATATATATATATATATATGTTGCATAGCCCTTTTAACATTAGGAACACATTACTGTTTGTGTGTCTGCAGTGGTTGTGCAGTTGCTTGCGCATAGTGTGCAACAAAACACACCTTTGCTCAGTGTATAATTTTCTTAGAGGGAACACTGATTATAGTGGCTTTTAATTTTTTATAACCTAAAAGCCTGAATCCTAACCTAAAACCTTAACTCTAAACCTCAGCACTAAACATTAATCATGAACCCTAACTCTAAACCTCAACATTAAACGCTAAACCCTAAATCTAAACCCGTGTCTCACTGTCGGCTTTTCAAAAGTTTTTAAGAAGGATGTGCATCAATAGTGGTCCAAAACTTTCAACATAATAAAATCTTGTGTGAAAACATCAAAAGTGTGTTCTGCACTTTAAAAAAAGCAATACAACCAAGGTGTGATCTGAACTGACAACCACTTGCGTAGCAGCACTAGTTGCTTCCCACTTGACCAAACACCTGTAAATACCACAAGATCACCAAGATTAGGCCTGCTACAATCGACAAGATCAGTAAGATCGCGAATATTACTAAGATTGCTGAGATCCCCAAGATTGCTTAGATCAGAGATGAACATAAATAGTACTGGATCTAAAATAAAATGTTCTTGAATTGGATCAGCACTACTAATTTTTTTAAAAGAATAGATATATAGAATGAGAACCAGAGTTGACTTAATTCATGGAGATGAATTGCGGCGTTTTTGTTAAAAAGCTGTGACTTGTTAATATTTTTGAACTTAAACTGGACTTGCAATTCACATAATGATATTGGCAATCCTAGTGATCTTATCAATCTTAATAATCTTAGTAATCTTGGAGATCTTGGTGATCTTAGAGATTTTAGCGATCTTAGAGATTTTAGCAATCTTAGAGATCTTGGTGATCTTAGTAATCATGGCGATCTTAGTAATCTTGAAAATTTTAGTTATCTTGGAGATCTCAGTAATTTTGGCGATCTTAGTAATCTTGGCGATCTTAGTAATCTTGGTGATCTTAGTTATCTTGGAGATCTCAGTAATCTTGGAGATCTCAGTAATCTTGACGATCTTAGCAATCTCAGTGATCTTGGTGATAATGGCGATCTTAGTTATCTTGTGGTATTTACAGGTGTCCCCACTTGACCATGTTGACATAAGTATGCACCACGTTTTCTCAGTTTCAAGTATTAGAAATTTTATTCTACTCAGATTATTTCACAAAATTCAACTGTGAGATGCATGAGAAGTTGGAGGTTTTACTTGTTCTTTTAATTTGCAACTAGCTCAGAGATTGTAATGCTTGTGATTGAAGTTGCTTTGTATAAAACATGTTTTTCAGAACATATTAAACTTTGGCACATAGAAGTACCTAGTAATAAGCTACAATTTAAGTTTATTAAGACTGCTGTACTGTTGTCATATGTTATGTTGAACTTGAAAGTATGCAACTGTGACAGGGTTCTTAGCTTCATATGAACTCAAATGCCATTGTTAGCTGGTTGTGCGTCCATGCTTTTTGGCCGTCTTTCTACTAAGTCTCCTCATATACAGTAGACAAAGAGAAGAGTTGTTTATATCAGAGACAAGTGAAATCACTGTACTGTGCTCCAAGCAAATTATGAGGCACTTTTGATCAGTGCTCTCCTGCAGTAAAAAGCACTATTTCGTGCATAATGTATGCTTGCCAATTATGGAGCAAATACACTAGATAAGTATGAAGTGCTTACATGCTGCGTATAATAATGCCTACCAAATCATGCATTACATACCCAGAAGTGTAAGCATTCACCCACGCCAGGTTAGCCATTGTGTCAGGATCTTTGATGTCTTGCTGAGAAACAATTTGTATCAATTTTTTGTACAGTGCGCATCTTCATCTAACTTTTTTATCCGATTGCTTCAAATGCCTGATGCTCTTTTACAAATCTTCATTATTCCTCAAGTATTCAGCAGTCCTGTATAATGGCGGCCAACTACAATAGTTGTTGATGCATTGTTTCAGTGTTTGCATCTCATCAGTATTGCTTTTGTGTAGAGAAAAAAGATGTGTGTGCAATGTGTACGAACCAAGCATGCAGAAAGTAGGAAATATAACTGATAAAATGCCAACTGCTACATCCTGCTTTAAAATTCAGGGAAATTAATTGGCTGTTGATCTTATGATAAATGCGTTGCAAGCATTTGAAACCTTGGTTGGAACAGTTTGCATGCCTCTGAGCACCAATGTTCATCCCCATTTGACTTATATTTTTCTCTGTTAGCTGTTTGCCTCAAAGTTATGATGTTAGAATGCCTTCATTTCTCTCACATTACTGGATTCCTGCATTATGATGGGTTAATGATGCTACATTTGGGTGCTGTTAAAGGGTTTTGCTCCTTTCAATGTATGTCGTATGCAAACGCCGATTTTGTAATGCGCTATGGCTTACCATTTCTGTGCTGTTGTGTTGTATGACTGCATCTGTGATGTGAACCATAAGTCGTAATAAAAACTATTATTTTATATTATTAATGCATGGTCCCCATTACGTATAGTTCAAATTACATGTGCATAGCTGCGTACATGTATATTGAAGGCCACATGCAGTTGAATGGCTGCAGGTTGTGCACCCCTGCGTTGGAGCAGGGACCCCAAAAATTTTTCGGCGTGACCCTAAAAAATTGTTCTAATTCTCGCAACCCAAACATTTCGTGAGCATATAATATTATGTGAAATAAGTTTATAATTAAATATCACGTTTAAGACAACTATTGGCAGTAGCAGTTTCCATGCACAAAATTGTATGAAACTTACCACATATAACAGTAAATGATTGCTTTTATTCTGTCTAGTGCCTAATTGCACAGATGTGATGCTTGTATTTATGGTAATTTCTATATTATTTCGTGACCCAGAGTGGAAGGTCTCGCGCCCAAATCAATCCACTATTTGCGGATCCCTGCTTTAGAAGATCACCTGTTTGAATTCATATCTGACTGAGGTGGTTTTGGCATGGTCCACACCAAGTCATTATTACTGACATTAGAGATTTTTTTGCTCTTTTAAACCTTGTAAGCTACCTATTTACAAACATTTCATTGCCACTTCCAAGATGCATACTTTTGTGAGTGTGTATCTCTCCACAGTGTTTTTATTTAATGTTTTATGTGTTGACCCTTGCATTTCCACTTTCTACTGGAAATTATCTAGAAAACCAAGTGTAAATTCTGAATAAGTAAGGCCAAATGCTTGTATTTTCATAAAAGTTATAGTGGGGCTCTTGGTTGTAATGACTGCATATATTCATTTAAGAATGACTGCTTAAGAAGCAATGGTGTAAGTTTGTCAAATGAAATGGCATGTAACAATTCTAAATCCATTTTCTGATTCCAAAGCAGTGACCATTCACATTTTCGTCTTGACTTGCAGCCATCAGACAGTGCTTTATTTGTAAATCATTGATTCCTAGTTTTCTCATGTCAAAGTAGCTGTACTTACTTCTTAATAATGGTAGCTAATAGCAAACCAGATACATTTTTGTTCTGACTTCTGTAAGACTTCTTTTTTGATGTGCTCAACTTGTAGATAAAAAGGCTTCAAATTTTGTTTTTCTTGTTTGACCAAACAGTACCCATACCTTCCCCTTTATAATAATATTGGAAACCAACCTTATAGTTAGTGGTAAAGTTAATGCTGACACCTTTTTGCAATTGACGATGTATTTTTTATTTACTGTTGTAACACCTTGGGATTTATTCTTCTAGTTGAACGAGTGCTGATGTTGCCTAAATGATGACTGATTTTGAAAAATCAATCGTTTTTTAGGAACACCTGGAACTGGCAAGACTACTTTAGCGCAGGAACTTGCCAATGCCACCCACTTGCGTCTTTTCAACGTTGGGGAGTTCGCCAAAGAAAACCAACTGTTTGATGGTTATGATGAACATTTGCAGTGTCCTATCTTGGATGATGACCGGCTCATTGGTACGTTGCTTTGTATATGGTGACATTAATGAGTAACTTTTTAATCCAATTCTTTTGTAGTCACTAGAACAGGGTTCCCAAACTTAAATTTCTCTGAGGACCAAATGATGACTTATAAAGTAACCGAGGGCCGCATTATGAAGTTGACAAAACAATGGCAGTATTAAAACCTTACTAGAAACAGTTTTTACATCTTATTTCTTGCGAAAGGTATCGTGAGTTATTCGCAAGGCGAAAACGTCAAAATTGGGTCTGAACTTCACAGTAAACAGCTTCGTTTTTGGACGCAAAAATCAAGAAAATGCTCCCAGAACTTTTTGTGTAAACCTTGAAAAGGCGACAACTCCAAGATGCGGCTAACTTCACAGGAACTAGCTTCATTTTTGGAAACATATATCGTGACATTGCGCCCGGAACTTTTTTCTGTAAACCTTGCAGGCAGATAACTTCCAAAATGCGTCTGAACTTCACAGCAAACAGCTTCGTTTTTGGACGCAAAAATCGAGAAAATGCGCCCAGAACTTTTTTATCAAGCTGGCAAGGCGAAAGCTTCAAAAATGCGTCTGAACTCAACAGAAAACCGCTTCGTTTTGGACACGTAAATCGTGAAATTGCGCCCAGAACTTTTTACTGTAAACCTTACAAGCAGAGAACATCCAGAATGCATCTGAACCCAACGGCAAACAGCTTCACTTTTGGACGAAAAAATCGAGAAAATGCGTCCAGAACTTTTTTTATAAACCTTGCAAGGCAGAGGACTTCCAAAATGCGTCTGAACTTCACAGCAAACCGCTTCGTTTCTGAATGCACAACTCGTGAAATTTCGCCAAGAACTTTTTCTGTAAAACTTGCAGGCAGAGAACTTCCAAAATGCGTCTGAACTTCACGGGAAATACGTTCGCTTTTGGACGCAAAAATCGAGAAAATGCGCCCAGAACTTTTTGTTTTTTACTTGCAAAGTGAAAACCTCAAAAATGCGCCCAAAACATTTTTGTAAACTTTGGAGGCGGATAACTCAAAAAAATCATCTGAACTACATGGCAAACAGCTTTGATTTGATACGCAAAAATCGGGAAAATGCGCCCAGAACTTCTTTATAAACCTTGCAAACGGAGAATTCCCAAAATGCGTCTGAACTTTCTCTATGCTGTGTCCTGAGAACGGCGTCAATCGCGAAAATAAGTCCCGTACATCTTTGAAAAAGTATTTAAATTGTGTGTTGTGAAATTTTCTCCAGTGAAGGAAATTGCGTCCAAAAATGCAAGTGCCGATTTTCAAAATTTTTGTCGGCTGGCGTCCAAAAAAGGTGCCGAAAGTGCCGTTTTTTTCGGCTTAGAGGGAACATTGCTTGCTACTCACAAGCGAATAGTGCATGCCACCAAAATGGTCCACGTTTAGGCACTTAACATAAACCACGAGTTTGGAGCAATGCTCCGCTTAAATCAAATGCTTTTTCTCAACCGTTTGACTCTTGCTAGGTTTTTATCATTGCTTGAACCTGTTTTAGTGCCAATTCTCCTTACACGATGTTTTTATCGAACCGTGACCACCACAGATCGCCTTTCTTGTTTAAGAGAGGCTTTATCCTGCCATCACTAACTGAAACATGGAAACTGTAGCGCAGGGTCTCCAAACTTTTTTGTCCGAAGGGCCACATAAGGTAGTAGAGAACATGTCGAGGGCCGGAGGTCTTACGCAATGTGATCGTTGCGGGATATGTTATATTCTACCAAATCAAAAATTTTTTCGTAAGTAGTGTATATTATTTTTTCATCATTGACAAAATGGCTTCGCGGGCCGGATGCAACGACTTCGCGGGCCCCTGCTGTAGAGACCCCTGCTGTAGCGTAATCATGGATGCGTCCTTCATACTTACGACTCATTTTAGCGTGGACATCGCGGTTTTAAAGTCAGTGTCTTTACCCCAACTTGTAGTGTCGCACATATCAACAAAATCGACCATCCAAAAGATCACTTGTACAAATAAAATGTCGTGGGTGAATGAGACGCCTTCGCAAACGTCATTGTGTTGCTTTGTCGTATATAACATGTTATAGCAAATGTATTTTTCCATGTGTCGGTAACTTCAGGTTTGGTTATAACGGCGAGATTGGTCGATTGTGCGCTTTTGTCGATCGCTAGTAAGACTTCATAATTAAAATTACGCAAGTATTTTTCGAAAAAGAAAGGAAAAATTGATTGGTTGAAAAGTATGTTGTGAAATTTTACAAACTGGCCTGTGAGAAGGAAATTGAAGCCAATGCTAGAGGAGTAGATTTTCAGCATTTATACAACCCTGGATAAAAAATTGGTGCCTGCTTTCACAAAAAAAAAACTATTTTTAAAAAGATATGTCTATACAGGTTTTGTAACGTTTTGCTTCTGGTTAACAACGTTGGTTTGAAACACTTGTATATTTTTAATGCGAGTTGTCTGATGTAGTCATAAACTCGCATTTTTCTGTGTTGCGCGACTGCAGCCACTTTCGGGAAATCGATCTACTGTTAGTTTTTAATTTTGCGAACGTGTTTCTGGTTTATATACTGGGCAGTTGAAACGTTGTAGGATGTATAATTAGTTCCTGCCCAGAGAATCGAAACGTGTGTGCTGTGGTAGCTTCTGCACGCTCATGCCTTCCCCCATACGTTTTCAGATGAGCTGGAAGAACCTTTGACCGAAGGTGGCAACATAGTCGAGTACCACAGCTGCGAGTTCTTTCCCGAAAGATGGTTCGACATCGTCTTCGTCCTCAGAACCGACAACACCATCCTTTACGACCGACTGCTGCAAAGGTAACTTCATCGAAGCGCATACCATTACCAAGTGAAGCGCTCCATCTGTGGACAACGTGCTTCCTGTCAGGGTATGGACAGGCTGCAGCACGCATCCACGCAGTACGTTTCAAACAGACTTTGGCACTTAACTCGCATTGACCCAACTGAAATTCAGGGTAGTGAAAATCGTGTGACTGCGCTGGTTGTAGATTGAATATTAGAGAATTGTGTGGAAAATTAAGGTTGTGCCAAAGATCATTTATAAATTTTGCTTTTCCTCCGGTGAGGGTCGTGAGGGCAACAACCCTAGGACTCAAAATAGCTCACAGTCAACAGCAACTTCAGGTATTTCCACT
>JGI24022J15233_10005846_pt1 | contig 13175 bp, 8 predicted proteins | sample Ectturendosymbi2_FD_15233 | JGI IMG/M metagenome (IMG submission 15233) | reverse complement strand
AAAATTACGTTTTCCAAATTAGATTTGTTGCAGTTGTTAACAATAAGTGTGAAGGCAATAAGTTGAAATACCTTAGTTTGAAACACGAAAAGAGCAACATGTTTTGCTCTTGAAATGTAGTCTTTGTAAACAACAAGATGCAAACAAGTATAAAATAATGTGATGAACGTTTACTGGGAACAGACCAACTCAACTGATTTGGATGCAAAACCACCGAACGCCAACAGACCCCTCAGCATGTCTTTCTTTTTCAACACCAGATCTATTCACTACTCCACCATCAGATGGATAAAATATGCTTATGTCGCATCACACGTTTTATATCTTGACCTTATCGACGCATTAAAAAGTACTTTAAGAAAATGGCGCATTTCTCAGCTTTCAAATCAAAGGTGTTTCGTACCTTCCCATGTGTGAAAACTGCCCGATTCGAATAAATCAATCTTGCAAGACGATGTAGATGTTGGTTTTTAATGTTTTCATGAATTTTCGGGTCTTGGTGCCAACACCAATTACCCCAGTTGTGTTTCTGAATGGATTTCTAAAGTTAATGCGAAGAACTACTAATGGTTTCCAAGCTACTGTCTCCTCTGCTCGTTGCTGCTTCCTTCATTTTCAGGATAACTTTAGTTTGTTAGTTTAACTTACTCCGGCCACTGGTAACTCTCATCCTGACAGCACTTTGTAACGGTCTCAAAGCACCAATGATCACGTGATTGGCATCAATCGTTGAAGGAATGTTTACAGGACTGTTGTTGTTCACAAACATGACGCTCTGATTGGTGTCATTTATGGCTAGCATAATATGTTATTGGCATGTTTGGCGCAGACATACGGTATGGCCCATACCATAGGGGTTAGTAAAACAACACAAAAATACAGCAATCCTGAACCGCAACACATCACAGAGTAGATCGTAGTTGGTTCGTGCATGAAATACTGTAGAAAAGAAACGAACACTGTAACAACGCATCTGCAACTATTGCATCGGTCATCGACATACGGAAGGATTAAATGGTGAAGATTTGTAAAACGCACTTGGTCTGTTTCATGGTGGCAGTTTTACTTCGCCCCAACCCATTCAGCCAAAGGAAGCTTCCGATAACGATTTCACTATCGAGGATGTTATGCTTTGGCCGGGTATGCGCTTCTTGCGCTCTCAATGTAAGCCCTGCTCTGCAGGGTGCTTACAGCAGTGATATCGTGATGGTCCAATTCTACAAAATAATGATTTGGCTTTCTAGTGAGCAGCTATTTTTGACAAACAAAGCAATTTCCTACTCTCATGCCAAAATGCTCGAGTTCTGCTCAAACTTTTTTGTTTTTGGTAGATTTACTATATACGAATTATAAGAACTCCGCCTGAAATCATAGTGGGTTCTCAAATGTTTCGGATCGTTAATAACTTGAGCAGATGTGCTATCTTATCGTCACTTTCTTGTTGCGGATTGCTATTGATGGCTTATTCAGGTCATCGTGAAACATTAGTATGGGAAACATGCACGCCCATACCATGTAAATTGCACAACGATGAACGCGCATATGACTAAGCAGGATGGAGAACTGAATGTCACTATTTTTTCAAGACTTTTCCAATATCAAGAGCGATGGTCTCGGAGTAAACTGGGTTCTGCGTCTAATTGGCTGCGGTGCTTTGTGTAGTTAGCCTACGTACTAAAAATCCAACGCAAACAGTTGGAAAATAATAAGCAGCAAGCACTTGCAAAAAAGCAGACCGTCATTCCATCTGATGCGGCAGGAGTTACAGTTGAGACACCCATCTGTGCCTGGTGCGCAGAAACTTCTGGACTCCATCACTGGCGGTGCCGCTCACTGTGTTCCACCTAGTGGAGGGAAAGCAGCACCAGGCTCCGTGACCTCATACTCGACGTCAGTACCAGCCTTCCGGAATGTCCCTCCCCAAGACATCAACATATAGGCCAGGTTTAACCGTCTTCCCACTGGCGTCGGACGATTCAACCCCAGCATGGACACGTGGGCGTCGGAAGTAGAGGGCATTGGCCAATGGCCACCCCCTTGATTTTGAAAATTTCAGCAAGAAAAGGTTGTTTTCTTACTTTCGAGTGGGAAAAAACAAATTCCACCCTACGACCCCTTAGAAAAATTTTGGAAAAATCCGCTAGTGGCTCCGAAGCGAGTGTTTTGATTTGGTTCAGTTTCAGGTAAGCCGATTGTATCCACTTGATTAAACTTTACGGTTTCAAGATCAAAAAATAGTTATAGCCTGTGCTGGGGCGTAACGAGGGGGAAAGGGGGCACGATGCCCAGGAGAGGGCCGAAAATACTCAACAGTGTCGCAAGTATTTTTTTCAATACATTTACTCCCAAAAGACCTTTTTCGAACATGGGGGCGCCATCTAACCTCGGTACGCCCCCTGAGCCTGTGTGCAACTTGCAAGGTTGCTCAGACCTATAGTCACAACTTCGAACTTTCTCGTTCGTGCGATTGACAACGAATATTTACAAAAATGATGTCTTACATGCAACGTACGTTTCATAAATTTGTGTTTTCTACGCTTTAGCGAATAATGAAGTTGAAGTCCTTTGAATAAAAACGCGTGCCGCAAAGCACGTGCCACATTTGTGTTTGCATATGGCCTAGTTTCAATTTTTTTACGAAAGCAGTTGCAACAACATCAGCTAATATCTGTAATAATCCGTCTTGTAAGGTCCTTCAGTAGAGATGCCAAGGTATTCGGCTTGCTGCGGTGTAAGTGTGGTCAGTTCCACTCCAAGCTTGTCCAAGTGCAGGCGAGCGACTTGCTCATCCAACTACAACGTAAACAATGTTTTAGAGCAGGGGTGGGGAACCTATTTACTATCCCAGGCCGCCTAAATTGTGGGTAATCGCTGGTGGGCCTCAAATAACAATTGATTTTATCCTAAAATTTTACCTTTATCTTAATACGAAGGATGAGAGGCTTCTTATGACATGCTACCTTAAGTACCTGCTTATCATAGAGCTTCGTTTTGACTCGATTTTGTACTCGGAAATTGGGTAACGATAGTTGTGATACAGGCCGTATAATATGTTCACGCGGACCGTAGGTTGCTCACCCCTGTTTTAGAGCATGCTAAATGTATTGAAGAAAGCTTTCCCTTAATGAAAAATGCGACAGAATATTGACAAAAGTAACTGATTCAGCATAAATATACAAGCTGGTTTACAAAGATCACCGTAAACATGTGCACCAACAGGTTTGTAACCATTGGGGACCTGGAACCTACCCAGTGCAGTCAATTCACCGCTTACTGGAGACGAGTGATGGTGTCTTTTGGTCATTTGCTGATAGGCTCCCCCCGTTTTTTGTTGTTCCATCAAAATCTGGCGAAGTGCCTGTTGAACACTTTTTCTTTCTAACTGTAAAATAGTTACCAGAGGTTTGCATCATTTGCAAATGTTCCAAGAATCAAATGAATTACGTTGTGCGAGGAAAATCTAGATTAGTTTACGTCATACTGTATTTATGTTTAAGCTGAAATCACCCCAAGTACTTGCTGGTGCGGATTTCGTCAGTCAACTAAAGATTTTTTGACATTTAAGCTAACTCGAAGCGGATGGTGTGAGCCACTATTGGAAGGTAAGAGTTCATCACGTACAGTACGGATATCTAGAGCAGGAGTGGGCAATTACTTTGACTCGGAGGCCACTTTGAGAAAATCGCATTTAGCGGTGGTCCGTACCTTCTAATTTAATCGTAAAATAAATAAATCAAAGAAAAACAATACTGGCACACAGAAAAAGTTTTCAATATATCCTAATTGTTCTTGTGCAAATACACATTGCAACGCCAGCAATTCAATGAGACAAATGTAACCATACACACTTTTCAAAAGATTCAGATTAGATTTTTCCTGAATGCTTCCAGAGGCCACTGAAACCGCTTTGGCGGGCCACATGTGGCCCACGGGCCGCTATAATTGCCCATCCTTGATCCAGAAGGTTCTCCTACTGCTACACAATTTGTCAAAATCAGCCGAATAAGTGTTGTAAGTTTTCAGAACGAGATGCGTTTTCAGGGCTAAAATTAAAAACCAGGTTTGCCAGAGTTGCAACAGCTGGTGATGTGAATGTAGGAAGTCACGTAAGGTTGTAGGAAACTTTGAAAACGGTAAGGACCCGAGTTTTTAAGCAACGTTTTCGAAAAATTAATTATCTATTTTAACTTTATTTTTAGAGAAAATGCGAATTTCTGCGAAATCTCAGACGATACAAATTATCTTGCCACCGAAATCTTTAATTACAACAGGTTTCGAATATCGGCCATCGGGGTAACACTTTTATCAAGGGAACTCCAGCCCACCCTCCTGAAAAAAATTTCCGCACATTAATGGATAAGGCGAATGACAGACAAGGTGTTTGATGTCAAAAGGGTGACCTTTTCTGTCTACAACAACTAACCTGTGACACTTTCAAAAGAAGAGGTAGAGTTTGGCGCTCTAATGAAAATCAGCGCTAAGCACGTAGACTACAGCGGGTACTTAACAGCAAGATGCATTACAGATCGTTTGACTTTTCTTTGGTTGATAATAATGAATACTTCGATGGCAATTATCAGTTTTTGTGCGTTTGACACACAGCACAGAGTCTTGTACATCTCCACTTACCGTTTTGGGAAGGCGATACACTTCACCCCGTTTGTACTTCTTGAAACCGTCATTGTTCGCGTAAAGTTCGATTTGAGCAAGCGTCTGGTTGGTGAACGTGGTGCTCATCACGAAGCTCGAATGCCCTGAAGCGCAGCCAAGATTGACCAAACGACCTTCGGCGAGAACGATCAAATGCTTTCCGTTGCTGAGCTTATAACGATCCACCTTGCAAGTAAACAGTGCAATAACAGCTGGTTTTAATTTGATACGAGTTGCACGTTATATATATCTCGCAGTCTTGCCGGTAAACATCTGGCAGCATCGGTAAAAAGTTCATGTTTCATCGTACTGTAGTCACCGCGCCTATACTTGGGCTCAGCTGGACATCCTGGTTTGAAGCTGCGATGATGTTGGGAATGAGGGTCACAGATAAAGTTGAAACGTTTGCCGAATTTTTTGGTTTAAAGAGTGAAAAGCCAAAAAACGGGAATCATTTCTTGTAAAGTTTTTAAAAGCCGCTACCATCGTTTGAGTCAAAATTGCTTTACAAATAATTCAGAGAATGCACGTTATTTATACACGTTGACAGGATACAAAAATTGCGCAGCTTGCAAAGCAACAAACGGTTCAAAGCTTTCCGAATAAAGCAATATTTTTGGCCACGGTGAAGGGGCAAACCATTTATGTGGCTTATTTTACAGAAATTAGAAGACCGTAAAATACGATGCGTATAGAATATTTAGCTGAAGTGAAAAGAAACAAATTAAACTATTTCTGATACACACAGTAGAGCTGCGTAGGTGACGCGAATTAAAGTTTCAACAATACTACTTCGCCAAAACGATAACTTGTATCAAGAAAAAATTGTGATGATACTCTTACTGGAGAAAACACAGCATGTCCATCTCATTTTTAACGCAAGTTCAATGCAAGACCTTCCTGAATTGTGTTTTGAAATAAAAATGAAAACACGAGAACCTTTGCTTTAACTCTGTTTAACTTCAGTTAAACTGCGCGTTCTACAATAAGCAAAGCTTCAAGTTCAAATGAAAAACACTGTCCTCAAACAGTGCCCAAAAAATCATCTTCATGCATATTGTCCTTAGACATATACAAAGCGATTCGCAACAGTGGCATTATGTTTTAGGTTTTTCATTTGGCGAATCCAGGGATGTCCAACCCCTGGGAAATCATACGACAAGCTTTGTGCGATTATGTCTGTAAATCACCTGTGGCTTGATTTGAACTTTTTCAACGCAGTTGGCATTTAACCAAGCAACGTCGATTTCACTGTCGAAGTGACCCATGTTACATATTATCGTATCTTCCTTTAACATCTGGAAGATTTCGGGAGTTACCACTGATATGCATCCAGTCGTAGTAACGATAATGCTCGCCCGTGGAGCAGCTTTCTCCAGGGTGGTGACTTCATATCCTGTAATGTACGCCACGCACTTTTAATGTCTTCTAATGAAATAACGTTCATTACTTTTCAATGACGCTTAGAAAATATAAAGCTTTGATATATTGTAACAGAAAAGGTCTAGTGTACTTAAACTGTACTAAATGGGATCTCCTGAATCGTTCATAATTCAAAAGAACTGATTTGTTTTTGTATCGCGGATCCTCCGGACCCCAGAGATTTTGGCGACATGCTTGGTTTGCAGCAACTAATATTCGCTCTGAATAATAACGTCACTGTTCTGCAAATCCAACTGAAAAAGGGTTTGTTGTACCAGATACCAAAAAGCTGTTTCTCTTACAATCGACCCAAAGGTCAAATAACTTAATTGTCATTACTTCAGCACGTCGACAAGCGCTGCAGGGCACGCTTATAGTTCTGCAGGAAAAACATTTTAGCTGGATGCACCAAATACGAAACAAATTACGAGCCAGTAAATGAACTGTGCGCTTTACGTTCCAATGCAGGGCATTGAATGGCGAAAACATTTAAATAAATTCATTGTTCTTTGCCTGACAACATTATGCAGAACAGTGCCTGCTTTGGAGGTATAGTACCGAACCTACACCTGCTTGTTGGGGATAGTTTTAGTAGGAGGCGAAATTCGGAAAAACAAAATGGAAAATGAAAAACGATGATTGATTTATGTTAGGCACAGCATTTTGGAAAAAAGGTGCCACTTCATAGGCGCCGTGGTCGTTTGGGGGCAATTGCATCAAATTCACCCTCCTGTATCCTACATCAGTGCAAAAATGCTGACGATTCGCGAAGGTGAAAGATTTAAATGATTGGCAAAAACAATAAATTTGTGGATAGGTGTATGGAATATAGTGGGTTTAATTGCTGCACGTGGTTAGAGTCCAAATGTGGTCAGCCGAAATGATGCAGCTGTGACAGAAAAGCTCATCTTCCGGTTGAAGCATGATGCGGTTAGGTTCCGAACGTTCATGTATGCCCCCGGGCTATAGGTAATCTGAAACGCTTAATGCTGACCGTGTGCAATAACAAGGGCACAGGCGCGCAAGAGATTTAAAAAAAGTGCAACTTGGAAGTTTTATAATGAAAATAACGGCCAATGAAAACAATATAAACGACATGTTCCAGACGTTTCGGTAACTCCTGCTACCATCATCAGTGCAACTTGGAAGTTTTTTCAAAATTGTGTGGCAAGTAATCAACGTTAACAGTTTTTTGAAAAAATCTGTCGCCGTTATTATTTTCAGTCGGACTTTTAAAGAAACATGTATATCAGAAGATTATCTTCCGAAAGGAATCTTTTCACAGCCAAGAATTAGACAATGTGATCTTAACAGAGTATATATTTTGCCTGCAGAATATTCATCTTCAGCTCTGTGAAGTGTATGAACGTATTAAATTAAATAAAACCCACAAAAATTGTAGTATATAGCTTAACAGTTATAAGAATAAGTAATTGACAAGAATGCATAACCAGCTGCCCATCCTACAGACGAGGGGTGAATGCCTTCGTGCGGGTACAAAGTATACGTCATGTCGCACACCTTTTTTAATACAGGAGGTTGGAATAAGTTGTCTAGCACAGCGTTATTCATCCTGGCACAACTCGTAGGCCTATTGATGGAAACTACTATAAATGAAAATCGGTTCGTCAGAGCCACCAAGCAACAAAGGACGCATCTGAAGCCTCAATCTATAACATTTCAGTTGCAAACAGATTTTTCAGACCTAGGATTGCATTCGATTACCTTCCATAGAAGCTTGGAGAGCATTGATCGGATCGATTTCTGTGACAATCACTTTGCATCCGAATCCTATAAGAGCCTGGGCTGATCCTTTCCCAACAACGCCGTAACCGGCCACGATTGCTGTTTTGCCTGCAAGAAAGAAGAGATTCAAAAATGAGCGAGAGATTACGGAACTAACACTAAATCACCCAAATTTTACCATGAGTTACCTGCTAACATGACGTTGGTTGCTCGTTTTATCCCATCCACTAGTGACTCTCGGCATCCATACAGATTGTCGAATTTGCTCTGAACGTCACAGCTTGATTTAAACCAACCAACTTTCTACAAAGGCTCTGCGACTCGGTTAAGGTGGTAAACTCAGCTTGTATTTCTGGCAATTTTGGCCCACAAAGCAGGGCAGGGTGATTCAAGACCACAGCTAAAGACACAGCCTAAGTTTGCATTGAATGGAGACTGAAGCAAGTTTTGGAGTCTTGTAAAGTTTTGAACTCAAGTGTTATCATCTTTTGATTTGCCTCAGGACGAAGTGATTCCATTACTAAAAGTGGAAGCTAAGTGTTTAACACACTTACAGTACATCTGCGTTACCGCAGTCGGTACGCTGCATGACAGATTACGTCTTCGCTAACTCTGGTGCCAGTTGGTGATAATTAATGTGATGCAGGGGAGATCATGGCTTGCTTGCAACAATCACCACAAAAAAACAGCAAGACTTATTATATGACTCGAATGAGCGGAACCATGAGTAAGTCTGAACGGTCGCAGCATTTTACAAGTGCGTCTGGCAAGCAAACGTTTTTATCAGTTTTTAGACTTACAGCAAAAAAACAATGAAATAGTAATTTACACAAGTTCAGAATATGCTCACGACTCCCGCTCGTGCGAAAAGGACGGGTTAAGTACAGGGTCGTAACGAGGGGGCAAGGGGGCACAACTCCCGGGCGCCGAAGCATTACGGGGGCGCCGAAAGTCCCAACTATACCACTAGTACTTTCATCAATACAGTACGTTTGCTTCCGAAAGACCTGTTTCGAACATGGGGCCCAAACTTGATTCTTATCCCGGGCGCCATCTAACCTCGTTAAGTCCCTGGTTAGGTAGCAGAGTCATCAAATACAGCACGGTTCTTTAAATCTTTAGTTTTATCTGCATTTCTTTGAGCCGCTCAACAAAACGTTGCCTTTGAAGTGTGACGTCACCAGGATCTCCATGTGACGTCATTGTGACGCCAGACAAAACTGCAAATGCCAATTGCTCCCTGCTTCTTATTTATAAGGAAGCACAAGAAAGTCCGCATCTGATGCTTTCATTGACATCGGTCTCGAGTTATGGCCGAAATTGCCTCAAAAGCTTGAAACGTTGGCTCTAGCGTCCTTAAAGGGGTTCATACTAAAATAGATTGTAATTTAGTCTTAAGAGTTGCAAATGTCCCGCAGTCTGTGCTCATCTCAACCTCTGCATGTAGTACGTTATATGCTTTATGTGCGCTCATGCTTTCAATGCGCCGGTTGCATAACATTGAGGGGAACTGAGGATGCATCACGGGACAGTAATGCCCTTCACGAAATCATCTCAACCGCTCAAATAACTCACCATACTATCTCGTTTATTGTCTGCAAAATTGCCATAATGCACTGACTTCTGACAGCAGCAAAAATGTTTCAAATTCTGCACAAGTTTTAAACAAACGACCCAACACTAGTCATGTACTCGGAGAAAAGCATTTTTTATGAGTAGCGCTTCAGTGAGCGTCAGAAGGGGGGGAAAGGAAAGATATGTGATATTTTCGTATTACCTTTTAGTAGAAAAACATTTTTCTCGTAGCATCGAGTTGGTAAAATAAAATTTCATCACTTTTGGCCCCTCCCTGGAATATTGCTTTTGGCCACCGCCTGGAAAAATCCACTATTGCTCCCACCCTGGAAAAAATCCTTCCGACGCCCATGGTCCTTCTAAAGTGCGCAGCTCAATCATACTATAGGCTCCTTGCTTTATCTGGTAAACACTAGTAGTTTGTCGCTTATGACGCAATACAACGCCTCATTTGCGGTTATCGCCAATGACAAGGACCAACCACCAAAGGCTTTTATTACGGAGCAGTCGCTGTACAGAGCAGCAGAGTCCAAGAAACTATACCTAAAAGTTTATTTGTCGTTTCGCTGAAGGTCTGGCATACTTAGTCTTACCACAAAAGTTTATAATGTAGATTTTTCGTATTATGCTACCTCATACTGCAGCATTGTTAACCGACATGATTGTTTCAAAGACGTAGCCCCAAAAACATATTTTTTGGTCAGGGCATCAATAGTGAAAGAAATATTAACACAGACATTTTGGCTAATTTTGCGTTTAAAAATATACTCAAAACTTGTTTTTGTGTTTTCCAAGCGAAAGCTATCTGTGGATTGCAAGTGGAAGTTTTGTTTAGACTTGTGCTCCGGTTATTTTCTTATTCAACAAAAGGTAAGCTGCATATAAAAATGAAACATTCATCAAAATTATGACCTTTTTATTGATGAAAAAATAAAAGCCGATTTACTCTACATTTTTCATGGGTATGTTATAATGGCTTTAAAATATCCATGTTTCTTGTTTCCAACCCGATTCCAAACAAACTTCATGATTTTTTATTCACATTTTAGTGGCCATCGTATACTGCAAACCCTTCGTTTAAGGAGATTCTGAGAACGGTTTTATTTTATGTAAAGTTTGTTCTTTCAACACCACTTCAAACGAACAGGTGTTAGGATATGGCAACAACATATTAAGTATTAGCAATGCTTAAAAGGTTCAACATCTTGACATACTTAGCAAATGATTAAACATGTGTACTGCATAGACCTTGCACCCATCCTACGTTGCAGCTTCTGACTTCTTTGCGGGACTTACTTTGGTAACAGAGTCGTTTATACCAATAGCAGGAGTTTTCAGTGTGCCGTTTTTAACCATTTTACGAAGGCTGACAACACCACTTGTTGTTTCTTCCGTGATTCCGCGAATTCCTTCCACGAGGTGCGGATACTTCTCGTGAACCAGGTGAGAAAAATCGCCTCCATCGTCGAGCAGCTGATTGAAAGAAAACATTTTTTTCGAGATATAAGAAAGATAAGAGACTTGAAAGACAGGTTCATTTTATAAATTAGCAATAAAAATTTTTGTGTCGATGGAAGATAGATAGCAGCGTAGTTGCAGACCCCTACCACTATAGTTAATGCTCACCATCTCGCAAATGAAGCGAGGCCTGTTACGTAATTCATTGTTGAGAATGAGATAAACACATACCGAGAAGAAAACTTGACTCAGATTTGTCACATCATATCACTGTTTATGATTGTTTGTGTCGAATTCAACAGAACACGCGTTTGGGCCTAAATGCGGCACTACCTTTGCCAACACTACTTTCGGCATCGTATGCATAGGTGCTTAGCCTATTCGGGCAAAGTGCAACTGCATCAGTTGTTAAAGGTCAAAAGTGACTCGCTGTCCAATCAACCCCACGATGTCTACGTCTATAGCGGCGATTTCTGCCGAAACCCAAACAATTAACCTCAGATAAAGAGAATGCTCTTGAACAAAACAGTGTCCATACCCCAAGTACAGTATGAACACTTTGCCAATGTGGGTCTGAGTGAGAGATCCGAGGGACATCTTTCTTATGAAATACATTCTCTTTACTGATTTGCTTTGCTCTAAGGTTTCAATTGCTCAGATTCTACTCGAAGTATTTAAAATTACACCAACCTAAAACACCACGAACAAAAATTTTGTTTCAATATCATACTAGATGCATTCGTAAAAATTCTATATTAGGTGTATTTTATGTTTCTGCAGGTACACTGACGAACAGCAACTTACTATTAGAGCAAAATACCTTGTTTATCATGTAAAGAGAACATAGCATGTTAGCTTGACATAGTGATTATTCTGAATGTAGCATGACAATTTGACCGTAATGTCAAATTATAGACCAAGCATCCAATAGGGATTCGTCACTATCTGCACCCACTGGTTACAGTAAACTATTGAAAAAACAGCATTTGCGCCTCTCAATGTTGGTCGGGTACAATCACCGATTCTGTAATGCGCTACTGTACGGCTAACCATTTTTGTGCTCTTGTGTTGTATAATTGCGTCTGTGATATGGACCATGAGCCTGTAATAAAAACTTATCATTTTTAATATGTATATAGTGTCACGTGGAGGCCACGTTTGTGAGAAGGTCATTTGAAAAAGCGAACCTGAAATAAATAAAAGAGCTTACCATGTTTAATGGCTCGTCATCAAACATTATAGTCTGTTCCATACACCACCAATATTCTTCTTGCGTTTCTCCTTTCCAGGCATATACGCCTGTTCCGGCGGCTGCAAGAGCTGCGGCTGCATGATCTTGAGTGGAAAGAGTATTTGAAGAAGACCACTGCACCTAAAAAAATTGAACCAATTCCAGTTCATCAACCCCGAAAATAACAATGCTTACTAAATTTTGTGTTACCTTTCCAAGAATGTGTTTTTCTGCTTCAGCTTAACTTTCCATCGAGACATTTGACAATCTGGTACAATTACACCGTTTAAGGACCGCAAAGCCACTATGTTGGCTTTGACTTTGTCCATTCATAACCGATATTTCTAGAGAGCTGTTCAAACCATTTGAAGAAGGAGAAAGTCTCCAAGCTTCGTTTGAAAAATTCCTGGCACTGTTGCTTTTGAGCTTTTTAGGTGTGACGTCACATCACAACTGGGGGAAATTAGAGTATTTTTGGATGACGTAATCAGGGCCTGAGAATAAAGTTCAAGTGGCAATATGCCCGCTTTTTTTAAAAAATAAACTAGGCGAAAATCGGCATCTTTGGATTTATAGATTGGCCATTTAGCGTTTGTGATTGTCAAGGTACGGTCTAAAAACAACAATTAAATAATTTATTCCCCATTAATTGGTCTTTAAATCGCCTATGGGTTTAATTAAATATTTGGTGGAGAAAGGCCAATAAACTATATCCGTATTGTTGTGTTTCACTCAATTAAAAACATTTAATTTATTAACTTGCTCAACCTAATACCAGTTGAGTGGTAACTTGTGAAACACCGGATTTTATGTATGGCGGAGAACATCGCAAGCAAACAACCTCTTTTAGACCGAAACGAATTTAAGCATCCACCTTAAGTTCATCCAAGATAGGTTAGACTTTCAAAATTTTTTCAGCTCGTCTAGGTGTACATACAGCAGCTGTTGCGATCGGAAATCCCGAGCGGTATGTGCGCAAAGCTTCGCACCGTGCAAGCAACAATAGAGATCATGCTCGCAATCTCTCTTTGCGTACGCTAGTCGTTACGTTCAATCGTTCACACGTTAATATCAGCAGAGCTACCACGTCGCA
>JGI24022J15233_10005845_pt1 | contig 13178 bp, 7 predicted proteins | sample Ectturendosymbi2_FD_15233 | JGI IMG/M metagenome (IMG submission 15233) | reverse complement strand
CAAAAGTCATTGTATGCTTATTGTTGAATATATATATGAATAACCATGATGAAATATTTTGTCATAAGAAATTTTAGGGGTACATGTTCATCTGTCGGAATGCTGAAGGGGTACATGGTCAGAGAAAGGTTGGGAGCCCCTGTACTAGACCGTACGATATCTCGTTGGCAACACTTTTTTACACTTTTAGCGAATTTATAGAAAGCGTGGTGTAGTGTTTAAAATATACATGAAATTAGAAAAAGAAACTATGGTTTGATACCCGGGTCGTTTTTCAAATTCGTATGGAATGGGAATCGACTTCATTGTCGTCGCTCCTGTTTGCGTCATCGGTCGACCAAGCGGAACCTGAAACAAAGGTTCAAATGTTACTTAAACAACTTTCCACCAGCTCGAAGCTCAGCATCTGCTGATTGAAGTTGATTCACTAATGACGCATCAAAGGTGATTGGAACATACAAAGTTTATTTTCAAATATCGGAGCAAGCATATGGTAACTCATCAGCTTCGAGCATAAATTAATTTTCATTTGTTTTTCTCACCAAGTCTCTTTGCGGTTCCACGAGCTCGGCATCATTGAACTTGTTTCTTGACATGTCTAAAGGATTGTCGATGATGCTTTCATGTGCGGTCAGGAAAAGGGGAATAAAAGCCATGTAATCGATGAAAGAAACCTGCCCCAAATGCAAAGAAAAATCACGTTACTAAATAATCTTTGCATAGCATTGCATTTATTTTCTTCCAATTTTATTTGGCTCCAATTTGTGCAGTGATCTCATATTTGGTTTCGGTGTTAGGTTTCCCGTTGCAATGCAATTCTTCATAAGTTTATTGTTGCATGAATAGCTTCCTGTATGTTGCATTTTACATAAAATCATGTCCGTCGAGAAGTTTTCAAATGACTTCGTTCTTGAATGGACATTCGTTCAATTGTGACAGAACTCGTGTTCGTAGGTGTAGGATCAGGCAAATTTTTGGGGTTGCGAAGGATTTTTGCCCAAATTACACCAAACTTGCCCGAACAGTTTTTGTGCGACTATTTTCTCCCGCAAAGATTATGAAAACTTTTTTTGGGATGAACTCCAAAAAAATAAAAAAAGATCTTCATGTGTTTCTGCAAACGTTGGGCGCCACTTTTTCAAATCAAACAAAGTTGAGCACCAATTTTTCCCGAATTTTCAGAGATTTTGCCCAGATTTTGCAACCATTTTCTGGGATTTTGCCCCGATTTTCACGGATTTTGCCCAGATTTTAAGAGATTTTGCCCGTGTTTTCGACTAATCCAAACTTTTGGGGGTGAGCTTGCACCCCCTGCACCCCCACCTCCTACACCACTGCTCGTGTTTGAGTTGTTTCACAACTTATTTTATAGATGAGCAGTTTCGTTGTCTCAAATGAGTTTTTTTAAATCTTGTGCCAAAGGCGAAGATGATTTGTGTGAATGGGCGGTTTTTAGAATTTTGTTAAACGATTTAAATTAACTCAGCGGTAGTGTACACAAATGTTTTCATCGCTGTCACAGCCATACGAGTTTGTGCTTTTCTTTATCTCTTGCCTAACAAAGACAAAGAATATACTTTTGGTGTAGCGCAATCTGTGCACCTTTAGAAACATCGTGTGATTCATTAAACTTGTTGCGTGAAAATAATCACACCTTTGTGCAAACGCCACCGATGTTTTTCAGCTGAAATTGTTAGAACTGAAATAAAGTAATTTTTGCAAATTTTTGGGGATGTATTTTCCGAGATTGCTCTTGTAATGAAGATGTTGAAGCACGTCTTTGAGGATAAAAACGCTACACATTGTTGAAAATGAACCTTCCCAACCGTTTAGAGCAGCTCTGCATTACTGAAGCATGGCTTTGCACAGTGATGCTTGTAAAGAGGTTTGGAAAAAAATTGAGATTTTCAAAATGTTTTAGTTTTTAGATTGCGGCGGAAATGGGTGCCTATCTACGAAATGATTTACCGTAGGCATGGTATATGCTCTAAAGCAATGTGCGGAACCAATAAGTTTCATAAATGCGAGAAAATAGGTGATTACTGGATGCACTGGTTTGTTGGCAAAAATATGTAGAAAACAGCAGTTACACCAGACGTTGTCCCCACCGAAAATCTTTAAGGCTCACACCAACTGTTACAAATAACCAATTCCTATGAAGGGACAGCCTCAGGACTGGGAACTCTTACTTAAGATATTAGCAGAATAAAATGGTGCGAAACTACAGTATGTTTTGTCTGAAGTCACGTTTTCAATAATGGACATCGTTGATCTAGCCACCGAGTTGGCCTCAGTGTTGTGAGTTTGTATGCTAAAGTTTTTCATTTTCAAAGACTATTGCATTTGTTGAACCATTTCTCGATTCACAGTTTCAATTCAACACTTGTAAATGTGGAAAGATTGTGGGCGGATCTTTGATTACCAAAGCTGTGAACAGATTTATAATTTTGTCACAAAATTGACATGATCTTCGTTTGGGTGCACAGAAGCTGATTTGAACAACACCGGTTTCTCAGTTTTCCATTTGAACAACAACAGTTTTTATTTATTTATTTCGATCTATTTGGGTTTGGAACTATAGGAAGGCAGTACCATGTAATGGCTTCTATGCAACTGATACCCTGTTATGTAACCTTGAAGGGGTCATGTTGCTTGCAAAATTGGGCTGATTTGTTTGAACTTTGAACCACGCTGTGGTAAGTCTACAGCAGGGGTCGCCAAACTGTGGCCCGCGAAGTCATTTCATCCGGCCCACAAAGTCATTTTGTCAATAATGAAAAAATAACATATTTACGAAAAATTATCTGATTTGTTAGAATGTGACATATCCCGAAACAATCACATTACATGAGAATTCCGGACCTCGAATTGTTGTATAATAGCTTATGTGGCCCTTTGACAAAACGTTTGGAGACCACTGGTTTACAGTAATGATCTTTGCTAATACAGAACTAGGTAGATCTGTCACTTTTTTATGAAAAAATACTGTAAAGGTGCACACGTCGGTCGTTGTATAAACTAGGAGTAAATCATTGTACATGCCTCTCTGTACATGTTAGGCTCCATCTTTTCTAAAACATAATCCTCTTGACTTCTACTCAATCCTCCTGCAATGAGTTCAATCCGTAGCGAGGTTGCTTTGATGTAGTTCGAGCTTCGATCAGATGTAGTGTTCCAGTAAAACATGGCTCGGTACAAACCAATCTTTCTCTCCATATCAGCCAGGTCGTTTATTTCCATCCACTGCTTAGTTTGGTCGCTGTTCAGCAAAATATCGCAGACGACGTTATCAACAACGCTTTCATCAGCACAGAAACGTTTGCAGAATGAACTTAAGATTTTCGAATATATGTTTGCAATGGAATGTCAATAAAAATTTGCCCTTTTTTTCAAATTATATTGATAATGGTCCAAAAAGCATCCTGATAATGGTCCAAAAAGCATCCTGATAATGCTACCAAATCATTGTCATGCAAGACTGATAGAAATGTAAAGAAACGAGTAAAACGAACGAAGAAATCCTAAAGAAAAAAGAATAAGCGAACCAAGAAATAAATTCCAACCAAATCTTACTAAACGCAATACGAGGTGAACCACGAACATGTTACCCGAGACCCCGGGTGCCACGATGGTATAAAACCTGGACCTACGGGGGACGGTTCTGCAGGAGATGTATTGTGCTTCAGCCGAGGCTGTTGCTAAAGGTACTTACGAAGATAAAAAATTGGAGTCGCGAAAACGTGTATATAACTTTGCTGAGTGCGTGACGAGATCTGCGGAAAGTTTTCAAGTGGATTGTTTAGCAGCGATGGATTTTAGCGTGGAACGAATCACACGGGGGATCGTGGGGTTTAAGGTACATCTTCTATGACAAGACGATGTACGATAACGTTAATTTGCTTTGCTCAAATTTTAATTCATCACATTTTCTTAAACGTAAACATTGAAGGGCATGGCTTGTTTAATGCAGAGAAATCTTGCTTTGCAAGAACTGCTGCTGTTGTGTCTGTAAAACATTTTAAAGATTAGGCGTACACTACCACAGCCAGTTATCTGTTTCTCAATGTTGTTTCGCTAACGTCTGAAAGGACTAGGAAAAGAAAAAGTATCAGAATATTTGAATAAAAAAGTGTTGTAGGCTTAGCTAATCTGAAGAGGTTACAAAGAGGGCATTGCAATATCAAGCTACCTGAAAACATTTCAAGTTGTTTGGATCTGAAGGGAGGACTGCTGCCCAATAAGCCCTGGTCCTTTGTAGCCTCCCATCTACAAACGCTACAAATTGTCTATCCGGACTGATCGCAGCAACGTACAGTGATTCTAAGCATCAAGACCAGCTTGGTAGCGCCTTTGCTCGAATTTGTTGTGTTTCGTTGTATGTGGGCGTGAAGCCACAAAATAAATTAGTGCTCCTTTTAGTTTCGAATTTGTATTCTTCTCAATGAATTCTATCATGCATATGTCGTTTTGAGCTTTTTTTTACCCACAAAATTGCAATTACCTGCTCATTTATGATGTGCCAGACAAATAATAGATGCTTAAAAGTGTAATAGAACGTTGCTAATAGACACACGCCCTTTCACATAAAGTACTTACTCCATCACAGCAAGCAACCTTTCACAAAGCGCAGCAACCACAGCGAACATTTTGAAAGTGACCATCGTTGTTTCATCGATCCCGAGCACTTTCAGGATGTAGTTGATCTGTTTGTCATTTATTCCCTGAATCACAGCAAAAGTTAGAAGACATTGAACAGTGTCACATGTCCGCTTCAAACACGTTCATTTTAAATCACGTAAGACTATAAAAATTTTATGCAGCTTTTGTAAACTTTGTCAGAACAAATAAACAAGCAACTTTCTCTGTTTTCGTGAAAACAGTTGAATTCTTTTGCGACCGTTGCATTTGGTTAATTTCGACAAAAGTGCTTGATTGAAGGTCGAAACTGCTGAAACTGTGGAGAGACAAAGCTCATCGTTAAGCTTGAGCATATTTAACTCTACGTCGCAGTACCTGTATGCTCGATATTCCATCCAGGGCCACCCTCGTTTGGTCCATGGTAATGATGTTGTTCTCATCATCGTCTTCAACGAGAAAAGCTTTGCCATACGATTCAAGGTTTGCAGGGTCGACCAGGCGGTAATGCGTCAGATAGTCGATCATGCCTTCTGAATAGTTAACGAAATAACCTCAAGTAACCTCAAGTTTTTCCCAGCCATGGATGACATTGCGCGAAAGTCAGAACAAAACACTGAACGTACAATGGAGAGTCAGTTTCGGGGAGAAAATACTGAAAAAAAAGTTTCCGAAGAATGTCCGAAGTTTTAACTACTTTACCTAAATCGTATCATATATAGTTCAGTTGAGGTTGTTGCAGCAATTAAGTAAAGCTCGACCTAGAACCAACCTCTCTCGTCCAGGTCCACAGCTCCATCACCGTCTACTGGAACAAGTTTTCTCGGGTCTTCATCATTGAGTGGACATTCTGCCAGCAGTTTCTCCAGACGACTCTGTTGCGCAAAAAATGCGGTAGAGAACAATAAAAAAACACGCTAGGAACTGGTATTTGATGGTGATTTTCTCACCTGCATTGCTTTTCCACCTTTCAAAAACAGCACCTGTACCCTTCGAGGTCCAGTAAGGGGAGTGGCTGGACGTTTGCCGGGGGCTGTTTCCTTTTCTTTCAGTCTCTACATGAATAGATAAATGGTTTGATTATCAAAAATATTCCAAACGTATGTTTTAACCGTTTCAGAATCAGTACAACGAAACTCACTTTCTTCACCACTCTTACAACATTTCCTTCTTCGTCAATAAACTCCTCCACGTATTCTTCCTCATAACTTTTTTCCATCATATTTTTATCTTTCTCTCGCTTTTTCTTTTTTTGTTTGTGTTTGTCTAAGTCGAAAACCTCTTTACTGATTTTTCCGTCTTTGATCCTGCGCCCGTCTTTGGTCAATCTGATGACTTCACCATCTTCGTCATCTGTTTATACATAGAAACATAATAATCATTTGCAAATCTTCTATAGCTCAGACCAACTGGATAGAATATGACATTACAAAAACCTTCAAGGTTTGGAAGTTTTTCCGTCCGAGGCACGTTTTGGACATACACAGTACGTGACCAAACTCAGGTAACGCTGTGTTTGTGCAAATCGTGAGGTTATACCTTGGGTCTGAATGAACATTAAATTAAATTATGTTTTCTTGGATACGTGACTTCCGTAAGGTCTGGACGAACTATGTTTGACATTTTTTGCATCATTTTTACTCATTTTCACAAAAAATCATTTGTGTGCAGGGCAACACATATTTTATATTAAATGTACAGGAAATACTTCACCCCAGAGTTTCTTTTTAGGCACAAATTACCTGAAGTGCAATCAGGAGTCTAAAAATTGGAAATCAGTGTATGTCCACACACGCCCACACAGTATATGCCCGCACCCGGGTTAAAAGCAAGTACCACATGAGGTAACCTGGGATCTACAAATACCACAAGCAGAGAAACACATCTGGAAAATATATGTTGAAACGTGCCATGGCCGAGTAACATATCAGGTATACATGAGTTCCTACAAGATCCGAAACTTCTATTACGGAAGGTTTGGGAAAACTACGGCACGCGAGGGCATTTTTTGCTGCCCGCGAGGCAGCCACACGCACATAGATAGTACATATTTCAAGTCTATATTTTAAAGTAAGCTTGTCGATTAGGGTAGAATTCTCCAAATTTTATTCCACGCGTTTCAATTCGAAACCGCAATTTCACTCAACCGGAAGTGACTGTTGTGTAATATATGCGCCCCTCGCCGGTAAAATATGATGTAATATATGCGACCCCGGTAGCAATAAAGTTTTCAATGTGGCACGCCCTATGGAAAATGTTTGCCCACCCCTGTATTATGGGCTTACATGGGCATTTTGAAAAAAACTCATATATCATTCAACATGTCTCCGAAAATCGTAATCATTTGTAGATCGTCCGAAAATCGTCTGGAAAAGTCATAAAAGATCAGATTTCTGGTTTTTCTGTTAGTACATTTTTTTAAGGAAAATGTTAGGTACCCAGTATGGACCTGTATGGACTCGATTTCTCTGATTCTAGGGACCCGATTTTCACCTCTGGGGACCCGAATCGGGTCCCTAAAACGCATTAAAAAAACTGTGTTGGTATGTGACAAACGTGTTAGTGCCTGTTTGAAATTCTGGAAAAGTCGTAAAAAACAGATTTCTGACTTTTTTCTAAGTACTTGCAATAAAAAAATCCTTTGGCTCTTTACATCCTTGTGAACACAGGGTTAACCAAGTATTTAAATAATTTTTGTGGTGCAAAATATCTTCGTCCTTTCCAATCTTTTCAAGTCTTTTTACGCTTCGATGGAAGTATTTGAATCAATTGACAGATTTGTTTCAAGGCATTGCCAAGTCTAGGAATGTTAAATTCGTCCCAGCGTTCCTGCGGCGTGACATGTATGGCGGGCACAGCCACTCACATATTTGTCGGGCAATCATTTTGTCCAAATCCGCGCTTCCGACTGAGTCGTATTCTGATTCAGCATCGAGTTCGTCATCATCGTAAATCTTTGTTTTTCCCGTTTTGTCTTTTCTCTTTGATACTTTTACTTTTCTTCTTTGCACCGTTCCTGTTGATTGAGTAGAAAGTAGCTTTAGATTAGAGAGTTCAAACAAATGTTACGCAAGAAACATTTTTGGTTGCGCAATGATGCAAAGAAACAGGTCTGCGTCATACTTAAGTTACAGCCTGAGCATAACATGAAACAAATTTTACTATGTGTCTCTACGCTCAAAAGTTATAAGAACCCAGTCATAACAGTTTGTACGTCTCAGTGGCAGATAAAAAATGCCAAGGTTCTGTTCTCACGTAAGACATACCGTCTTCACCAAAGATATCTTCATAAATAGATTGAGCGTCACTTTCGTCTGAGGATGAACCTGCGCCGTCTGCTGCAAACATGGAACAACATTGAAAGGTGCTCCGATACCAGTTCAAATATTTTCAAATTTTCATCACTTTTCTCCTCTGCTTTTTTGAAGTTAGTGTCACATGAATTGGCACCGTCAGTTATGAAAACATAAATAAGAAGCACTGGAATTCAATACGAAAACGATGCGTCCAATGTTGTAATATTTCACCACAACGAAAGCAGTTTCGTAGATTTTTGTCCAAATGGTACTTTGATGTATACATTGGCGTTGCATTAGCATTTCAAGAATGGCATTAGCGTTTTTGGAAACTTAGCATTCTGCTAGCGCCAATGCCATGCCACTTCCTGCAACGAAAACCAACACGTTAGGTGGGACATTTAATCTTGCACACCACCTTTGCCTTTTTTCTTCTTTTTATCTTTTTTCTTTTTACTTCCAGGCTCGAGATCATCACCAGTTGACGAAGATGAATAGGGTTCTGAGTCTGAACCTCCTTCTCCTCTTCTGGCTCGATCTTTCTTCTTACGATCTTTTCGGTGAGACTTCTTTGTCCATGGGTCATTACTACAAAACAGCAATATCACAGCAGTGTTTCAGCGGAACTGGTTTTATGTGAATTTCTTACGGGTCATCGTAGCCAATGTCTCTATCGTCAGTTTTTCTCGACTTGTCCATCAGTTTCCTCCTAGAACCTCGATCATATTTGACAGCGGTACGACCGTCACCCCAATAACTGTCGTCATCAGATGATGATGAAACAGATCCTCGTCCTTCTCTGTTCTTCCTCCTGCAACAAACCGTGACGTCAATGAGGATTACGTGGAACCACGAGCGCGCTGAAAATAAATTGTTCCGCAGAGCAGAGTGACAGCAGTCTGTGAAACCCACTGGGTTAATAACTATTTAAAAAAAAAAGAAACGTTTATGACTAACTGTTCCTAAGCGAGATGGCTTTTGCAGATTAAAAAAAAGCATCAGACGCTGCAAGCAGCAATCAACGCATTTATAGAATTATTTAAAATATGCGGAGATATTTAATGTCATGCTTTTCTTGGGGAGAAATTGATTCTCTTTGCAACATCACACATTGTGGCGATATTGATGATCATGATATCACCAGAGTTTTTGGAAACTGCTCAATTACACATGTAGGCAACAGAAAAATAAAATTATTTTAGTTCATCAACATTATGCTCGGCTACACACCTCTCAAACAGGTATTTGGGATATTGATAAGGTCGAGTTAGGTATTTTTTCCAATTTGGTGTACTACAATGCGTTTTCTATAGACATCACAAAAAATAATGCTTGCCGATGAAAAATCTTTAAAATCCAGAACATAAATCAAAATTCGTTTGGAATTTTCTTTTGACGCACATATTTTGATGGCATTTCACATATTCAGATATCCCGAATTGCTTGGATTTCAGTGATGATGTACTTTATGAAAAAACTTACCTCTCCTTCTTTCTTTCTTTGTAAGCCACGTAACGTTCGTATTCCTCTCTTTGTCGCTCTCTTTTTTCCTTCCTCTTGGTTTTCTCTTCTCGCCTTCTCTCGTAATCCCTTCTTTCCTTTTTGCTCATTTTGGCGAGTTTTCCAGAAGAGGCCTCAGAGCTGAGAGAACTGGAGTCGGAGCTGGGAGGTCGTGGCGGACGTCGTTTCTTCTTATCCCTCCGGCGACGATACCGAGAATCATAACTGGAACCACTGCTGCCTGAATCGCTGCTGTAGTATCTGTTAACGCAAACCAAAACCACAATGACTTCTCGCCCGAAAGCAGTCAACAGCAAAGGTTTCCACTGTTCTGAACAAAGATCTATGCGATGGACTGCGAATCTCGTCTTGTTTTAGCGCCAATAGCCACAGCAACATTGAACCAAGATGCCAATAGGTGTGAGATAGTAATAACTGAAGCTAAAATAACAAGATTGACTTTTGAAGAATTTTCAGTTGCAAACCTGAAATTATGGTGCATCAAACAGTCTCGAAGACGTCACATATTTAGTATACGTTCTAAAAGATGACACGCACTTGTCTTTTCTCCGCCTGTGACGATCTCTTCGCTTCGATGGCTTCTCGTCGCCGGCAGAACTTTCCTCTGTGCTCGTGGAATATCGTCTGTGCCTACGACCTGCATAAAATGAACTTATTGTCGTGGAAGGGAACAAATCTTGCATTTTCTTAAAATATGCAAATACCTGCGAAATGTACTCTAAAAACTAGCCAGACTTCTGAAGCTTCTGATCACTAACTGTTCCATATATTTACCTTTCCTGTGCTTGTCTTTCCGTCTTCCTCGTCTTCTGTCGTAATCGTCAGAACCGCTTGAGTCTGTTTCCGAGTCTGAATCTGAAACATGCGCAAACTTGTTTTCAAATCATTTTTTTTATAACAAACATTTTTTACACCTTTACATAGCAAACACTAAACATATGTTCATTGATGCATATTTTAGCAAGGCTTGTTGATCTACTGCTGCTTTTTGTTTGAAACAAAAAATCAAGCAGAATTTTACGAAACAGAAACAAACGTTGCTTGAAAAAGTAGGAGCTTAATAAACATACTTCACACTAATCTATCATTGGAGTGAATGTATAGGAAAAACTGCTATAGTTTTTATTGTGCTTTAGTCCTTGGATATGTTTTGTTTTCAATTAATATAAAAGCAACAAATGCTGCACGCTTTAAATATTGTATCAGGAGCAGAAACTGCAGCAAACGTCATGAAAACATGGTGAGTTACGTCGTCGACGATGACGTCTCCGACGTCGAGATCTCGTATCGTCGCTTGATGTTGTGTAATCACTAGATGACGTGCTGTAACTGTGACGCCGTCTGTGACGTCTTCCTTTTCGTCTATGACGTCGCGATCTGAGGAAAGAAATGAATTCAGAGATTTCCAAAACAATGCAAAATTTGTTATTTCCTAGTTTTTGTTAAACTTTTCATTGGCTCAATGTAATTATTTCAGCGTTGGCGGTTTGTCCGGAAACCCTTGTTGATTTGGCAGATGTGATCGGTTCTCACTCCTGCGTAGAAAGAAAACCCAGCAAATGTGTTTCTTCCCACCTGTCGCTTGATTCATCCGAGTCAGAGTAATGTCTTCTTCTCCTGCGATGCCTTCGACGTCTGCTTCCGCTTCGACTGCGAGAAGAACCAGACTCGGACCCTGAGCTGCCTGACCTGTGGCGCCTACGTCTGTGTCTTCGGCGTCCACTTCTCGAATGGCTCCTCTGTTGCAACAAAATGAACAAATCAGCGAAAGAATCAAAAGGCTGAGTATCGTTATGATTTACGAATCACGCCAGCTTAGGTGAAGACAAAACAAGTTAATTTAAAAAAATTTTATATTAATTCTTTTTTTTCTGATTCTATTGACTCTTTCGAATAATAGCTAGAACAATCTACGGTGAGTACGCCTCACATAGTTTGTAGTTACAGGCGTTCACAAGTAGCTTTTTTCCATGCGAAATTACGCGGTATTCAACAAGAAAAACAAATACTTGTGTGCGTCATTAAAAAGTTGCAAAGTTGCGGCGTTTTAATTAGATGTACTCGCAAATTTTAACTGGAAGTAATGCTTGAGTTTTACGTATAAATTTAATGTTTGATCTTAAAAAATAGCATACACTCGATCCTTCATCAGTCGAGTAATCTGAGCCATCACGACGGCGGTGACGTCGACGGCGATGTCGCCTGTCACGTGATCGACTGTCGTCCGAGTATTCGCTGCGAGAAGATCCTCCAGAGCTTCTAAGGAAAAAAGGTCGAGTTGAAAACAAAAGTGGCTGATAATGCTATTTAATTTGCGGAGTTGCAAAATTATAGTTGAGGGGGCATTTCTAGTGTCTGTTTTTAAGATGGTGTCTGCTAGGACGAATCTTCAGCAACCTTGACAAGAATTCCAATAAAAAGCAATATATATGAACAAAGAACAAACAATTTTTGTTACACAGGATCTGATTTTAAATTTTCAAGATTTGTTGTGGAAGCAAAGCGTCTTTCCTCAAAAGAGCTTGAAAGTTAGAGATGCAGATGAAAAGTAGAAACGAAAAATGCTCAGAAATAAAGCGTAGTCAGGGTAAAATTCGCATGGTTGAATATTGGACGTAAATGGCACCTTAGCAGTTCTTTAACGTTGTTTTCCATGGTACTTTACTGCTATTGTTTATCATGGTGTAAGAAGCAAAATCAGCATAGTTAGAATGTGCATTGGAATCTCTGAGTAAGACTTTCAATGTACTTGTTCTGTAAATAACAAAACTTCACAACGTTTCAACCTCCTGCGATGGCGCCTATGACGTCGCCTCCTCCCCCGACGTGATTCAGCGTCGGCGCCGCTGTCCATTGAACCGCTTTCGTCGCTGTAGGAGTAACTACGTCGTCGATGACGTCTGCCCCTTCCTGTCAAAATGGGAAAAACCAATATCTGCTAAATCAACGTTCTGGTTGAATAGCTCCTGGTTTAGAATTTGGAAAAGCTGAGAAATAACTGCAAGTCATTTTCAAACGTTTGGACAGCATTTTACGATATTATTATTGCCTCATACGCGATGGACATCACTTATATTGCTGTTAATATCGTCACGTGTATTTCAGGTTTTTATAGACCAAGTGGCGTGTGTGGCTTGCTTACTTGTTTTCAAATTTGTATGGTTTCACAAGTTTCTCAGGTCCACACAATGTTTGCTTTCATCCATTGGTAATTTAAACCTATTGCTTATTAGAGATAAACACCGCAGCAAAGTTTGATGCAACACGAAGCAAGCGAAATTGACTATAACGAAAACAAGTTACAACAGCTTATAAAATGCAAAGAAGCACCTAAAGCCTGCGACTTCTCCGTGATTTCGCACAGTTGTGTTTGGCCGAATTTGCTTTCAAGACGCCGCAGACTTTAGGTGCTAGGCGATCAAACAACATAGCGCATGCACGGGAGAAGACGCAGGCATGGTTGGGGTTCAGTGGGATTTCAGCACAACATTCCTTGAATGTTGCACTGTCGGCATGAAAACTCTACTTCAGGCAACATTGCTTTGTTCAATGTTACCCTTGATTACGTGACTCACTCCTCCTGCTGCCTTCCTCGTCGCTATAATCGTCGCTGTAGTCGCCCGAGGAATGTCGTCTTCGTCGACGATGCTTGTCTCTTTTCTTTTTTCTCCGACGACGCCTTCGGCTGTCGTCGGAATATTCTGACATATCCGAGTAACGCGACCC
>JGI24022J15233_10005843_pt1 | contig 13179 bp, 5 predicted proteins | sample Ectturendosymbi2_FD_15233 | JGI IMG/M metagenome (IMG submission 15233) | reverse complement strand
ATTGAGATACTGAAAAAAGATTTACCACTGTTATGTAACGATTAATGTGAAAGCATTCCCGCCTTTCCAGCCGAGAATTAACTCAACCAAAACATAGATTAATTAGACAGCTTTCAGGCCCTCCCATAAACTAAGCTACGCCACCATCTGGTATCTTGTTGCAGGAGTGTAGGGACAGCTTACTGTATGCAGAAACAATATATAGCAGCCAATGACGTAGTTGACGGGAGGTAGAGGGGCGAAATGCCCGCCTGGCAATCTAAATGTGAAAACTGGACCGCCACCTTAAGTGATATTACGGTTTTAGTATTCGTTTGGTTTTCAGTAGGTTGTTGTTATTTACGTTTTTCCGATTATTTTCCGGTGATTTAGGGTTTTAGCATAGATATCCACATCCGGATTCACCATCACTTCTCAGTGGCCAGTGGGCCCCTTTTAGCTAAGTCTTCCACCCGGACTCAAAGCTCTAGTTACGCCATTTATTATGCAAAATGAGAATGCAAAAGGAGGACATTTTCGAATATCCTTAGAGAATATTTCGTTTCTCATGAAAAAAGTGGACATGTACTTCAAGAGGGCGTATAGTAGCCATACCTGGCAATGCTACTCATATGGGACCTGTGCAAATCTGAGTAAAGCAGACGCAAAATCTTCCAGAAACGAGTAGAGACGTGAGCTACTCTATCGTGTTCTACGTGGCTTGGTCTTGCATTCACCAGATTCAGATTCCTGNCCGACTTTCAGGAGACCAATAAGTGTAATAGTTGTTTCGTCACAATATCAAATATTCTTCAAGTGAAATACTNCTGTTTGGCCGATCGACATAATTAGAAGCGTCTACAAACAAACTTTTNTCGCTAAAAACGACTAACTGGCATGCATATGTCGCATCTTTGGCGAAACACATGAACATGGTGGGGGCCTCACTAAATCCGGCGCTGGGTTAAGTGCTGATATTTCTTTACCTCTTCGCAATGCCCGATTAACCATTGGGCTACTAAGGCTATAACATCAGGCCCTGAAAAATTCTGGCCTCAATTGTTTTTGATTTATTGTTTTTATTACAAGTAACTACCGAAATATCTCCTAAATTTTATCAAATTGGGCGAAATATCTGCAATCACATTAACTAAAGCAATTCGATTCTTTTGCAAGACTCCTTCATTTAACATTACATTTAACAAAGAGAGACGGAGATTCAATTAATATTTTTTATTTTCCAGTGTTCATAGTTCCGTTAGCAAAATTGTAGGCCATTCTCTAGTTGACAGCGTTACGCCTACCGTACCCTTAACCCGGCCTTGGCTTTTCTGTTAGTTTTTGAAAAATATAGCGGCGTTACTTTTATCGTTACTGAAAAAGTAGCTTGTTACTACCTACCTATGATTGTTACCATTTTTATTTTTATTTTGAAAACAAATTGAAGATGTTTTTCCACGTCTTCAGGAACAAAGCACACCGAGGCAATATCCTGTCGGACAAAAACCACACAAGGTATACAATAGTTTATTGCATTCAAACATGCAAATGCAACCTTGCACTACATAAAAACAATTTTTTTGTGGCGTTTATATGTTTGGCAAAATTTTTTTCGAATGTTTTCCTTTGATTTTTTATTTTCCATTTATCTCTTGTCGAAGCCTTGACTTCGACTACTTTTGTTTTGCTTCTACCGTTGGAAGGCGCTATTGCGTTGTGCTTGACACTCGTAATGGTCTTTAACTGAAGGTCTCAAGAAAAAGCGATCCAACAGAAAATGTTTTGTACAAAAAATAACTGAACATAACAACAAACTTATTTCATTTAAAAATCTAAGAAAGGGCATATACATCTTCCTTTACCACTCTGACTACTTTCGGAACTCTTCGCTCTTTCAAAATTAGGTCTCCAATATCTGACTCTTTATTTGAAAGCTTTGTTTCGTACGGATAATACGGATAAATCAAGTAAGGTATAATGATGTTAATTAAATCCGGAACTAATATTTCCTCAGAGTATGGTTTAATTCGCAAACGCTGAGATTTCCAGGAGCAGCAATACCAACGTTCTGCAAGTCCTGTTTGCTGCAACAGAAATGTTCTGCAACAATGTTCTAATTATTGCTGTATTTTTGCTTTTTCAGTTTTTTCGCAATGGGCTATCTATGTCAACCAATCTTGATGTAACAAAATCACAGGAACCACACACACACGAATGCATGTTAACTCTCTAAGGCAGGGGTTATTAACCTGGGGTCTGTTAATGTGTTTTAGGGTGGCCGCAAACCAAAATCCAATCAAGAAAATCCGTCAGTTTTTATCCGCCCATTTGGGCCATTATCCAGCTTAATCGCACCACAACTGCAGTCTGACATGTTTATTCTGAACGTCGACTGAGCTTTCTTTTATTTGATTTGGCGACGGCAATTGGCAGCAGGCCGAACCCTGATATTCACTTCCTGCGGGGAAGGTTGAGGCGCTGGCGCAAAGAAGCACCCAAATCTATTTTCTCAAGAATGGAAAAAACGTTGAAAAGAACGAAGGGGTCCACCACAGTTTTAAGTGGAGTCAAAGGGTCCGTAGCGACAAAACGTTTGAGAAACACCGCTCCAGGAACAGCCAAACAAACTGTACTGGCTCTGAGGCAGTTTCGACCATACCTTGTCGACCGATCGCGCTAGAGAGTCAATGAGGACATCATAAGATCATGGGCGTCGGAAGGATTTTTTCCAGGGGGAAGGGGCAGTAGTGAATTTTTTCAGAGATAACCAAAAACATTTTCCAAGCGGGAGAAAAGTGGTGAGATTTTATTTTACCAACTCGAAACTAAGAAAACAACCTATTTTGCTTAAAATTTAATAGGAAAATGTCAAATTTCAAAATTCAGGTGGGTTGCCCCCCTGCTCCCCTTTTCGACACCCATGCATAAGATGTGGAATCTTATGTAGTTTTATGATAACCAAAACACAATAACTTTTGTATTTGACATTTTGCCTAACAGTGTGACGCAACCTCAACCTCACGACACACCTGTGACTCACGACAAACTTTCATGTGCGAAGGTACCTGTTTTTTTGTTTAAAATCTGGGTATTGGGAATCTGCATTACTTCTTGTTCCAAATTGTTTTTTGTTTAGTTATTTTGCTCACGTTAGAATTTGAAATTTCACGTCCGACTCAATAACTTCGGGTTCGGGGTCTTTTGGGGCCAGCCATGGCCGCATTATGACATCGACCATATTACCACGCAAAACGAAAGCAATCTCGTGGAATTACAATAAGAGCAACTGTAAGTTAAAGTTAGTTTGGGATTACGTTCAAGGTTATCATGCAACCCCTAGATTAAGTATTCTCTCAGTTATTTGCATCAAATGTGGATCGCAGTTCTTGAGGATTGCGTCTTACATGTTTGCGGAAGTATCCTCTTTTCAGAATTAAGCGTCCATGAACTAAAGGGAGCAGATTGCAAAGGATAAGTTTGTCAGCAGATGTTTGTAAGTGATAAGCGCAACGAGGCGTAACGAGAGTTACGTCAACGGCAACTATACGCGCTACATAAAGTGAAGAATTTCTGCAAGAATGTTTTCGGAGGTTTTTTCGAAATAGGAAATTCCGAAAATATAGGAATTCCGAAAAAGTCTAACCAGTGGGGTCCTTGTATTACGATCTACTTGATAACTCATAGTTCGAGCAAATTAGAACAGCAAGAAGCAGATATCATCCAATTTCCAATGTCTTATCACTTGTTGTCTAAGCGTGAATCAGTGTTTCCGGTATTTTATTCGTAGGTGATGGCAGCAGTCGTTTATGATTGTCAAGTCTGAAATAAAGAAGAAAGGTTGCTCGTGAAATTGCAGTGCTTTGAAACATGACAACAAAAACCTTGCGATATCACTGCACACTTCGTAACATCGCCTCGCAACTAAATCTATTCAAATAGAACGCCCAACAAAATGTTCAGAATATGTCTGGCAAGTGTATCGTTTCATTCGTGACCACAACACACACAGTCTACCCAGGGACGCCGGAAGAGCGGTAGGACATGGGAGGCAATAAAAAAGTTGAGGGCAATCATGGCCGTAGCCAGGGTCAAATTTTTACCGAGGGGAATATGTTGATTACGTCCTCGGTTGTGTATGTTGTTAAATGTAGTTTAGAAGACCTAACATCCCGCACTTATTTAATCTAGGCTGGTGGTTGCAGCACAGTATAGCTGCAGTGCTGCTCTTTTCAAAAAACACAACAAAATATCATTTGATTTAGCGTTACAAAAATGTTTTGTGGCAACATTGCAAAGAGTTTACCGAGGCGAGTGCCTCATTTACCTCAATGTAGGTACGGCCTGCCCTAGACAATGAAAACTTATGAAAAACAAAAAAATCGTTACCAACTGTGCTTGCTACTGTTCAACAACAATGTTGACCTCAAAAATAATAAAAGAAACTAGAAAATTTGTGTCAATTCGATCTTGATAAATCATGAAATTACCTATGATGCTGTTATGAAAACAACACTTTTGCCCCCGTCGTCCCTCTTTTGTAGGAATAGGGAGGCAATGCCACCGCTCTCCGGAATCCCTGCTTACCGCTATCACCAGTCACTGTCTCGCTGCATTAGCTGCCAAGATGACTGCATTCAACAGTCACATGCGGCAAAAGCCTAATATCGTAACTTGAAGTGAACATTAGAAGATTTGTTGCCATGTTATTGTTACACAATGAAGACCAACAGTAAAACAACCGCTCGCAAATTTGGCAACCTGCCTCTGCAGGCAAAGGAGCGGACATGAGTGAACAGTAAGCTCACCACCGCAGGGCACCAGAAGAGTGAACCTGGCTCTTATGCAGTGTGAGTGTCATACAGCCAAATAAGCTGTCATTGCAACAATTAAATCAATTAATCAGAATTGAGCTCCTGACGTTAAATTTTCCAGAAAATTTTGGTTCTTAGTCCCAATTTCCAGGGAGAGGCACATGCCCGTTTTGACCCAGGGGTGGATCCAGCCAATACGGTTAGGGGGCGATTTCAGTAATATTTGGTAGTCAAGTCTCATTACGGGTTCACTACTGTAAGAGGGATGAAGCACATTTCAAAACACTGCTGCGACAAAACAATGGATGAACAAATAGCCTTGTATTGCGAATGCTGTTTTTCGAATTGTACACAATCATGGTGAACAAAGTTAATTTGCAAGTTCTAGGGGGGTTATTGCCCCCTGTATTCGCCCTGTCTTGACCCCCTGTGGACGCCAATAGTTTTGACGTTCTACGAGTTCAAAACTGTTTGCTTGAGTTCAATGTAAAACACACCCATAATCGTCATTCTCTTGGCATTTACATGTTTAGCAACAATGTTGACCTCAAAACTAATAACAGAAATTATGGAAAACCATTCTGAAATTTTATATGTGCGCGGAATAGCTTCAATAAATGTGTTTCAAGTCGATTTTGATAAATTATGGAATTACGTATGATACTGTTATCTGAAGGGCATCTGTGCCCCCGTTTCCCCCCCTTTCAAAGGTCAGGGGGGGCAGTGCCCCTGTAATGCACCCCTGTTCCGGCGTCCCTGAGTCTACCACATATTTAGACATGCGAATTACTGCAATAGTGATGTTCTCTTGCGCAGTGGCAGTTCTCGGCAGAACCGTGACTAAAGCCCCTCAAGCCCCGCGGTTTTGGGACTCGCGCCTTTGGGCGCTTACCTAAGTGCGATTTTGCCCAGTACTGTGTCATACAAACTAAAAATGCAAATCACAAAAATTGCAGCAAAAAAAAATTTTTTTTTCTTCCAGTCAGAGCAGGTCTCCTCGGTTTTGGACTTACCGCAACGCTTTTCCTTTATTCATCAGATTGTAGATGCAAAATTATTTAACCCTGTGATTCACCTCACGAAGTATACAATTAAATTGTGATTTGGTAACCTAATGGTAACCTAATTATATATGCCAGGGTTTTTAAGGTGTTTTAGGGACCTGATTCGGGTCCCTAGAATTTAAAATCGGGTCCCTAGAATCAGAAAAAATGATCATCGGGTCTCTGGAATCAGAGAAAATCGGGTGCCTACAATCAGAGAAATCGGGTTCCTACAGGTCGATACCGGGTACCTAACATTTTTCCTTAAAAAAAACTGTATATACTGTAATTTTAAAATAGACTTTTCTCTTCTATAGGTAATAACTGACCACACCAACTGTTTTTTCCTTTGGCCGCCGTTGTTAGAATGTTTTGCCTAACCTATTTAAACTTCGAGATTGTACACCATGTAGAAGCTTTAGGTAATTCTATCTTGGTTGCGTCAATCATTTAAAGTTTATATTGTAGTGCCGAATCGAAAGAGTTAAAATTAACTAAGAAACTGTGCGTCACTTTTGAGATTTTGTAGTACGGCAGTAAATTAACCTATTAAATTGATTTATACCATCGTTCAGGTTAGAACACGATCAGAAAACCGCTTCCCACATCCCTTTTTCGGTGTATGGTGCTTTCAAAGAAATTTTGAAAAGAACAAAGGTGCGCTGGCATGTTTGCAGAGACATGCTTATATCACCTTGCTTAATTTCAACCATGCACAGTTGCTACCACGATTGGTACAGATCACAAATTAAGCGAAAAGCACTCCATATCTGCTGGTAATGCAAACACCTTAAAACAGATTGAAATGTTTGCATAGTACACTATTCGATAACAGTTGTAACCTGCCTCACCCTAACTTCTATACCTCCGGTTTTGCTACCTTACAATTTGAAATGATGAACTTTAAAATTGTTGCAGTCAGTGGTAGACGTGATAACAAAAAACAAAATACTATGCTGAAAGTTTGACTTTGGACACACAAATGCTTGCAGTGTGTCAGAATCCAAAAAAATCGCCGTTCATTATTATTCACAAATTATTGAATTTCTTCCTCTTCATAAGCAACGTGTTTCTCCGGGGTTGGAATTGGCGACTTCAAACACGACACTATTACCAGCCACCTCAGGAAACGTGCCTATCGAATTTTGCTTTACATCTCCAGGAACATAAGTGCTCGCCAACATCAAGATATCTGTTTCTTCAGGACATTTGATACCTTTATTAGAAACAATGTCTATGCTTTTATTCAACGACGCGTATCTACATCCAACTTTTTATCTGCTCACCTAAATTGTCTGATGCTTTTCACAAATCTCAATTTTACTGCCACTACGTAATGCTTCTGTATGACGATGACCGAATGTAATATTTACCGGCGCCTTGGTTGAGTGGTCATTCCTAGCCTTCACTATCGACTGCCTGTGCAAACCCATTCCTACTCTGTGAAGCGTTGTGTATAAGCATTTCTGCACCCTTGTGTTCTTCGCACTGACGTGATGTGGAATGAATCTTGGGCCTGAGACAAACATCTCAACAAAACTTTAAATAAATGCAGTAAATCAAACGCGAATCAGATATTTATGGGCCAAAAATTAGACCAATTTTAGAATGTTTTTCGTCAAGTGGTACAACGTGACAGAGCGCGCTACTGAAGCTGGCAGGCTGGTTTCGAATCCCGCTTTGGTCACATCGATACATGAATTAAAAGTACAATCGACGCCTTGAAAAAGGGTACATGCGGTATGTCCAGCCTCGTGCTCAACATTAATGGATCGGTGCAAGATAAAGCTTCACACGCGGTGCTGCCACTGACTCGCCACCAGTGCAGCATTCACTGCGAAAGTAACCGCGTGGTCCACGGTGCAAGTAAGTGGAGATGGACGCCGCAGACCACTCGTGACACTCCACAAGGAGCACAAAGCGAATATAATGAAACCTTTCTTGTTTAATGTTGTTCACCATAGTGAATGTTGGTTTTCTTCGGCTTGGTGATCAAGACGAGACGAAATGTAAACGCGAGAACTTGAAAAGACGTCTATGGTGGTCCATGCGCGCCAGCCAAAAAAATTTTCTATCTGACATTTTTCGACAAAAAAACAGCAATCTACAAATTATTTTCAAATGTAATCGCAAATTAAAATCTTTTCGTTTCAAAAACATTTATTTTCGTTTTGAAAACACTTTCGCTTAGCAAATGGTTTATAAACAAAAGCATTTTCCTTTTAAAAATAATTTTACTTTCGTTTCGAAAACACTTTCGCGTGGGGAGTGTTGATTGTGATGCACATGTTGCAACTTTGATAAATGATCCCCAATAAAATTATTTCGGCTCCCTAAAATCTCGAAGCAGCTTTCAACTTTTCAACCAAGGCAACAGGCTCAAAAGATATTTTGACTAACTGCATCAAAATATTCCAATACTGACTGACTGCATCACAAATACGCACAATCCACCCGCTTCTCTTGGCCTAAAAGATACCATTCACTTGCTCTCCAAGCCACAAGTTATACGTCTTATGTCACAAATCCCTCAAAGACATTTTCCCAAGGATAGGTTATCACAACAAGGGAATACTCAAAGTAGTCTACACGTACACGCAACACGATCGCCAGCTACTGGAGCCAGACATCGACAAAGGAGAATCTGCAAATCAAGCATTCTCATGTGGAAACACTGGCCCTCAACGGAGGGTGGCACGCATGGGGCCAAGACCATAAAAGCTGATGCAATTTGTTTTCGATTTGCTTTTGATTTACTTTCTTTTGCGAAATGAAAGTGTTTCCTAAACAAAAGTGAAAATGTTTACGAAACGACAACATAATTGTTTCAAAACGAAAATGTTTTTGTTTAGAAACCATTTCCAAAGGGAAAGTGTTTACAAAACGAAAATACAATTGTTTTCAAAACAAAAATTTTTATGTTTATCAAGCATTTGCGGAGCGAAAGTGTTTTCGAAACGAAAGTAAAATGTTTGTGAAACGAAAAAGATTTTAATTTGCGACTGCAATTGAAAACATTTTGTATTTTTTGTTGTTTTTTCAAAAAAAAGTGCCAGACAGAAAAGTTTTTAGGGTGGCACGCATGGACCACCATAGACGTCATCTCATCCAAATCTCAACTTAGCTCTGCTTTTCTGCGAGCACGCAAACGTGGGAACCTTGCATAGAATAATTGTCCTGCACCCCGGTTAGAACGCCGCTATATTGAAATCAACACAAAAATAAACTTGTCTTCGAGCATGAAATTTTTCAGCCCACATTCAACTCAGTAGCATTTGACAAAATAAACACGTTTACAAAATCGCCGATTACTTTCCTGTTATGCTGTAAAAAGTTATTTGCTGCAAATAGAGCAGAAAATGTTTGTTTTTTTTGGAAAATGCCTGCTTGATCGTGCAATCTTAACCACGACGTTTGCAAAAACAAAATAAATAGTGTAGATAAGTGAGAACCAGGTCACCAGGCGCAATGGGCATGCAAGGGGATAGCTTTATTGTGAGCACTGGATGCACGCAAAGAACACTGACGGTGAAGTGCGGCGGTCACCTACAAGGGAATGTGAGTCAGTGTTTCGACAGATCTTTGAGTAGTAATCACATCCTACCGCACTACAGCACCGATGCAAAACGTGTACAGCCGCTACAACAGCATTCATGAAGAAGTGTAGTGCGAATCGTATCTTGACTGGCATTCCATATACTGCAGATGTAACCAAGCCGAAACTTGAGGGGAAGCAAAGTTTTGAACTAACAAATCGTGTTTTTGCCCAACACATGCGTTTCGTCCTACAACAAACAATCCGCTCAAAAAAAAGTTTTTGCTCGAACACAGATAAGTTTGAATTGCAACATTTTGCTAACCCATTATTTTTTACCCTTATAGTAGATGGTTGAGTTTAATGCTCTTTCCAAGGAGTGCTACGTCGACTCACTCTTTAGCTTGGGGCCGAACACACGACTTTTTTTATTGAGAGGAAGGCACTACCACTGAGATATATCCGCGTCAATAATACGTAAATGCAATTTTCAGGTGCGTTGTGCTGATGTGTTTGAGCAAGAGACAGTCTTCTCTTCCGAAACGTAATCTCTAGTGCTTTTGTTGTCGATGAGTGTTTGCCACCCTTACCATAANCTTCACTCGGATTCTAGTTCGTGTTCGACTTGTAATCAGAAAAAACTGAGACATGGAAGTTTTTGAAAAACATCGAATGTAACAGCACCCGTTGTTTTGAAAGAACTTTTTCAGATATGGAACTTTTTTAAGATATTCTTTTGATGCTTTTTTCACTTTGTTTGGTTTTAAATAAGTTTTCCCTTCCTTAACGCACGTGTATGCCGCACTCTGGTGGTTATGATTTTCTTTTGTTTTTGTAAGAAGTCGTTAACGATGAGTTTGTATAAAAGCGGAAACACTTGACCGTTTTCAAGGGGATGAGGTACTTGGAGAACACGTTGCAGTTTGCACACATCANTCAGTAAACTTCTATAGCCGGGGTCACCAACGTGGTGGCCGCGGGCACCGAGTCGCTCGCAAGGACCGTGCAAGTCGCCCGCGGGCCTGTTCTAAAAATAACATTAGCATGATCAATGTCTTCACGGAATGTCAATACTAAAATAACTGAAAGTAAATTGAGCAAAATTATTATTTCGGAAGTTTGTATCAAATTAGCAGCCCTTCGCATTAATCGNTACTCAAGAAGTAGTTCGCAGTTTCAAAAAGGTTGGTGACCCCTGTTCCATAGGAAACCCTTTGAAAAGCATCACATGTGGCGGACGTGATCAATACCACACAGCGGTTAACCATCATGTCAAAGTCATTAGCGTGTGAACCAAACACGTTTTTGGAAAACACCCTCGACGGTGGCTGGAAGTGGATAAAACGTCATCGGAATTTCATCTAAAATTCGGCCACTGAAAACTTTTTCGGACACTTTTCACCAAATCCGCGCAAACCAGTGACATTCTTCTACTACAAGCATTCCTTAACGCTAAGTCACTTTCCATATACAATTTAAGACTTGAAAATGCACACACCAAAAAACACTGTTATGTGCAGTGAAAGATTTTTCGACCCTCTGTTGAACATTATATTGTTACTGTACTTCAATATTTCAGATTCACCTTCCTCCTCTCCCGACACACAGTGGGAAAAATTTCCTTTTCCACAATGATAGGCCTCGTGCCGCAGTGTTCAGAAAGAAAGTTATAACGCACGTATGACGAATCACGATACAACGGTATAATGTGCGGTATAACGATAAGCAAGGTTGAGATGAAAATATGCTTGCCTTATCCACAAGATCAGGCACTCAGCAAATTTGTTTGAAGACGGTGTACTTCATATTAATAAACTAAAAATGCAGTAAATTGTGGCGATGCCGTTTGGAGAATAAGGAAAAAAGCAATGTGCTGAAGACTCGTGCCGAATTCTTTAAAGTAATTCTTATTGCGAAGGGTTAAGACCGCAAGAGGGACCAACTACTGCATNAATGACGATGATAGGAAGTTAGTCAGTTTCTGTGAATGAGAGGAAGGTTCTCCTGCACAAGGTACCGGAAGAAACAATGTGCTGTTATAAATGATACAGACGGAAGTATAACTTACCGCAACTCCAGACAGATATACACTTGCCACAGTTTCACTGTATATAACCGGCTCTTGCATTTCCTTTTCTTCTAGTGTACACGAGCGCAATCCCCAAGTATGCTTTGCACCTTCCAAACCAAATCGACCTCATTTCGTTGATATTCCGTTCAATGATTCTGAGCAGAGCATCACAGAAATTTCCGAAGCCGCCATGTTCTTTTCATTCAACGCAAAATGGAACGAAATTTCCAAAACTCGTGCATTTCTTCTTCATACAAAATAGAATTCCTAAAACATAATTGAGAAACGTACAATCAACTGTGTATCACTTCAATTATGAGACGCTATGAATTGTGTTCCATTTCTGGTTGCGAAGCTGGGACGGGAAAAGCCCAACCGCAAAATTATAAGTTTCGTGAAATGACATATTGATCGAATACTTTTCTGTATTCACTTAAACCACGGTAAAGTGAAACACTCTCTGTGCATAGGGCGTAACCGGAGTGTGCGGTTGTTTTCTGATGACTTCGCTTAGGTCTGTATTATCGCCACCTATTCTTGCATAGCGACAAAACCTGAGCGCATTCCAACAGTACATTATTTGGTTCGGTGCATTCCGATAGGTCGTAGGTATTTTCCAGAAAATTTCCATCAAACGTAAGAGATACGTCTCTCGCCAAGATTTCATAACTAAGGGTTAAATAGGTTTTTTCTCTGAAGGTCGGATGCACGTCATAAAACACGCACGAGCTTTTGCTGAAGTCACATCGATTCACACACCAACAGCTCGTGACGTTTTCTCTTTAGCGTTGATTGTTTGGAGATAAAAAATGTTTTTAACACCTCTACTGGATAAATGGGGAAACAGGGGTTTTCAGCACATTGCATTCGATGGAAACGTAAAAGTGAGATGTTTTTGAACTATCCGACCTGCGTCAGACTGATCAGTCACAGGTGAGTGATGTCTAGCAATGATGCTGGTGATTCTATATTTCCGGGAAAATCCAAGACAGGTCCACTTGAGATTTCCTGATGCAGGAGAAATGGTGTTTTGGCTTTGTTTTTCTCTAACGCTTGGGTAATGTTTATTTTCTCTGACGTTTATGTACTACAAAAAAAACAAATGTATCTGATAACTTCCGATGATTCCTGAGGTCTAATGCGCTCAAAATGCGGAACAACATTCTATATAGAACGTGTGTAACGTGATGCGAATGAGAAGCGAGTGAGCAACTAAGTAGGCTGTAATGCATAGTAGCAGCCTCAGAGTTTGCAGATGTATGACGTTTTTCCACATCAACTCCCTGCTTTATAAGAAAGCAAAACTACTTTGTTAATTGCTATAAAAGATGATTTCGCTGTACAAGTGTAATATGGGATTCTTCACAAGCCGACCGCCTACGCTTACGTGGGTTTCTTCACAAATACAAGCCGCTGTCAAGCTCTTCAGCTTGAAACAACTCAGTCTGCTCACAAAAACAATTTTATAGGTCCAGGTTCATACATCCCGAGCTTTGAATAAGACTTTTGTTTTGTTAGAAAGATTTAATCAGCAAGCTTTTTTCTAAAATTTCAGCAAGGCATAATTACACAGCTCTTTTGATGCCCTGGCCACACCCCTGAAGAGAAGGTTGACCCAACGTTTTTATGCTATTTTCCAAGCAAGGTATTTCTATTGAGACTGAAAATGAACAACTTTAGGTAATCACCTTAAAAGTTGGGAGGTCATTGTTTTCATAAAAACGTTTTTACTTCAAAAAC
>JGI24022J15233_10005840_pt1 | contig 13182 bp, 9 predicted proteins | sample Ectturendosymbi2_FD_15233 | JGI IMG/M metagenome (IMG submission 15233) | reverse complement strand
TGACAATACATTTTATCATGATTATTCATTGATATATTTAACAATAAGCATATAATGATTTTTGAAAAGAATATTCACTGATATATGTGCAAATATTCGGAAATAAATTTTGCGCAAACATATTTTGCTCTTCTATTGATAAACTAGAATGTACCCCTACGGATAGGCAAATGTACCCCTGGGGGTACTTGTGCCCCAGGTTGGGAACCCCTGATCAACACCATTACACAGCGTTCACCATTACACAGCGTTTCAGGACAGCGTTCAGGCAGTGACACAGAAACTGCGTAGAGAAAGAACGTAAATAGAAACTAACGAGCTTTAAAGTGCTCGAAATGACTTTTTATTGACGGTTATGCCTTCGCGTGCGATCGTTACAGTAAATTTCACTTGCGCAGTAAAGTGTGCGATGGATTGCGCTGTCGGCGAAAAACCAACGCAATTTTACAGTTGCAACAACTGAAGTTCCCGCTCGATAGAAAATTATCAATCGTTCAATGTCCTGGTGCTATTGGAGCGTTGCCGTCTGTAGCTATTAAATCGATACGAATTTCATACAAACGATCTTCAACGATTTGCAAGATGATTTGCTCGAACCACTAATCAGGACGGCTATTTTTCCTTGCCATGAAACTTTTCAAAGGTTGTAAGACAGTTTGGGAGACATCATCACGTGGTAGAGACGACAAGNAGATTACGTTTTCGGGAAAGTAAAGTTATTACAAAACCCACTCTTAAAAATACTGTTATAAAAAATAGCCAACCGTTTTAGTTATAAAATANACAAAACTTTAGTTTGGTATCAAATTATGCGGTGCTCTTCTGATTCCGCGTTTGGCTTCTCTGCATTATAGTCATCCCTTGTTAGTTTATTACGCAAGAAATTTTGAACAGTATTGCTTTTCCCGAGCTTCCCTGAATAAAAAAAAAACATCTGCCCACTATAAGCGAGGTAAGTCATGAATTGTCCTGAGCGCAGTCAAGCCTGGTCAATTTCTAGATGTGCTCGAAGCGAAGCTGTTGGAAAGAAAAGCATGCGTGACCTTATATTTTGAGAGTCAGTTTGAAATATGTACTGATGCCAGTTCAAGCTTTACGTGAAGATTTACAGAAGTGGTTCTTCTTCGAGGATTGATTTCTCATTTCGTATGTTACGTACGTGTACTTGACGATTTGGCTAAGCTGTAGCACAGAGAAAGGGTGCTAGCAGCCGAATAAACCACACACCACGCAAAGAAAACAAGCACTGCGCAATGTCGCTCTAAGCACGCAGTTGTTTGTCAATCTATCCTCGGCCTAACGGTATTTCTCCACAGAGCGCTCAATGCAATGAGTGTACCACCGACTTGAAGTTGTGAACACGACAGCCCGCAGCACTGAATCACCATCCTTGTAGCGCAGTAGCTGTTCGCTGTAGCAACTTTGTTCCTTTTAGTTTGCGAAGCTGAACTTGCTTAACTGGTCATCAACGGCAAAAGCAGCCACGTCGAAATCAGCGCGATGACTTAAAGTGATGTGCTTTCAGTAAATCAGGCAATCGCGCAAGTACACGGTGTGATGCTACGCAAACACGCAACGGAAAACGCAAATATTGTATCAAAAAAAATTTATATGTCAGCTGTAAGCGTAGCGTGCTCGTACTCACTCTTACTATGAAAACTGACACTACGTTCTGCAAGGTTATTACAATCACCACCTCATTCAAAATTTTGTCTGCGGCGTTTGCTGCAAAAACTTCAAAATAACCCCAAAACACTGTGGAACCCACAGGTTACTTGTCAGTCGCTTTTACTCAAAGCTGTTTTTCAAATACATAGGCCTACTTATTATCCAGTGCCAGTACGTGTACAGATACACTTAAATTAGTGAACTGATTCTGACTTGACATCCAGGTTAGTAAGCGCGCATCGGGACAAGGTGATGGCAAACGAAGAGCACCTGCGCACAGCTGGCCTAAAAGATTCATAACGTGAAAGGTGAAACACAGAAACAAATTACGCAAATGCAGTGTTCGACTTTTCTCCGCTAATTTGACAAAATTACGACGCGTTCTTTAATCCGTAACTTCGTCGCCGGCTACAGTTGCGATGATTGTCAGCAGATTTACATTTTGCAACGACAGTGACACACGAGCCAGACCGACGGAACACCAAGCATCGTTCTCTAGCCAGGCTATCACTTTATGGCATGGATGGGGAACCTATTTACTATCGCGTGCCCAATGAATTATGGAATATCTCTAGCGGGCCGCAAAATTGTACGAATTTTATCTTAAAATTCTACCTTTATCTTCCAAAGGGAAATAAGAAGTCAAAATATGCCAAGCAGCGAGAGAGACTTCTCTTGGCGTACTGTATATGTGTCTGTTTATCACGGAGTTTCGTTTTAACGCTATGTTGTGTTCTAATTTGGGTAACGAAAATTCTGATGCGGGCCATGTTAAATGTTCACGCGGGCCGCAAGTTTCCCACCACAGCTATATGAGGTAACAGACAAGAACAGAACTGTTGGACGCCACTCCATTCGCGAGGACTATTCACACGGAAAGACAATGCGATAATCCACGTTATTCAAGTTTTCCGGCAGCGTATATACCAGGGGTGGCCAAACCTACTCTATGTATGAGCCGCATATCGTAAAATCCAAGTTACAAAGAGCCGCAACATAAAGATTTAAAAACACGAATTCATTTGCAATCTACGCTTCTGTGACATCATAATTTTTTTTGGAACAACTTTCTAAAGTAATACTGTATGGTACGCTAGCTACCACAGTACCATTTTGCAATATTTCTAGACTTTGCAATATAAATAAAAAATAAAAAAACAAAAAAATAAATTTGGGAAAGCTCAAAGAGCCGCGTACAATCGTTCGAAGAGCTGCAGTTTGGCCACCCCTGGCATATACTATCACGCGCAGAACTTACAGCTGGACTCAGGAAATCTTTAATCAAGAGCGCCTAGCCAATTGAGCTTTGCTGAACATTTACAGCAACCATACTTTATCTACGAGAACTGAGCGTGTCCAGATAACGCGCAAAGACCGTGCACAGCATCTTCAGCAATCCGTTCTAGAATCGCAGTTCGTTGTCGCAAACGCTTTACATCAAACTTTTGGTGGGTCTGGATCGATTAGAAAGTTGTGAGAACACCAAATTATCGCATTCTCTTTACATTCGCATTGCGTTTGACCTAACTCTATTTTCAGTGACTTTTTGGTTTAATTTAACGCAAAGCTTTGATCACGAGTGAATGTTAAGATTAGAAACTCGCATTTTGCGCCCAGTTCAAGAAAAAACGAAATATAAGACGCAATCGACATTCAACGTATTAAAAATGTTTGAAAACGGGAATGTAAGGGTTGACCAAAATATAGAAATGGCAGTTTTTATCTACCAGATGACATGCTGGAGTTTCAAGTGAAAAACCGTCAATATGTTGCGAAGTCCTTGAAACTCAACGCGGAGTTTCTTCAAGACTGCTCTGAATTCACGCCTTCATTTCGCCCCACAGATTTTCCACTCTGAACCTACAATCCACATCGGCGAAACGTACATCGGAGGGCAGCCACGTCTGGTCGTGCACAACGTCTTCAACGTGGAAATAAATCTTACTACACTCGGGAAAAAGAAACGAGAGCTGTTTCTGGCCTTGACGCTACAAGTGCTTGGTTAATTCCACGGTAATGCACATCAGACTGGGCAAGGCGAAAAGAGCGCTTGATCGAGCTGTAAACGGGTCACATCAAAAGACACTAACGACAATCAACGGCCTTTTGCAATGGATAGTTTTTACCATGTAATGCGATTGTGCAAATATTTCCATCTCGTCTTCATAATTTTGGATCGTCACTTCGATATTTTCATCAAACGCAGCAAATTTTTATCAAAACACATCAACAGACGGTCTCTGTACTCGATTGCCATAGGGATTAGAAAATTACGATCTTCTGTTGCGTAACAATGCTCGAAGACCGCATTCGCCTTTGGACTGCATGTTCATGGTAGTTCAATGTTCATGGAAGTCCGACGAAAGAAAATTAAGAAAAAAACACACAGATCTGATTTCAACAAAAAAGACGAAACAGTATCGAACCGAGTGGAAGNAAAGCAAGTCTATCGCATCCATCAGAACGATGTTCATCAAATGTTTGAGTAACGTTTTTTCCCCAGGATGTCCACGTAAAAATGCATTTCAAACCAGGGATCACAATTTTCCACAAACGGGCAACTTAAAAACCGTTTGTAAGTCGCAACACGGCCACGTTAAGCCAAGGGATCACCATTTGACATAACATCGCCACGTTCAGCCAACTCCGCAAGCGAACGAATGGAAGCATGCTTACTAGTCCTAGCCCTTTACCAACGAAAGGATTTTTTCAGCAGCTTACCTGTATTGAAATTGTCGTCATCATGGGGCAGCGGATAAACAGCAGGTGTCCGTCGCAGGCGCTCTCTGTGTGATTTTGAATAATTGAAGACATGTAACCTGCAATCGAAAAACGCCCGGTTCAAAGAATGCGGCGATTATCGGAGTCGCGGGATTTGTCTGGCTACAAAAATAAACGATTTCGAGAAGTTTTGTGCTGTTACGGAAAGGCCTTCAACACTTGACAGTCAATTTTGGTCTGCTGGGCTGACGTTCCATCCGTTTGCGGGCATACGACAACCGTTTACCACTCAAAAAGCTTGGAATCAAAGCATTTGGTTATCAGCAAGCAAATAATTGTGGAATGTTTCCCAGGATACAACGAATGGTTCCCAGATAAATTTTTGCAAACGCAGCAGAGGCTTCCAGTTTGCATTTTTATTCGCCCCTTAACAAAGTCGGCATTAGTTTTTTCCCACGAGCTTGCATTCAACAGCGGTCGTAGATTCTGCATTAAAAAAGGTTGTAGCATGTTTAAATGATCGAGTTGGTAAGGTAAGATCTAATTCATGAACAAAACGGAAAAAGGAAATTAACTGCGCGTGACCTTATCCATAAGTTACCAAACAGCAAATCATTCGATTTGTAGTCTAAAGGTAAAACAACTGACCTAACTGTGTGAACATGGTTGCAAACAAACCGCTTCTAAATCGCTGATCGTAGAGTAACTGTACAGCGGGCATCTATAGGCAGCCCTAGGGTTACCTTTATGGAATTTTTTTGGTTTCTGGACCACAACCCTTAGTCTATTCTAACGTGACCTATGGACACTATTAGATAGAGCTTGTAGAAATCTTGTACCTTCCATCAGGGCTAAGACCAACCCTCAAATGGAACTTGTCCCGGTACGTCATTGCGAAGATATGTCACGTTTCGCCCGGACTGTCTTTGAAATCACCAGCATGCGCATTTTTGCATATCAGTTTAGAAAAAAAAAAACGAATGCACTAAAAACGTGCGTAGTCACAATTGTTGCCCAGGGCTCTTTAGAGCAGGAGCGGTCTGTGCTAGCGACGACAGTAAGACATTAAAGATCAAGACGTTTCTTTGCAACTCAAAAAGTGACAAGGATCGTAGGTGAAACGTTCTGTTTTTTATTTTCCAAAAAAATAAATTGTGAAAAATTTTTTTTCAGAAAAATATTTGTGTTTTCGAAAAAACTTATTTTAACTGACTAATTTTTTTTAAATTACCAAAAAATTTTCTCAAACAAAAATATTTTTCCATGAAAAAAAATTTAATGATTAGATCTGTTTTCTTCTGTGTACCAACCCCGCCAATTACTGTTTCCCCTTGAAATTTGCGAATAAACCATGTGGTAAATTCAGATGTTGCAAGTTCGTTTTTGCTGCAGTTTTTATCTGCAAAATCATCGCTATCCTTCTTTCTTCTGGGCATGTTGCTTTGTATTCTCTCGGCCAAGTCTAATGTCCTTTGTGATAGCAAACTTTGTTGAAGCCGATTTTAAACTATGGCTTATGTTACGGTAAACGGAAATTACGAAATGCATGCCATTACTCGAAACTTTTCGCAAAGTGGGTTTGCATTTCGTACCATGAAGTAAGATTATTGTTCGCAGTACAGTGGACAGATGTCATAGGCGTAACGTGTAATGCTAGACTACAAGCATCAGGAAAGGTCATCATGCATTCTTGTAATAACGCTCGCAGCAGACCTTGTTGTCCAGTTCTGTGGGGTTTTCAACCTTCATCAGAATGATGGTTATTCCTAGCAGTGGATATACTATAAATGTGTCTGTTATAGCACTGGATAACTCTGACGCGAGCAAAGGATTGGTTCCCATTTTCCAGTACTTGTTAGGTTAGTAGATTATTATAAAAGTCATTAGACTTCGTTGAGAGAATGCAAAGTAATGTACCGTAGAAGAACCTACGTTAGCGATGATTTATTAGAAAAAAACTGCCCTGAAACCAAACATGCAACATATGGATTTACAACCTAGTTTATTCGCAAAGTTCAATGGGAAACATTTCGTTAGCGGAGTTGGGCGCAGTAAAAAAAAAGCTTCGTCATAAAATTGTGTTTCTTGGAAAACTTTTTTTCAGTTTCAAGGAATCTGTCAATTAAAAAGTTTTTCTAAAAATAAAAGTTTTTTGTGAAAAAACATTTTTCAGAAGTATGGCGCAAACAGACTACCATACCAGTTGTGCATAGCTCAACCATACGAAAAGTCGAGTTGGAGACAGACGAACACTGAAAATATTCCGAAAAAGAACGACCATCGGGCAAAGCTAGAGCATTTTCAACGCCAGCAAAAACAGGTTCCATATACTGCAAAACGTTCCCATAGTGCTATGTAAGAGTTTTATATTTTCTGGTTACGCCAAAAGAAAAACGTTCACAACAACTAACTTATGTTTTCCTTTCGTTGAACGGTGAAAGGATAACCATTACAAAAAGCTGCACTCAGCAACACGGCAATTACGTTTGTTTGCGGACCTTTTAGTAGAAGACTTTAAGCCGCCGATTCAAATTTACACGTGCACGGGGTCAGCGTTGGAGCAAGCCATTGCGCATTTTCTTGGAACTCTAAGCTCCCTAAGTTTGCCACCTTACTATAGGTACGCTTTACGAATTTGACAGTTTTAAAGACTCAACTGACAAGGCGGATTTTCTACTCAACGAACAGCGCTCTCTGACAAAAGCAAAAGTAACCAGCAGCGCTGTGTGCTCACTGCCAAACCCTAGTCTTTTCAGACACGCAGATAACATGTTAAACGTCGAGTGATAGCTGGTACGACTGTCGATTTATCCAGAAATTCTTCACCGCATTTTAATTAGTGCAGGGATGCAAAATGTTCTGTTAATTTTAGTAGCGCGCAGACGTTTTTAGTAGCGCACATATACGTATATGTTTTGCCATGTAGCATTCGTATGCATGAAGTGCAAAATGTAAACAACACGGAGAAGAAATACGTCATTTCGCTTAACCGAAAACATAGTACGGAAATGAGATAAGACTGGGGAACGAAAGGAATGCCAGAGGCGAAACTGCGAGCAATGCTACGTCGCTGCAAATCCAGTTCGCGCACTCCCAAGCTTTTGGCCGCGCGGCGCGAGTGCGCTACCGCATTTTTGCACCCCTGACTTAGTGAGACTGTGAAAATTAAGGTAAAAACCATAAAGTTAGAGCTCGTCAAACCCATCAAAGATAAAACATTTTGACAAATAGTGTTCAAAAACGTTCTGCCATATGGAAAAACGGCTGGTGAGAAATATTTTGAAAATCGGATAAGCTTTATCGGGTCAACGTCTGTCACGAAAAGTAGAATTACATTGCTGAAATTTTAACAATAACAGTGCTGAATAGTTATCGAAAACGGCAAATCATTTCAATACTCGTTAACGAATGTACCCGTAGCACAAGCTATACTCTGTGCTTTAATATCAAGGGTTATTAATACAGTCCTGTATTGTCAGTAAACATAGGTGATCGTATGTTTACTAATGTTAAACAAAATGTTAGCAGACAGTTGGAAACCTAGGTTGTCCACTTTTAGGTTGCTTGCAAAGAAATCACGAATAGAAATATGCAACTTAATCTAACATTGAGCAACCGCGAAAAATGTCTTCTGCGCCGTGCCACTAACTTGTAGCATTTCTTGTTTTTAAAGCAGTATTGCGTTGGTGGGTTTACCCACTGAACTGTTTCTCCTTGCAGTAGCGGATCCAGACTGGGCGTTTAAGTGCTGCAGTCGAAAAAGCCGTGAGCAAAAGCTGTTACGAAACATTTTTAGCGCTGCCGTAATTATACAATTACCTACTCAAAATCAGGCGTGATCACTTGATGACTTAAATAATCTGACGAGGAGTGCAATACTTCCGTAATTTTTATGTAAAAAGGAAAGTGAAGGGTAAAAAAAGATCATCCACTTTCTCCGAACCGGAATTACCAAAAATACGTCAGCGTTTCCCTGTTCGCCAGCTGCAAATTTACAAAATTGGCCATAATCGCATGTGATTTACTCTCAAAAGCCTAAAAAAGGCCGCAAGTACTCAAAATGAGCGCCGCTTCAAGAGAACGCCGTTGTCTTTTTTGGAGGGAATTGCATCAAATTCTTGCCTTTCCAGGATCCGCCTGCGCCTCTTTGGCATATTTCTTGCAATTATCAAATTGGCCAAGCAACTAGGAAAATACAAAATAATTTTCGCCGGGGGTCGGATTCGGGAACAAAAAGAGTCTGTGCGCTATGCTGTGCCAAATATGCAAGCAAGTGCAATTTGCAGTCATGTCAAAAAACACCTTTTCGCTGAGAGCCAGCTCACTTTTCTAAGCGACAAGGAAAATTACTTGCGTGACGCCGCGTCACACATCGCCAATAGGAAGTCATCTATTTATAGAAGGCGCAATGCAGCACATGCCATGACAGTGAACCTGGTTGAACGGGAAATCTTATATTATTGTTTATGGTGTGCTGTCGAAACATCACGGACTCTGCATTCTGAGTTTGCGTCTCCAAAAAGCGACCATTACACTTGTAAGTCAACAAGCAGTCTAATACGTTTACGTTTGGTAATTCTAAAACGGAAACGTAAAGATTTGTTGCTTAGTATCGGGAACGTCAATTTTTTCATGCCTTCAGAATCTTTACGAAAGGTCATTACTCGTTATCGACAGGCGTTTGATTTTTCCAGTCCCATTTTCTCAGCTTTTTGGCAATATACAAGCATTGAATTGCATTCTGAAACAACGCAGTGGACAAATGACCCAAGCAAAAAAAGAAATGCGAGTAGCATTTGCTAAGATGTGGAAGTGACATTGGCAAAGGATAGAAAGATCACATTTTGCAGATTACTACAGCAAAACACCTGGTAGTTCACTCTGAAAACATTTTTTTAACAGAATCCATTCGCTCCGTCTACCCACAACATCAGAGCGAGTGATAACTGAATCTAGGACTACGTTTCTTTCGGTCATTTTTTTGGCCACAGACCAATTCTTTTAATAACAGAAATAAATTAAGTCAATTCGGTCATAATGTCCAAACATATAGACTAGACTAGCGAACGCTGTTACGGCAAGTTTTAATGCCATTATGAGACGAAATGACCGAAATGACTCAGCAAAAAAAAACAGCTGTACGAAGAGCCTTTTCTACAGAAACAAATCTATTTTGTTTTAACTAAAACAATCCTAGGACGTCAGAAACGCTAGGTTGGAAGAAAACTTCAGACGAGGTCCAAAAAATTGTTAAACGTGAGATGGGACAGTAACGATGCTTTTCTGCTCTTGGGCAGAAAAGTTACACTGAAACAGTGGCGTAGTCAGCCCAAAATTTTTTTGGGCCAAATCTTTTGATTTTAAGCGAGCAACAGTATTTTGTTTGGGATACCGCCTCTGACAAAGCACAAAATGACAAGGTGTGCTAGAAATTTGTGGGGACCATGGCCACCTTGCCCCCCTAGCTACGCCTATTCACTAAAAGGATAGAGAAAAGTCCCCGCAGTGCACGCAGTAAGCAACTCACAAAAATGTCGCTAACTGTTGAAAAACTGTGACTTCTTCCACACATGCCAGAAAAGGTGGTCAGAAAGTAAACCGTGGGTCTAGTGTTAACTTACTGGGTTTGAATTCCAAGTTGCTGGCTCCGTTTTGTTTCCTAGTCTTAAAAATGTTTCAGTACGGTTGAGAAGCTATCATATTTATCGTTCACGTGACCATTAATAAAAATGGGCGTCAGAAATTTTACAGTTCCTATATTCGTCGTTGAGGAACGGTATGAATTTGAAAACTTGGCGATACGCTTGCTTTGTGGAAAGCTTGTTCTAAGTTTAAATTTCCATCCTCCAACCGGATAGAGTTCGAGTCTGGACCTTGGTCTTGATATTATTGGCTTTTTGGCTATGCTCACTCCCGGCCTCAAAAACTCAGCTGGCGTTGGTTTCACAAGCGTTTTCCTAATGCAACATCTGACTGCGGCTGTGACAATATTTGCACGTCTTGACGTTTTTTGGGGGTGTGTGTTTCCCTATACAGGCAATAGTTCTCTCCTGTTAGTCGCACAAGGCACAAAGGAACTGCCAAACTTCCGGAAACGTCACGTATTTGCATAAAGGTGGAAGCAATGAAATTTGTACATTTTCAGCGACTTTCTATGAAGTCAACTCAGTTGAAATCGCTAACTTTGTTTCGCAATTATTAAACCGATATAACTTGACTTCTTTTCAATACCTGCTGCTTTGCACAGAAATGTTGAAAATAATGCAATATAATACATTTGTTAACTTTCAAGTGCGGTAATTTTTTCACTAAGTTTGTGTTGTTTCATTTTTGATTGTACAGATTCACTCCACAGCCTCTACAGATAGGTTTTAAAATTCTGAATCAGTGATGGAATTATTTTGATCATTAAATAAAAAAATTTTATTAAACAGCTGAAGGAATAAAAGCACATTTTTAAAAACTGCACGGGGACTGATATTCTGCAATCCGTGTTTGATTTATAAACAAACGAAACAAATGTGACGTTGAACAAGAAACAGGCCAAATTTAACAAGTTTAACAATGTGACCCGCGTGGTGCAAAATCAATCACCACTTGTTCTGCATCAACCAGGTTAAAGAATTTGGTTTATAGAAACTTAAAAGCAGTTACGATGAACAACCCTACTTTCAAATGTTGAGCTAAAACAACAGGGAGCACGAACTTTTTGCAAAACCGTTAAAATAACCAGGTTTCACCAAAAACGAGCAATATGCGTAAATGGAAGATCACGCGGGACAATATCAACTCTTCACGATAAACATGCATTACATCTGAATGCCTGATGCAACGAGTATGAAAATTGTGGTGCACAACTCAACAGAAAATTATTGTGCAAATGTCAACGGAGCAGCTACTTTTTCTTTTGAGTAAATCACAGGAGATGAGTGTCATGGCCAAAGCAGTGACAGAAGCACCAAGCCAATAAATTGACTCAAGCCCCCCAATTTCATTCGCGGGACGTAGAGCAAAATTTTCACGCATTTTTGTTGCCACAACGCGTTTTGCAGGCCTAACATTTTTCAGGTTTTCGAGATAATGCAGTTTTCCGCGAGTAATTCGATTCTACGCAAACACACGGGGAAAAGGGTGATGAGCAAAAGCGGCAACTCATTTACGCTGGGACTGGGAGCCGTGGCCGATCCTTCTTATGACGCCCTTGCGCGCTCGCAACAGTTCGTTGAGCGAGGCATCAAATTTCCGTCCGTTTGAACTCACTCGGGTAGAGTTTACTTAGTTCTCGTTCGTTTCTAACGCAGCAGGACATAACGGAAAGGCATGCTGCCGCACTATATTATACCGTTTTAAGCGCATGCTGGTTGCGACCGTGCCGCACGTTTTTCCAGTCACGGAACTGAAGAAGCAGGTAGCATTTCAAACACCCTCCGCAGCTGGTTCGAAAACAGCACTGATTTAAAAAACAACGATTCTGTGTGCTCAGCAGGAGAGGATCAGCATTTATCCAACATATGGCAAATTGAATCTTCACTGCTTCACCTAACGTCTGCATACGCATGGGGAAAATGCATTGCGCCTTAAATTACATATTTTCTTGATGAAACAAATATCTTTGTGCAACCCTTAAAAGGTTTCCGCTGAAACCAACCGGAAAAGCTGCGGAATGGTAACTGGTTACGCAAATATTGGTAAAGATGTGATCACATCTCACTTTTCCAGTATTTCGCATCGTACTGTCTAGAACAGGGGTCTCCAAACTCTTTTGTCCGAGGGTCACATGAGCCATTGCACAACAGCCCGAAGGCCGGACATCCTATGTAATGTGATTGTTTCGGGATATTTAACATCTCTCAAATCAACAAATGTTTCGTACATATATATTACTTTTTCATTATTGACAAATGTCTTCGCAGGCCGAATGAAAGGGCCTCGCTGGCTTTTTGGCCCGCGAGTCGTAGTTTGGAGAACCCTGGCCTAGAAAATATGATTAATTTTAAAGCCTTACGAAACGAACATGAACCTTGATAAGAAAGCCCACACAAGACTAATGTAGATGTAAAATCTTGGAAACGTAATTGTATCAACGCTTTCAACGGATAAACTCAAACACTCGGGAATTACAATAGCGCTTTGCGATAAAAATTAATTTTTGAAACGCATATTGCATACGTTAAAATGCGGGAACTGTCACGGCAGGTCATCCTCTGGGCATTTTAGCTTGCATACAGTAATAGATGGTTGTGGCGTTTCAACGAAATGTTTGACAATTTAACTACATATTTGCGCGACAGTAATTGGTTTCAAACAAGCACGTAAACTAAACAGTAACCCATGCTTATGACTCAGAATGTAACAGTGGTTAAACCTGACAATTACCGGGTACGTTAAAACCTGCAGATACTTTTTGCAACAGATAAATGTCTCAAATAAGAGCCTTGCAGCACTTTGCACCTTGCCGGCCTTGAAATTTGCAACCAGCAAAAAACTGACGTTACAAATGGTGATTATTAGTTCATTTCGCATATGCGGAAGTTCACACCACCCTTCACCATCATCATGCCATAAGTTGTTTTCATCTCGTTATCCTGCTTATCACTGGACATTTTCAGCTTCACTTTGATTTCTTTATTGGTTTGCAGAAAGCAATCGCACAATGATGTTCGACTACTTTCAATGTAACATACTTTGAGGCACTATTACGTAAATACAAGTACCTGTTTCTCGAAAGATGCAGAAAATCTAATAACTTATGGTTACGTGCTTTGATGCAGTCAGATTGTTTGTACTCGTCAC
>JGI24022J15233_10005839_pt1 | contig 13182 bp, 8 predicted proteins | sample Ectturendosymbi2_FD_15233 | JGI IMG/M metagenome (IMG submission 15233) | reverse complement strand
CGGTAGCAGCACCCACCTTTACAATGTTTACACTTATGACTTCCCCCATACCTTGTCCACCAAATATATATATGCTGATGATGTCGCACTGACCTTCTCAGCCCCCACTTTCAGTCAGTCAGAAAAAAATCTAACAGAAGACATGTCCACCATACAAGAATACCTATTCAAGTGGCGCCTAAAGCTCACCACCAACAAAACTGCTCAGTTTTCCACATCAGAAACCATCATGCAGGATATCAACTCAAAGTAGAATCCTCTCCTGGAAAGCTCCTTCCATTCCAGAATAATCCAACATACTTGGGTATCACTCTTGACAGAAGTCTCACTTTCAAAGATCACATTCTGAAACTGAAAAACAAAGTCTCGTCTCAAGTTTACTTGATAAAGTGCCTTGCGGGTCTGACTTGGGGATGCTCATTTAACGTGCTCAGAACCTCAGCAAGCGTTTTGGTATATGCTCCAGCAGAGTACTGCTCCCAAGCTTGGCGCCAAAGTGCACACACACGTAAATTAGACACTCAGTTGAAGGAAGCCATGCGTACAGTTTCAGGCTGTGTAAGATCTACCCCTACAGATTTCCTCCCTTTCCTTTCTGGTAGTCTGCCCCCCACTACTCAAAGAAACACAGCATGTCTAGAGCTACATCGTAAATCACAAAGTCCTGATCACCTGCTACATGAAACCCTGTACATACGGCGCACTGCCAATAGACTTTGCTCGAGACGTCCCTTAAGACCGCTCATGGAGAACCTCACTAACCAAGACTACTCCCCCCCTCCAGTGCTAGATTCGTTGAAGCCATATATCTCTTGTTTCACTAACTCTCCACCAGGATGCTACATGCCAAGCAAAGCACGGGTGCAACTGAAACGCTTGTACATGGGACACGGCCGGTTTAATGATAACCTCTACAAAATGGGATTGGCTGATAATAAAAACTGTGTGTGCGGTGACATCCAATCCGCCAGCCTCTATCACTGTACTGTTGTGGCCCCTCCATGCAGTATCACCAACACCACCAACGAAGACCTGATCGAATATCTTTGCAATTCTTTTTAGATCTAACCACAGGGTCCTTCCACTTGTCAGCTCTGTGTATACAACAGAAGAACTTTCAGAAGTGACACTCTTGTCAACCTGGCTATCTAACCAATTTTGATACACCAGGGGTCAAGAAACAAGACTTTCAAAGGCGTGTTTCTTGTGTGAGTCAGATGCAAAGTTCATTGCAGACATGCATGGTAGGCACACTAGCTGCATAACACAGTTTGCCAAAGAAACAGATACAGTGCAGAATAATTAGTTGGGAGACATTCATGGTAAGCGCCCAAGCTAATGTTGAATTCACAAATGCTATTGCACAATTACTCGTAATGCTTGGCTGCAAACTTCACACATATTAGTTCACTTGTTTGCAACTCACATAAGAGTCTGACCTACTGCCAAGGTCAGATACAAATGTGCTATAACTCACATTTAAAACTAAATACAGACAACTCCAGCTAATTGCATATTGGTGAAGTGCAAATGAACAAGACTCTGCAATACAAAGCCATTCATACATGAAAAAATGGGTTCGGTTAATTGCAAAACATTTAATCTCATTAAGTGGATATTTGCATAGAAATGTTGATTTCATTTGTAGATTTGTATCCCTAAATACATATTTCATTTCAAAGAGGTGTGAAGCGTACATTGCTGATGGTTTTGAAAGCCATTCATGGTGACATTAACACCTTCAAAGCTGGTACAAATTAAGTGGTTCGCACGTAAATCAAGCACGTGTATGCAGGGTTGAGAAAAACCCATTTTTTTCAAAAAAAACAACCCACTTGATTTTTCTGAAAAGACTTGTTTTTTGGGGGGTGTTTTAAAAAGAAACAAAATTTTATTCTTTTTTTAAAGAAATCGGAAAAAAAACATTCTGAATTGTTTTTATTCCATCATGCAATATCACTTTTCTGAATCACACAATAACAACTTGTTATACATACTACGGCATTCAAAATTGAGGTTAAACAAATGTACCCCATCTTTGTTTTCACAATGTGTTGTTGGCCAGTTCACTCCTAAGTGGTAAGGCTTAGCAAGCATGCGCACAGCAAAAAGAGAAAAAACAATGCCACACAAACTATGCAGTTTCACATCAAGTTTATGTGCATGCCCTGCTGGTGCAGCATCTATAGATTGTAATTTTTTCAATATATGATTTATATAGATTGTGCAATATTTGTAAAGCCACAACAGTGACCCACACCAAGCGAATCGATCGCAATTTTTTGCATAAGGAGACTAGTTTCGTGTGTTACACATCTTCAGTCCTGCGCAAAAGTCGATATATGAAACAAAAAGAAAAAATTACACACTGTTGCTAAGATCAAAACTCAAGATTACAAAATTTGAGCACAATTGCAACTCCTCTACTAAACACAGCTACAACACTGTTCAACGAACACAGATCGCAACGGCCATTCGGCACTTCTGACTGACAAAAAATACTCTCCGCATTTAGCGTGGTTTCTATCTCAGACGATCACTTGGTTTGCAACAGACCGTAACGTGCAGCGGAAAAAGTCAAGCATGCCAACTCTTGTTATATAGATTGTAATTCAATATGATCAACAGTGGCACAGCCAGCCCATAATTTTTTTTGGTGGGAAGCTATTTTGACTTGGGCAAGCAACAGTATTTTGTTTAGGACACTGTCTCTCAAAACACAAAGTGACAAGTTGTGCTAGAAATTTGGGGGGCATGGCCCCCTTGGTTACACCTATGGCCGTCAACACCATACTCGTGCAACACTCCCAAAAGCTTGAGCAGTCTGGAAAAATTTTTTTTGCAGGCCAACAAAATATGCATAGACATCTTAGGCATATTCCATGATTTCTCAAAAATTTGCTGAAATGTGAAAACTTTTTCTCTAGAGCTAAGGCCAGGAAAAAAGTGCCCCGGATCCTCCAGATTTAATTCAAGTATTTCACATCATCTTGGCCTACACCTTTTGAGTTATGTTGTTCCCTATCTAAAAGATGCAAAATCTTGTTTGGAGTTGCTACTACTGGTGTGCTCCTTTAGGGCTCTGAATTCAATTCTTGTTCTTGTTGATAACCAACTGGCTGCTTTGCAGATGTAAGCAGCAGTTCAACATTTTGGAAGCGTTTGTTCAGCACAAGAGTACCTCTTGTGCTCCGAGTAGAAGATCAGCATGTCAGTCCAGTGAAAAGATCATCACTGCAACCATTCAACCAATCAATACAATGACGTCCATTCCCTGCTCAGTCGTGTATGGGACTCCAACCAACCCTGTTGCTGCAGTAATCAACAGCGAAGGTAACTATGAAGTTTTTGATCGAACAATTCGTTGAGTGCAGTTACAGGTTGCCTGAATTTTGCAGAGTATTTTAAACCTTTGTAGCTTGTGAGCTTAAAGATGTGCCTTCTTTATAGTTTATGTATGAATGCACACAAAATAATTAATTGGGATTTTCGGGACAATTACCTTAAAAACCATTGCTTTCACTTCCAAGATGTGAAAATTTATAACTTACCAAGATGAAAAGCTTCTATGCTCCACTGATGAGGCAACAAGGCCGAAACTATGACCGCCTGGAGATTCAACACACATCTGTTTTTTTTACTTTTTGTCCCACACTGGTTCAGGTGCTGCTGTGCATGGGATTGGCAACTGCATAACTTCCCAGCAAAACATACAGGCTAGCCAGAGCCAACTTCCCATTTCGTCACAGACAACGCTCAACGGTAATGGCATTGCCGCCGTACCTTTGCCGAGGTAAAGTTATGTATGTTTTGCATAAACCAGCGATTGTGGATGATTGTGTGACGGTCGCAAAAGCTACTTTCGCGCTGCTGTAGGTGATCATCACTGTGTGGTGCGCATTTGCGCTTGACCTGTCTGAAAAAATGTTTAGCGCACACTTTGTTGAGAGGTCAACTCCTGCCTGTTGGAAAAAATTTCTCGCGTGTGCGTTTTTCGTGATGGGCTCCCAAATGTTTGTTTAGGTGCGTAGGGAAAAAGTGAAGATAATTTAAGTTTTAGTTTGTGGGTATGTTTCCCCTCATTGGAAAGCAAAGAGTGCAGAAATCCTTTGTTATAGTGCGCGTTGGAGTGGGTGTGTTATGCGCCGTTCATGTTTAACCATCGCTTTGATGTTACATCTTGTTTAAAAGCTGTTTTCAAATGTTTGACTTAGTATTATTTTATTTAAGCTTTGAGACTAGCCTTTCTGACTTAGGATGTTACGGATAGTTCAAGTTACCTGTGCACTGTACGTTACCACCTTTAATATTGCTTAAAGGCAGACCTTAACGTTTACTTAACCCTGCTCAGTAAGCATAAAATGCTATAGGCGTCAGTAAAAGTAGGGTATATTACTACCCAGCATTTGCATACGTCTTCCTGGGACACGTGACATCCGTTATTTCTGGACCAAACTGTTTTTTTACTTCCATATGTCCATTAATTACTTTCGCAATAAAATTTTATCTGCACACCGAAACATACATAGCATACAAATTTCATGCAGGGTACCACCAAAAAGGGGACCTTTTAGAGGGGATTTTTGGTTTGTGGGTATAAAAGGTCATGCACGTGATAAATCCGTTTATTAATATAAAGTCATGGTGTAGGAAGACTCATCACATATATGGTACTGGTGGTCATATCTGGCCAAATAGGTTTTTCACTTAAAATTGCATTGAAAGTTCACTTAGTAAGGTGTCCAAAATTTGATACATATCAGGTAAGCATGGGTGGTATAGTACCCATATACCCTATATTTCAGGGATATTTTCGCAAAATAACTCTGGCACCATTCCGTTAGCCTCTGAAAATCAGGAAAAGTCATGGAAGCACAGGTCTCTAACATTTTTCTAAGTATATAAAATCAACAACAAAAAGAAGCCCCCAGGTTGGTGGCCCACCCTGCTTACCCCCTCGAAATATCCTCAAGAGAACCCGATGATGTCAATGGTGATTTACGGCAATTCAAACCTTCTGTGCCATATTGTCTTCATGTTAACGTCGCAGACACCATTTTCGAGGTCATAACCCTACTTGAAATAACCCATTGGTGCAGAAGCCCTCGTTGCTGTTCATTTTAATCACCCTCCCCAATTTTGAAAGCAAAGCTGGAATAAGGCGAATTTTAATACAGTAAACCTCGATCAATCCGGATCTTCTCCAAAATCGGATAAAACTGGTAGTACGAATGACTTCTAACGTCTTTCTTTATAAAAATCTTCGGATTTTTTAATCCGGATCTTCGCCAATTCCAGATACAATCAGCTTTTGTCTCATCTCGTAATCTGGATTTTTCTGCTCTTTCACGCGGCTATGTTCTTAAGTCCACTGACTTGTTGCGATCGGAAAGCCTGAGCGGCAAGTGCGCAAAGCTTCACACTGTGGCAGCAAGCAACAATAGAGATCACACGTCGCGATCACTCTATTACTGCTAGTTCGCGCCACATACTGTATATATGAGTGTTATTCTTCGCGCACATCCCGTTCGTGGTGAATTGCACATTCAACGCAACGCCAACGGCGACGTTGCAACAGTTTCCAGGAAAAATTCAGAAGCTTTCAGACGCAACGCAAGAGTGCTCACGATTACCAACGAGTGTATAGAATTACGATAACAACGACCGCGAATTGCGCGCAACATTTGATTATTCGTAGAGATGATTCTTACGTCACACACGGGCATAGCATATTGCGATGAACTTCACGCTCAAGGCACGCGGCTGCACCGCGGTTTCAGCCTGTTGATCAGTGTTAACTGAGTGTGTATGTGCAGAGCATCATCTCTGAGTGTATTATACTTGATAAGATGTCTGGAGGGCATTAACTTCCAAGCAGAAGAACTGTTTATGGACCAGTCGTAGAAATCTCTGCGTCAGTCCAAAATCCCAGATTTCTTCTCAGCCAAATAATCTAAATTTATGAACTTACGATTGTTCATAACTGCCTGGATATGGTCATTACTAGTCTCATGTACCATTGTAAATACATCAATAAATTCATTTTGCTTTTGCGAAAGTCTGCTGTTGGGTCGTAAATATGTTCAATGTAAGTGATTTTCACCACAATCATCTTCGGTTAATCCTGATCTTCGCCTAAACCGGATAAAATCGTCGGTCAAATCGAATCCGGATTAACCGAGGTTTGCTGTACTGCCCCTTTTTTTCACAAGTTCGTTCCGTATGAATCTACATAATACTGATTGTGCAAAGAATGAAAACAAGCTATAACCTTGCAATATTGGTTGTGTAAGGAATGAAAACAAAGGTCTAGAACACCTTTAGATCAGCTATGTCCAACCCGCGGGCCGCATGCGACCCAGTCAAGGGTTTTGTGCGGCCCAGTTTAGGTTTTCGCTGTAGTAAAAGAATCCTGCATACTGACAACCTGTCCTTGTTTTAATAATCTTGAATTTGACATTTTTGATGCAGGTGGTCCTCAGTGCCACTTTATCACGTCTGTTACCATTGCAGTCAGGATTCTAACGCTTTCAGTATATTAGTTTAAGCTAAATTTAATTTGCTAAAATCAAAGTAAGCCACTGAATGTGCGGCCCTGGTCAAGATAGTGACATACTTTTTGGCTCAGTAAGACATTTGGGTTGGACATAGCTGCTTCAGACGTAAGATTTCAGCATTCATTTTTAAATTCCACCGCCAAGTGCCTGCTTAGCAATATTCAACGCACCGTTCGAGAAGCATTGTCGTTAATGTTGCTGACGAAGGCATTATCTCAAACGCTTGTAGGATCGTTTTGGCAGAGGAGATGCTGATCCAGACTGATGGCACCAGCGTCGGTAACATCTCCAACGCAGCCATGGCCGCCGAACATTCCGGCATGGCTGATGAGGATGGTTCGAACGGGTCGCAGTACATGTCCTCCTTGCTGCAACAGATACCGCCGTTTGAGCCTCAGCAGGTGGTGCACGATGCAGCGCAACAGGCAAGAATGTTATTCCGAGGTGTTGCTTTTGTTTCCCGTCAGACAAATTGTCGCCAGTGTTCGAGTGCTGTGCACATACGCACCATGCATAGGTATTCATTATTACGGCGGTTAGAGCAGATTGGAGCAATCAACCAGAAAATTTATTTCATTGCGTCAGACTGGATGCATTTGCCTGTTTATTGTTTTCTTTTAAATCGATGTAAACCGTGGGGGGCTATAGTTAAAAAACGGACGGTATGACAAAAAAGGCGGCGATCCAGCGGAAATTGTTTCCAGAAGTTGAACGAGTGCGAGAAACAAAAAACTCATTTCAAAACCATATGGTTCGGCCACTGGTAAACCAATTGTTCAGTTACTGTTAAAATGGTTCGGATACTTGGAACCAAACGGTCCGGACACTTGGTAAATAAATGGTGCGGATACTGGTTGGTAAACACTTCTAAAGCGCTTGAGATTGAAAAAATTCAGTCTCGTTGGTGCGATGAGCTTAGAAATGCTAGATTTTTAGTTTGGCCAGCTGCACGTGGACAGGGTCCATGTCAAGAAGCAGTGGTCATTGAAGTTGAGTATTCTTTAGCAATTGCGTCAAAATTAATCAGCAAGCTCAAAGTTTTGGTATTTTCTAACGCTAGTCAGACCTCTCATTGAACTTGTAACATTCTTATTTTGGTAGATTTTAAAATTAGGTTGTTTTGGTCATTATCTCATTTGGTTATTTATTTTCAGCAAAATTAATTTGCAGCATAGGCACGGACATGTGTCAGAGGCTCCACATTTCAAAAGCACAGAATGTAGTGTTTCATTTTTTACAAAGTTCCTTCCCTTAAACCAATGGTACCCACACTTGTTTGAACCGTTACCCAAGTCAAGGTAGCGATAATGTCTTATTACCCACCAATAAAAAATTTTCCCATTTCATGTCGAAAATTTCTTTTGCAGTGATCGCTCATAATACAGAACAACAATGTGGTTTTGGTTTTGCGTTTCCCCTCCAAGAATCGCATATAACCCCGGGGGGTAGTTTACCCCTAGTTTGGGAACCACTACCTTAAACGCTTGTATATAAGAAAGGGTTTGTAGGAGACCGGCACAAGTCTTCAAGATTCATTCGTATTTCCTTTTGGTAATTAACTGCGCAAAAGGGAATTCATTCCAGATTGTTGAGAATTTCCGAAGGGAGAGAAATCCTTAAGAGTTGTAAGAAGACGCGATAAAAACATTCCATTTACTGTTTACGCTGCGCTTCAAAAAGACCGAGCTTTTCGTTTTGCCACGTAACCAGCGTCCAAACGATTTCGGGGAAATTTTACAACATAACGAACTTTTTTCAAATTTCGTTGAAATTTCTTGTTTTCTGCTACCGTCATTTTTCCGTTCACTGTTCAGCTCGACTCACCCAGAGATTTTCGTACAGCCTTAGATCGAAATGCGTGAACTGATATGAAAGCGTCACGAATGACGTAATTCGTGACGCAGTCATTTTTGGCATTTTCCGCACTAGGCGAAGAAACTTCTACCGGTACCGTTCATCAAGGGTTCAATGTTTTAGTACGGTTGATTGCAGTGCTTCCGTTACCTGAGCAGCTTGTTAAAGTTCCATTATTTATTACGTAGAAACGCAGCGCAATCATATTCCACATTATTTCGAGATGTTCTGGTTTCATGTTAAAACTCGACCACCGGCATCCCATTAAACCACGCCACGAAATAATTTTGTTATAAGTGACACATAGACGAGGCGACATGTGGCTCGTTCAGCGTAAAACCCTGAAGAGCAATGGTCATGATATTGTTTCGAATCTTGCCAGGCTAGTTAATGAAATCTTAAGAACACCTCGTCCTCAGAAAAGGTAGTATCATATATTCAACCACGATGACTCAGTTCTTAACGCTTTACGAACGAGTAACGAATGATACCACCAACTCTGGCCGACCTGTTTTTTTCATGTGATTGTTTAAAAACTTGTTTGTGAACATTTCCAGAAAGTGACACGAATGCACACTGGCTGTTGATTTGTCGACGCCCGTTAATATCTTGCTGAGCAGGACTGTTTGCTAAAATTCTCCATGTCAAAATGTATTTCAACAATTCTAAAATTCCCCGTGTCAAAATGTATTTCTATCACTGTATTTCATCAGCGCATACGTCAAAATGCATACCCCTCTCCCAAACTGTAAAGTATCACGTGTCCATGCGCGCCTCTTACTTTCGCGATCACGTTACAGAGAAGCGGTGCTTGTTCCGCGGTGCTGCAGTTGGCGCCGACGCTGGTCCAGGAGGACCACTCCAACGCAATTGCGGCGCAGGAGAAAGGGATAGAGTCGATCCTCCCTCAGATATACGCTCGGAGTATGGAGCAAGACAGGTACTCGTCCTGGTTAATCCTTTTCTTTCTGGTTTTGTGCAATTGCAAACGTGAAAAAAGTTCACCTTGCAAACTGTGCTACGTGCATGCACGAAAACAATCGCATAAATGTTTTAATGCATGCAAGTTGTGCGCTGCCAGGGCTTCGATTGGTCTTCCCCGGAGGCGCGTTTCTAACTTCTGTCACGCATGATGTCATAAGATGCCTGCAAACCCTTGGCACACCTGCGTTAACTCACATCCAAACAATTTGCTTCGGCTTTTCTTCTTGGCTGCGACCTAGGAATTTACTTTGAAGTTTATTATCAAAGATAAGAGGATCTCTACTTCTTTCAGTCTTCAAATAAATGGTCTCCAAAACTGGTTTCATTGTCACTTAACCGTCAAATAACATTTATGTGAACTGTTCACCCTAAGTACCGGAATCTATAGTTCATAACAAACCTCAAATCCTGTAACTGAGGTATAGTGTTTGCGCAGCCCCCTCTTGCCTCGGCACCTTGCAGACCCGAAAACTTATTTTCAAAACGCTTCCAAGCGTCATGAAGTGTTACGTCATTTCCGTTCTATCGCTGTCGTCATTCGATCAGTTGGTCTTCTCCGTTGTTCATGATAGACACTTGAATAGCTTTGCTTATTGAAGATCCTGGTGTCAGTCTGAACTCAACTTCTCGAACAACGTTTGTTTCTTACGAAACGCAATCCGTTTCATATAAACTCAAGCGAACAAGATATCTGTTTATGGTGGTATTTCGGTATGCTCTTGTAAAACCTGTTGGCGGTTCAGCATGTTGCTTCAGTGGGCGAAACGGTCTTGCGTTTGCACTGGTTCGTTTTATTCAGGCTTGCCCCCGGTTCGGCCACTTCGGCCCTTGCATCCGCCCCCACTCGTTCGAATGGCCCAGCAAAGGGCTCTTCTGGTGACAGCGAGGACCCGAAGAAGAAGTTCCGTTGTGAATATTGCAACAAACCATTCGCCAAGAACTTCGACCTGGAACAACATAAACGGAGTCACACGGGTGAGTGGTTGCGACACGGGTGAGTGGTTGCGACACGGGTGAGTGGTTGCGACACGGTGAATGGTTGTGACGAAACGGTTAGTTTCAACGTACAGCTGGAATATTGCGAGGAAATTCTTGCATTTTTTGCAAGTTCTTGTTATGTTTTTAAAAGTTTTTTAACCTTTTTCCAATTTTAATTCGTTCATTTTAAATATTCCGTATATATCTCAGGCGAGAAGCCGTTCCAGTGTATTGTTTGCGGACGAGCTTTCGCGCAGAAATCAAACGTGAAGAAGCACATGGTCTCGCACAAGGTCTGGCTCAAGGGCAAGAGCTCCTTCTATCAGCCGTTTTCGAAAGGTAAGGGGGACTCTCTGCCCCTCCGGCTCGCTACTGCTACCACGTGTGCGCCCGCTCTTGGAATGCGCAATTGTTTCTCTTCAAAAGCGTACGGCAGAAACATCCGGGGTATTGAAATTTTGCAGAACGCGGGAAGAACAGCGAAGAATCAGTGGCGGTCGACGACGACGACTGCGTGTCGTTCGTGTGCGAGTACTGTGGGGAGGGCTTCTCGTCGTACAACAAGCGGAAATCACACATGAAAGTTCACAAAGACCAGCAGGTATCGCGCTGTGCTGTCGGCGGAGCTGGACGCTCTGCTGGGTTTCAACTGTTTTGTTTTGCTTTTTTGTAGGTGCAACAGAACAAAATGACTTGAAGTTCAACAAACATTCTTGCTCAATTTACAAACGCTTCTTTTTTTCGAACTTGATAAAAGATAAGTAACTAGTCTCGAGAAAGGAGACGAAGTTGGAGCGATCAACAAATCTTTAAATGTTTTTTTTGATTTCCTGCGTGATTCAACTTCGTCACGTTAGTACTTACTTGAATACAGATGTGTTCAGGTCTGAATCATCATAGAAGATGAAAGTAGAGCCCAGTCGAGTGATTCCTGGAAAGTTTACGGTAAACCTAGAGAAATGGTTCTTAGCCGGGGGGTCACACCCCCCCAGGGTGACGTCAAGTAATTTCCAGGAGGCGCAGACCCTTAAGCGCTGTACAACATTGAAAGGTTTGATCAATAGATTTACAAAACAATGCATTTGCTTTTCACTTTATTTATAGCTAAGGGGGCCTTGAAACAGGACAACTACTTCAGGGAGGCATGGTAAAGAAAAGGTTAAGAACCACTGGGTTGGAGGGTTAGTTGTTGAAAGAAGAGCTGACCGTCGGTATTTCGCCTTGTTCCTGCGAACGCCAATGGGAGCTGCGTCAGAAACCGTTTAATTTGAAACAAACAAATGCCAATTTTTTCAGGTCTACAAATGTTTGAAAGAAGAATGTTCGCTGACGTTTCGCGACCTTGAGGCGTTCGTGGAACACGTCAAGAGCCACGAGTCGGGGATGACGTACCGCTGCCACCAGTGCCATAAAGTATTCAAAACGCTTCACGATTTGGGCGTCCATCAGTACCAGGTTCATCTCAACAGCAAGAAGAAGAGCATCCATACGAAGTACAGCGTTAAAGTTGCACCAACAATGTTTTGAAATATTCTTGTATGTGGAGTGGTTCGTACGCGTCAGCAGTGACGTAGCCAGCCCAAACTTGAGGGTGCAAACAATTTCGGGGGGGCTTTTAAATTTGGACGAAAAACAATATCTTGTTTTGGACATCGCTCCTCAAAAAGATGAAATGACTAGATATGCTAAGAATTTGGGGCTTGGTGGCACCTGGCCCCTTCTGGCTACGCCCACGTGCGTCAGGGGCCTGTTCTTTTCGCTGAAACACTCCCGATCGTTTGTCTCACAGTTGTATTAAAGCTCCCCGTAACAGTGTTCATTAGCCTGAACGAGGCTCGTATTTTCATAGATTCTGACCGATATGACCCAGTGTTTTTCACGGTCTTTGGCCAAGAAATAAAACAGACAGGGGGTGTCTAATTCAGATGACGGACAGGAGCCAAGGTTTTTGATATAATCTAGTTCGGTGCTATACGATGCTCAGTTGCAAAATCTTGTCAAACCAGACAACAGTGTTGACTGCGGTCAGTGCAGAAGACTTTACTTTCTTCGTGCTATTTTCTGACAGCAATTCGCCGCGCGTGACCAAACTTGTTAATGTAAATTATTGCGTCACAAACGCAAATTGTTGTGATTAACGCCAGTGGACAAATCACCTCCCACCTAAACGTCATCGCTCGCGTGCCATTTCAAACCTATGACGTGTTATATCGGGCGCGCCTGTCCTGTGTTGTGCATCACCGGTACGTCACAATGCAGTGACGTGTCTCATCTTCCTGGTCAGATTACATTAGGGAGCAAAGTGTGAGCGGTCGCAATTGCGTCAGTCACATTAACCCAACACGTACCTGTGTGTCTATTCTCTTTTGAGCAAAGAAATAGCTTACCGTGCAACTAGTTTATCCAACCACGCATCATTGGGGTTTTGTGCGTGATTTATTAAAGACAGACTAAATTTTTTGAGGTTTTGTTCACTTTTATGCCTTGCACGAAAAAATGTTTCTTACCGGTTTCCGCAAAATTGATAAACTGTATTTGTATAAGATCATAATGACTAAGGTTGCCTACGTGGAATCGACTCCCTGGTTCATAGCATTTGCTGTTCGATTCTTCTTTGTCGCCTGTGTGGAGAATAGTTACTTGAATATAGGTATGTGCAACTTTGAATCGTCACAAAAAGACGAAACCAGAGCCCAGTCGGTTGAACCCAACGTGGCTTGCAGCAAGCTTGGAGCTTCCAATTGCAGCCGCCTTTTTCTCCTTACCGCAACCTGCATCGCGCCACAGCTTTCGTCTCCAACGCTCCAAC
>JGI24022J15233_10005835_pt1 | contig 13182 bp, 6 predicted proteins | sample Ectturendosymbi2_FD_15233 | JGI IMG/M metagenome (IMG submission 15233) | reverse complement strand
TTCTCACTTTGCTTAGCAACACCTTAGTACTGTAACAGTAGCACAAACGCGTTCATTCCTACAAACTGTAGATGATCGCATAAACGGTTAAAATATCTAGCAGTCTGCTTTCAAGCTTTTGTGTAAGATGAACGTTCGGTATTGACGGATACTGTCAATCAATGGATACGGTTAATCGCATAAAAAAGCTTGGCAAATTGACTATGCGATTAACCGATTTCGACTTTACAATCATAATTATTTTTTTCACATTAAAATACGCAGTTTGAGGCTTGGGAGATGTTTTTTGTGAGCTGTTCACCAAACTCAGATTTTGGTCATGCTCAAAAAAGTTACTAAGTTTGCATGGAAAAGTTGTTTGTGTTAAAAAGCAGCTTGCAATCACACAAATACTTGTTGAATATACCACACATAGTTGACTGCAGACTGGTACATGTACCACAGTTTGCATAGCAGTGAAATCCACAGTAAAAATTAATTCAAATTATGGATAACCAAACAATATTACCTTGCCTAATTTTTAATATGTTATGGACATAGTGTCCAAGTCAGGATTCCCACACACTTTCAAAAACCATTTTCCGTACTTTTTTAATACTAAATTGAAAGACTTATAGTGTCATTTAGCTTCATTTTTAAAAATTTTACTTGTGGAACACAATGCAAAAACATCTGCACAACTATCATCAGCAGTGAAGAACAAAATTTGATTAAACAAATGGTTGAATTAGAAATTCCATGCTTTTTCAATAATTAGTGTATATTTTGGCCTAATTCTTTCTCAAGGTTTCTCAAGGTCTTAAAAACTGATTTCGCAATTCAATACTTTGTCAGTACTGTGTGGAAACCCTGACAAATACATTTTTCATGTTCAAAATTGTATGTATCACAAGGTCATGGTTGAGTGCAAAATATAAGGTCAAATGTCATCACTCCCCAACATGCTTATTTATGAAAAACGAACTACTGAAATGAAATTCTCAGAAAACTTCTTGCAAAATGATTCTAATTTCATCAAAATGTATCTAGTGCTTGTTACGATGTGGCATTTAGAAGTTAAGCTGCATCTTCCATTTTCAGAAAAAATTCAAGATTTCAATGGCCAGTATATTTAGAACTACTAGTGGGATTTCAATGAAATGTGGAATTTACATGTTTCCATGCACAAACTACCTGCATACCAAATTTGAAGCAAAGCGGTGATAGTATCAAGTGTTGACACTACTGGGTGATCTGGCATGTAATGACCAATTATATCCTTGATTACATTTCTTTAATATACATCTTTAATTAGTTTATTTACAATGTTTAAAAATGCCATATTTCACACAAAAAATCCCTTGGCACTCAACGTTACCCTAGTGAAAAACGCCCAGCACTGAAAGCATAAAACAAGGTTTTTATTTCATATAAATTCACTTGTGATGGTTCATGAAAACTTAACTGACTTTTCTTGATAGACAAATTTTTGTGTCCTATTAGAATTTTAGTTTTTATATACAACAGGGGTGTGCAACATCTTTTGTCGGTGGGCCATATAACCAACTTCAGACATCTAGCTGGGCCACACGAAAAATTTAGTTTTTTCAAGTACATTAGGATTTCATGCATGGGGAAAAATCGGAGTGTTGGCAAGGGCCACACTAAATGGCTTGCTGGGCCAGGTTGTGGCCCGCGGGTTGCCTGTTGCACACCCCTGATATACAATATGATATTTCGTTGAGATAACTTCTTAACAACAAACAACATCTTTGTACAGTAATATTTATACAGCTCCTCATTTTTTCAAAAGCTAAAAAAATAGAATACAATGCACATAAACTGGAAGGTCCATAATCACATCTAAGATCTTTATATGATTTATAATGGTTGCTGCCCAAGTTAGCTCAATCATTAAACAAAATCATGCTAATTGATGATTTCCACTGACAAATTAAAAACTTACTTGCAACATTTCAGTGAAGCATTAGGGTTGGTACATAAGCCTTATTACAGTTTTCTACATCACTCACGTACTAAAATTATTTGATATTTTAAAGTTCTGTACTTGTATTACAAACTTAAGAAATCCAATGAACGTCACATACAAGCTAAGGAAAATAAAAATGACTTACAAAAATTCATTTCATTTTCACCACCAGTCATGAAGTTTTTATCATTTCTGTAAGATTGCCACAATACAGATAACAATACTGCAACATTACAGTGCATAGAACAGCTAATGTCACTGGCACATGCATAATCATAGTATGTTTGCAGCATCTTTTACTTTAATGATTAACCACATGTGTAAGTGTCGTCCTTTGTGTAACCAGACAACCTTACCCTGATTAACAATCTTTGTTTTAATATGTAATATGGAAGTTAAAATGTCATCTAGTATAGCAGAGATTTTTAGACAAGTTGGCCGGATGCCTGAGAACTTGGTGTTTCCTAACATAACCACTGCTCAACCAACTGAAAACAGCCAGCTTGAATCCCCTCAGCAAAGCCAACCTATGTCTGCCTTAATGTACACATCAATAAACAAAACCAGGTTTCATTCAGTAGCCACTGGCATACGACAGTGAAAACGACAGTAATCCTAAAACAAAATGAGTCTGAAAACACAGCAATGAGCTGAGGCAAAGCTTTGATTATATATTTCATAACCTTACAGCACTCTCAAAATACACCAGCTTATCAGCTGTGAACATAATTGAAGTAATAAACTCTTTGGTCTTGACAGTGGTAGTATCAGGTTTTCTACATTCCAGATCTAATGTATTGCAATGAGCATTTACTAGACACTTTTAAAAGCTTTTAATTGATTACAAACAGAACTCAAAAAGGTTAAATTTACATTTGTAAAAACACTGTTGTCTACATGAGGTTGAATTTGAAAATCTCCAACATTCCTGCTTGTATCTATGGCTATTCAGTGTTGTAAGACAATGTCTTGAAGCTTGCTCCTTCAAAGCAAAGGTGGAAAATTATGATAAAAAAGAACTCTGGAAGAAGGTTTAAAATTTTAATGACTGTGAACGTATACAACCGTTAAAGTCCTTTTATTTCTCTTAAATTCAAAGGTTAATCAAATCAAAACACAAATATAAGAGCATTTTTTGAAAAACAACATGGTAATTTGAACACAATGAAAAGTAGAAGTCCTGACATCATCTTTGCAAACTAGCGAAAAATCACAACAAACATTTCAAATTTACCTGATCTTTGACTAGAAGTAAGGTCTCAAACTATCATCAATTTTGAAAATACTGAGCAAATTCCATGCAAATGCCATACCCCATATCACTCAACCAAAATCATGCATTAATAAATTACCTCTTAGTAACTCTTGACTTAGTAAACCTTACTTTGAAAACTAAGTCTAGTAAACCCATTTTGAAAACTAGTCCTAAGTCCGGCTTACCTAGTGATTAAACCTTCACATCTTTTCATTGTCATTTATGGTTTACTAACATCTTACACTTATACAAGACCTATCATATTTATTCTGAAAAGTCAAGAGGTTCATTAATGCAGGATTAGGTCTGCAGCTAAGACAACATTTCACTGTGCCTTAAAAGCTTTTTGCCAATATCTACAACAGCCTTAGTAATATGAAGTTTGCATGACAAAAATTAGCAACAGAAATTCACATCCATTTGAAACATGTATTAACTATACCATTCTTACCTAATTGGGATGCATTATTGACATTAGCACCTGAACCAACATTCAGAAGAATGATTCCACCTCCAGTTTGACCAACAACATTTGTAGTCGACTGGATCACAGAATTTCCTGACAGAGCTTAACAGAAAAGTCCATCGATTACCTTACCAAATACTTGCCAAAATGTGTGTAGCATAACATATCACACATACTTACAAATCCCACTGGATCCATTTACAGTGCAAAATGTTAAAGGGAGAGTTGCCAATCCTGGCAACTGCAGTGCTACCGGCATAGTCATCACTGGTGCTGAGAACAAATAATGCTCTGATAAACATCCTAATTAGATAGATGCCAACACGCTGCCAGGTTCACAGGCATTCATTTTAAAGGATTTCTAAGGCTTTAATCACCCACCAACAAAAGGTTATTACAAACACTGATGTAAAGCAGTAATAACTTATTGACATATGGCAGGTTGCAGATTAGACATATGAATGACCTTTAAAATACACGAATAGAAATGCAATAGTTTTAACAACATGCATTGGTCATCAAAAGCACAGTGCAGTTTGATGGCTCATTGTTTCAAGTGTGCAATTGCCTGCTTACATCTTTAGCAAACTAACATAAATACCATTACAAATTTTCAACAACACACTTTATGTGCTGCAACAACATACTTTACATCATCAACAAGTTATTCCAAAACACAAACTGCACAACTACTCCAGCTACAATTACTCAATGGGCCGATAGTCAAAGGTTGATTTCTGGGTCCTTTCAACTGACCTGTTCCTATCAGGGTTGAACATTTGTGTCAAAAGGGGTACAGAACTTTTGACTGATCACAAACAAGGCTAGCAGGTGATACATACTTGATTTCATGTTGCGAAGTGTGGAAGCATACAGTGCGGGAAGCTTCTACTTAACATATAGCTCGTAATGTATGCTCAGTTCAATTTAGGCTTACTGATCCTACTGATCCCATCCTTGAACTAGGGCTGCATATATACTTTTTTGTCTAAAAATAAACATTCTCCCCCTTATCACATTTTGTCACAAATATCCATGCCCCAAACACTTTTCCAAATCACAGTTGATTTGCACTTACATAATCTTCCTGGACCAAAAAACAAGTACATTTCACAAAACAGCTGTTACTGACTCGCATTCATTTCACTTACAGTACAAATGGCAGTCAACATACATAGCAGATTGTGTGTGAATATAGTGATGTCACAATGCAGCTACAGAATATAACACTCTGTAGGGAACGCAGAAGCCGATACATTGCCATGGACTATTTCAGCCATAACTCACCAGGCGTTAGAGCTAGAGAGATGTTCAAACCATCTAAAGATGCACAAAGTCTTCTAGTTTAAAGTTGGGAGTTATGTCATAATAGGGGCAGGTTCACATCGTTTGGCCTACTTCATCTGGTCTTGAGCCTCAACCTCAAGTTGAGGGAGCTTTGCGCTTCTTTAAAAAAAATAGGCAAAAATCCACATCTTTGAAGCTTTTGATTGGCTTCCTAGCATTTGTGGTTATCAAGTTATGAACTAAAAAACACAAAATAAACAATTAATTAATGGCTATGGGATTAATTATACAATTTGTTGTTTTTAGGCAATTAACTTCCAAACCACAAACACTAGAAGGCTCATCAAGGGCTGTTAAGATGCAGAGTTGCACCTAGTTTTGTTTTAAAAAAAAGGAGCACAAAACTCCTTGTGGTTGAGGCTCAGGGCCAGATGAAGTGGGCCAAAAAGATCTGAACCTATCCTTATTATGACGTATATAACCCATAAAAAAAATCAAATCCAAAACTTCTCAACTTTTCTTAATCGAAACTAGAAGACTTTTTGCAGCTTTAGAGGGTTTTAACACACCTCTAGCTCTATCGCCTGGCAAGTTACAGCTAAAATCGTCCATGGCAACATATTGGCTTCTGCGGACCCTAAACGGTTGTGTTCTACATTTTTCAGAAAGTGAATAAGAGCCCATAGTAAATTGGCTCATCAAAATGCATATGAAAGTAAAGCATATGTTTCCAAATACACTGCTGGTAATTACAACACTTTAGCACTTTCTGAAAAATGAAGTTTATTATAAAGCAGGAATGGTGAACCTGCAGCGCGGCCCGCATAGACATTTAATATGGACCCACATCAGAATTTTCATCACCCAGGTTAGAACGCAAAACCGTGTCAAAACAAAACTCAATGATAAGCAGACTTGCGTAGACAGTAAGCCAAGGGAAGTATCTCAATCTCTCACTACTTGACACAGTTTTCTGTCCTTATTTTCTTTAGGAAGACAAAGGTAGAATTTGAAAATAAAATCACTTGATTTTCGCAACTTGCCAGTGATATTCCACAATTCATGCATCCGCTGATAATAAATAGTATGCATTCTGTTATCCCGATGAAAAATCCATGTGAAGGAACAACTGAGATAGCTTCACTGTTATAAAGCTTATATGAATAGCATTCTGTTATCTCGATGAAAACTCCACGTGAGGAAAAAACTGAAATAGCTTTAAGCTTCAAGATCATTGGCAGCCAACTCACATTGTATTTATGCCAATAACAAATGAGTTCAAAATCTGAAAACCTGTACACTGTGTTTTGCCCTATGTGTTTTGGCAACTTGAAGGACTGCAGATTTATGTACTTCTAAGATCAAACTCACGTAAAATTGGCACAGCAGAACACAATCTCAACAAATATTACATGAAAAATGAAAGCAATACTAACTTGAAACTGCTTGCTGTCCTTGAGAGCTGGATATACTGGTGGCACAAGTTTGAACAACTGAAACAAGATCATTTTTCTCACCACTTGCAGAATAAACTGGAGTAGGTTTTTGTAGGTCTCCATTGCTACAACTATTGCTGATCAACAACAGTTTTTCAGCAGATAAAGAACTTTCTGTTTTGCTCATTCCAAATAGTTGACTGCTAAGGGATGTTTGCAACCAGAAAACATTTGTAATGCAAACAAGTTTTTACTGAAAAAAGAACTTGACTCCAAGCAGTTAAATATTCTTTAGATTTTCAAGTGCCTAAAGCTCTTGCAACTAAATAAAAAGAACACATATATAACTTTGCTCAAACATTTAAACAAGTATCAGTATCAAAATTTCTATCCAAGCAGGCCAGGATGTACCCAGGTATCCAGAAGCATTTCATTTCCTTACGTAAAATAAAAAAATGCAGCAAGCATGAAACATGTAAACAAAATCATCTGCACAATAAAGGATTTCTTAACACATTCGGTGCCAGTATACGATACATTCATACTTCAAAATCTGCATTGAGCCACTATTTTCATGCTGTTTTCCCACCACTTTGCAACTTAATAACTCGCCAGGCGATTGTGCTAGAGAACTGTCTAAATCCTAAAGACTCAGTGAGTTTTCTCGTTTGCAATGAAAATTTTTTTTAAGTTTTAGGTTTCATTTTTTGTGGGTAACATCATAAGTGGGTACGTTTTTGGCCAATTTGGCTCAGGTTTCCTGGCCCTGGGCCCTACTGCTAAAGGGAATTTTTCGACTCAAGATTTTATTGGAAACTAGGCTAGAATCCAAGTTATTTGAGCCTTTGATTGACTTTCTAAGGTTTCTGGTTCCAAAGTTATAGTCTGAAAACAACAAAAAATTGATAATTAATTATGGGATCAATCAATTTTTTTTCAACAGGATGCAACATTTTCAACAGGATGCATATTTTAAATGACAGGCTTTATATCCACAGCTGACTTTTCTTCTGCAACTTGTGGCCAAACCAACAAATTATTTAATTATCGAATTCTGTATCAATTCATTATTTTGTTGTTTTCAGGCAATAACTTTCGAACCAGAAATGATAGAAAGCTAATCAAAGGCTCAAAAGACTTGGATTCTAGCCTAGTTTCCAATAAAAACTTGATTCAAAAAATTCCATCTAGTAGTTGGGGCCCAGGGCCAAATAGCCTGAGCCAAAATGGCCAAAAACCTACACTACTTATGACATCACCCACAAAAAAGTAGAAACCCGAAACCTAGGTTTTTGTTTCATTGTAAACTAGAAGGCTCACCACACCTTTTGAGGATTTGAACAGCTCTTGACTAGCGATTTATGGATTTGCTAAGAGACGCTAGAAACCAAGGTTCATGTGAACTTTCCTGGTAGCAAAGGTGTTAATGAATGGCATTTGATTTTATTCTTCATATCTCCACAAATGAAGTTTATTGGAACCCTACAAGTGTAAGCTATACTTTTGTCATCCATCAATAGCACTTTGAATTCCTTCAAAAAAATTGGGAACATCAAAGAAAATCACCAGTTTGTGATTGTCACAAATTCCCTTGATTAATGAATAAATTATGGATAAAATGCACACAACATAGGAAATGGTAGCAAAACAAACTCTGCAGACGCCCATGGTTTCCAAAAGACTTTACCTCCAAAATGGACACAAGAAGGTTTAAGAGCAATGATGGATATGTGCTTGAATCTAGATTTTTTCAGTCATAGACCATAATGTTTTTTAAATGACCAAAAAAAATTTAAGTCATTTCGATCAAAATGTCTAAAAATATAGGCTAATGAACACTGTTGCAGCAAGTTTTAATACAGCTGTTAGACAAACGACCAAAATGTCTCAGCAAAAAAGAAAACCCAGGCTTGAATGTTATGCCAAAACCAGCCACATGAAAGTGAACAAAAGTAATTTCAAAAAATCTTTACAAAGACAATAACTACTGTGTATATACATTCACTAATAAATAAACTGTTTTCATTTACTGATAAAAAGAACAGTCAGTTGTCCATATCCTTTAGCCTCACTATGCGCATCCTCTTAAAAACATGGAAATTTGTCTGGTTGGAAACAAATTGTCAAAATATTATAAATCTAACCTGAATACCAGCCTTCAAATGCATTACATAAACATTTACCTAAGCACCTTAAAAATTTTAGTACCAGGTTTTTACCTGGGAAATCAGGCTGCTGAATACAAAGCAGTTTGAGAGTTTATGACGTTTTTGTCATTTTTATAAAACATTCTATAACTGAAGCCAAACATGTGCTTCAATTGCTAAATCAACTAGTTCTCTTCAAAACCAATAAAAGACATAGAAGCTGGCATACAATAACAACTAATTGATATTAGTTCATAGCCCATATACGTTTTGTAAACACCCATCCTATAAGAGGTGCATATGCCAGTACCAAACGTGTTAAAGAACACTATCTACACTTTAATGATGTCACTCGATGAAACCAAGAGACAGGGTCCCCACACACTTTCAAAAACAATTTTCCATACTCTCTCAAAGCTTCATTCCACTATTACAATTCACTAAAAACCAGCATCTCTGGTTCAAATTACGTTGGACAACTCACAAAAATTTTGACAAATTTGATCAACACTCTGAAGTATGTTAATACTTGTTGGTCAATCCCACACACCAATTCAGCTCAAAGCAACCAGAAATATTGGGAAGCATCGTTGGTCAAGAGAAATTTCTTTTCAAGTCTCTTTCAACACTTACAGAGGCAACACCAACTAGATCTCAACATGGATGGTTCGCCTATTCCCTTACTGCTATTCAATGTATAATGAAGCACGAACACCCTCAAACTACATCTTTACTTTTGTGTCATTGTTGTATTTAGTTAAATTTCTTGATGACGGCTTAAGAATAAGCTGAAATGTTGAAAAAATGTTTTTGATATTTGTGTCTACACTGTTCACAATAAGCAACATTCATTGTATTGTTTTTCATTATTGTTTAACCATTAATAACTGCCTTGGCAGTGAAAATCACCATTTGAAGACAGATAACATTTACAAACTTTGATACCAAACACTTATTAACTTTCACAGATGAGCTAAGCTTTATTCAAAAGTCTTCCAAAATAGCAGTTCAGCAACTAACATGTGAATAGGTTTCATAGGCATAAAACCATGACAAAATTTTTAATTTCAAAAACACTGTGCCAAGCTGTATAGACCTACAGTAGATTAAATACCAAACGCTCATAGATGCAAGGACAATTTATACAAACTGCCAGGGTAAGCTGTCATTTTTGTCATTTGAAAAACAGCTTTTCTGCACAGTTTTCTCAAACTTGTATTGCCAAATCATTAACCAGGTACCCTGTCCATTGTTCCCAAAAATCATTTAAACCAAAGTGAAAGCATTCATCATCACTGCAGTTTCCTGATGAAGCAAAAACTCTTCTGAGACTGATAAACGCTAGAATAGCCAAGTGGTAGCAGATGCATTGCAAATCATTTTATCCATGAGCAGCAACGCACATTTTATCCATGAGCAGTAACGCACAACCTGGTGATTGCATAACATTTGCAACAGGATACATATTTTAAATGACAGGCTTTTTATCTACAGGTGACTTTTCTTCTGCATCTCCTGTCTTTGCTTCCACAGTATGTTTAACAGTTATATTAGGCTTTGTAGATTTTTCTTCCTTCTGCATGGCAGACAAATCATCATGATTCTGTACTTTTATTGCTTTTGCAAATGCCTGTGAAGGTATCAGATGACGTTTTGCTGGAACTGGTGCTTCCGAATCACTGTCAGATGAGATGGTGATATCTGAGTCATCAGCTGAGTCAATAACAACTTGTTCATACTGCAATAACCGATCAAGTAGGTAACTGTTATCACGAGATACTTTTAGCAATCGATGTTGAGACTTTTCCAATTCAGAAGAGAGGCTCTCATGCTCATACACTAAGATCTTCAGTTTTCTTTTTAGAAATTTATACTTTTCTAAATAATCTGTTGACATTGTTCTCACACTTCAAAACACAAAATCATTTTTGTCAAAGCTTATAAAGGAAAATCAGTAGTTTTAAGCTTATACTGGGATATCTAGAAAATTTACTTCAATTTACAATCTTCGATGACATAATAAAATATCATTGAAGCAAAATAATCGTATATTCTTTACACAAAATCTAGTAGTATTTACATTTGGCAAGTAACACTTTGCTTACTAGTTCTATAAAATTGGACTTCCATAGACACTCTTGGCATGTCATAGGTTTTATCTGTAACAACTACAGACATGACTATCAGCACATATATATACACGGATAAGGTTTTATCAAATTGACTAACAGGTGAAATTGGTAATGAAAATGCTTGTCAAAAAGGAACATTCACACGTATAAAATTGTCCGTCAAAGGAAAAATATTATATCATATTTTAAGTAAGAACAGATTTAGCTGATGTTACGCACATTAACTACATACGCTAATCTATTGATGGGCAAATTTGGTGTATTTGCAAGTAACTTGTCTCCAGAAAGGTCATAAGGTGGTAAGTTCGAATCTATTAGATAATTTTTACATAAGAAATTGATTTCATATGACAATATGCATCTTCAGTCCTATAATCTGTAAGCAATGCTTACAGATCAAATAGTAAAAGGCTAAAGTAAGAGCAGAAAATGCAAAAAAAATTCAAGACCAAAATGAAATAAATCAGAACAAGCTGCAACAAATAAAGCTGCAACAATTAACCAACTAGAAAATGTCTTTCCCAAATAATTGCTTTCATATGAATTCAAAACTACAGTATCTGATGCCCAAAGTCTAGCCATGCAATAAGCAAACAACACTGTTGTTATGATTCACAAATTGTTGGTATAATGTTTAAGATAAATTGCTTACATGATGTCGGAAGCCAAATTGTAAGGAGTACATTTAAAGCCATTGCTAAATGCTGTTACGAGAGCCACAACATAGCTGGCTCACTGGGTGGTGAAATAAGTCAAACCATGCTGGAAGGAGCATCGCCAAAGTTTGTAACCTCATGTTGTTGAATTGATGTTAGGTCCCTTTGGCAGTACTAGTCTGCTCACATATTCCATGCCATGATCAATGTACCTACAGTCATCAAATATCTTTGCTTGACAACTTTTATGCAGCGTATCACAACCCAACCACCTTGCATTTTACCTCTTTGTAAAATCAAACAGGGATTGAAAGACTACAAATCTTAATTAAAAATTTGCACAACTGCAACAGTCTACAATTTATTATGATAAACATATCCGGTTAATAGATCGGGACAGCAGCAAAACAAGTATAGGGAAATAGTTATTAACTTTCATGCTGAGATGTCTGGTTGTTGTATGATACACCACAATGACTGACCAGAATTCAATGCCTTTTCCAAGGAGTACTTGTACACGAGAAGCAAAAAGATAGTGTGTGACAACAAAAAATTGTATCCCAACGTTAGTGGTCTTCATTTACATAGAAAATTAAGTAAAAATAATAAATTTACAAATATTCAGACAAAGAGGGGGCCTCCAAATCTGACTGAGGACCTTTTTTAGGGTATTTACAGTAGACACACCCTTGATTTCAACATTTCCATTTTCAACATTGATATTTATTTAATACACCAAACAAATTGATCTTCCCACGACCCATAGCTTTCTGTTATCTTAGCCACCATTGCTAAATGCATTGTGGATAGCTTTATTGTTAGCATTTGCCTTGGTAAGCTGCAGTTGTGCATGTAACATTGCTGAATGCATGCTCATAACAGGCAATGTTCATAGAGGGTCTGTTATGAACGGGTCTGTTTTGAATGGACCCCGACTTTTCCATGTGAATAGCCAACACAGAACTGTTGCCAGAAAGTCTTCAATAGGGGGCTTGACATTGACCATTTGATATAAACTTCACTGATTTACAGTATTTCATATTTCAAATAGGGAGGGCTTGGTGCTTTGTTTGGGGGGATAAACCCACCAAAGCCTTCCTGTGGTAACGGGACTGAGCCAAGAGCAGTCAAAGTATAGCAGCTCCCAAAGCTAGATCATACTACACCTTGAAAAAGCAAAGTACTTTCAAGTTAATACTTTGAAACGCCAGAGAACCTGTAAAGTTAAGAATTCAGAAAAACTTGCCCCACATACCAGAAATTTGAACCTAAATGCAGGTGCATGAAACGTTTTAATCCAACTTACTTTTTGATTAAACTCAATCTCAAACTAGCCAACCTGACCTCATTTCGAAGCTGGTGTTGCATAGGCATAGCCAGGGGACCATTGTTCCCCAAATGTTTAGCATATAGTCATTTTATGCTTTGAAAAGCGGCGTCCCAAACAAAAATACTACTGCTCGTCTAAAACCAACATTTTGGCCAAAAAAAATTTTTGGGCTACACTGCTGTAGTGATGTAGCCTAGACACTTTAAATGAAGACCCTGGCTATTGAAGGACGGTAAGATCTTATTGCAAGGTATGTACTTTGCCAATTAGGTAGGCATCATCAGCTCTTATTGTTAAAGTTTTTAAGGCTACTTTTGGTATTCATGCTTCCATATAGTCATGCATCCAGAAACGAACAATGCTTCTTCAACAAACCACAGCTCACGAAAGGCATATTATTATTTATTATTTGTTTGTTTATAGCAGACACGAAGTCCATAGTATGAACACACACACTCTGCAGAACGCAGGTTGAAAAAACAGACAATACAGAACGGAGTACAA